>Ga0181612_154016_pt1 | contig 10914 bp, 8 predicted proteins | sample HoacroProtozoa21_FD_119630 | JGI IMG/M metagenome (GOLD analysis project Ga0181612, IMG submission 119630) | Hoatzin crop microbial communities from Cojedes, Venezuel. Combined Assembly of Gp0051906, Gp0051904, Gp0051908 | reverse complement strand
GCGGCGGCGCGGGGATCCGGACAGGGAAGCGGAAGAGCGCCGCCACCGCCGCCCCGATCAGGATCGCGATCAGGAAACGCGGGAAGACCGGCATGGTCTCTTTCATACACTGCGAGAAGAACGCGCTGGCGAAGGCGCCGACGCACATGAAGCCGGCATGTCCCAGCGAAAGCTCGCCGAGGATCCCCACGACCAGGTTCAGGGAGACCGCCATGATACAGTACACACAGAGCGGTACCAGGAGGCCCTGCATCTGGCTGTTCAGGAGGCCGGCCGCTTTCAGGATCTCCACCACGGCAAACAGGACGATGACCATGCCGTAGGTGACAAAATCATTCCGTGCCGTTTTTCCTTTTGTAAGTTTCTTATACTCCGCTTCGCCAAAAGGAAGATTCGTTTCCCAGGATTCGCCGGAAAGTACGGTCGATTCGGCGGCCGCCCCTGGTTTCGCCTCTTTCACGGGCGCAGCCCCGTTTTCAGATGAAACCGCCGCTGTCCCTGCTTCTTTCACAGACGCAGAAGAGATTGCCGCGTTTTCCGCGGCCGTACGGATTTCCTGCTTATCTGCCATATCGCGCTCACCTCCCCTCAGACCTTCTCCTGGATCTGCTTGCCCAGGAGACCGGTCGGTTTGACCAGCAGCACGACGATCAGGACGCCGAAAACAATCGCGTCCGAAAGCTGCGAAGAAATGTAGGTGCGGCTCAAGATCTCAATAACGCCGAGCAGCAGCCCGCCGATCATGGCACCGGGGATGGACCCGATCCCGCCGAACACGGCCGCGACAAAGGCCTTAATGCCGGGCATGGCACCCGTGTACGGGCTCAGGGACGGGTATGCCGAGCAGAGCAGAACGCCCGCGATCCCGGCCATGGCCGAACCGATGGCAAAGGTCAGCGTGATCGTTTTGTTGATGCTGATCCCCATCAGGGCCGCCGCGTCCCTGTCCTGCGCGCAGGCCAGCATGGCCTGTCCCTGCTTCGTCCGGTTGATGAACATCTGCAGGAGGGATACCAGGACAATGCTGGAAATAATGCTGACGATGGTCGTCCCGGGAATCTTAAAGGGTCCGATATCCACATTATTGAAGGGTACGACCGAGGTGTAGATGACCGGGTTGGAGCCGAAGACCAGCAGCGCAAAGTTCTGGAGGAAATAGCTGACGCCGATGGCCGTGATCAGGACCGCCAGGGGCGATGCCGCCTTCCTCAGCGGCCGGTAGGCGATTTTCTCCACCGCGATACCGAGCAGCATACAGCCGATGACCGCTGCCAGGATCCCCAGGGGAACGCCCAGGTTCCAGTTCGTAATCACCATAAAGGAAAGATAGCCCCCGATCATGATGACATCGCCGTGGGCGAAGTTCAGCATTTTCGCGATGCCGTACACCATTGTGTAGCCGATGGCGATGATGGCGTAGATGCTGCCCAGGCTCAGGCCGTTGATCAGGTTCGTGATAAAGTTTACCATGTGGCACGCCCCCGTCTTTCAAAATTTAAGTCTCGCCCGCGGGACTTCGTGCATCCTCGCGGCGCATATACCAGACGGGGACCGGGCCCCCGGCTGATACAGTCAAGTATACCATTCCGGGAAATATAAAAAAAGAATGAAAAACAAATTCACTGCCGCAGCCGGGTGCCGTCTGCATAGCCGTCCTGCGGACGCTCATATATGTATATATGGAAACGGGGCCGCGTTCCGCAGCCCCGCTCCAGGGAAATTCCCGTTTTTACTGCACAGAGACGTATGCGCCGTCCTGGATCACAACAGCCTTCGGGGCCTTGTTCGGTTCACCGGACGCATCCCAGGTGATCTCGTCACCGGTAAGACCGGCGATCGTGATGTTCGTCATACCGACCTTCATGGCTTCACAGATATCCGAAGCGGACATATCCGGCGTCACATCCTGGTCTTCCAGGGCCGCCTTGATGGCGTAGATCGCGTCGTAGGAATCCGCCGCGAACTGGTTCGGTGTCTCGCCGTAGGCTTCTTCATAGGCAGAAACAAAGTTCTGTGTCAGCTCGTCTTCCGCGTCGGCCGCGAACGGGGTCAGCAGCATAACGCCCTCGGCGAGGGATACATCAAAGTTCTCCATGCTCAGGATACCGTCCAGGCCGTCGCAGCTGAACCAGGTCGGGGCGAAGCCCATCTTGTCCGCCTGGGTCAGGATGATGGAGGATTCCTGGTAGTAGATCGGCAGGAAGACAACATCGCAGCCGGCCGCGCTGATGTTCTGCAGCTGGGCAGAGAAATCGGTCTTCGAATCTGCAGTGAAGGCCTGCGGATCATAAACATCCAGGCCGAGGCTCGCGGCCTCTTCCACGAACTTGGCTTCGATACCGGAAGAGTACACGTCGGAGCTGTCATAGATGATGCCAATCTTGGTACCGAGGTTATTCTCAGCCATGTAATCGGCCGAAGCAACACCCTGGTCCGGATCGGAGAAGCAGACACGGAATACATTGTCATGTGATACGCAGTCCACGGCTGAGCCGGACGGGGTGATCTGGAACATATTGTCCTCGGCGGTCTTTTCCGCAACGGCGATACACGGTGCCGATGTTGTGGTGCCGTCCAGGATCTGCATGCCCCAGTCTTTCAGTGTGTTATAGGCGTTGACGGATTTCTCCGCGTCATGCTCGTCGTCTTCACCGCGGTACTCGACCTGGTAGCCGTTGATGCCGCCGGCCGCGTTGATCTCCTTTACGGCCAGCTCGCCGGCATTGACGACCGCGTTGCCGTACTGGGCGGCTCCGCCGGTCAGCGGCCCGATCGCGCCGATCTTGAACACCGCGTCCGAGCTTCCTTCAGAGCCGGAATCCGCAGCCGCTTCCGATGTTTCCGCGGTTCCAGACGCGGAAGAAGCCGCTTCTTCGGATGATGAGCTGCTTCCGCCGCAGCCGGCCAGCAGGGTCGCCGCCATGGCCGCTGTTAACATAACACTTACAATTTTCTTTTTCATAATCTTTTCCCTCCTTGCCGGTCTCCCCGGCTTTTCCGGGTCTTTGCCCGGCGCGCATGGTTTTTCTCACTTCAGCGCGTTAACATAGCACTCAGTATACTTCTTTTTAAAATGCCCTGTCAATAAAAGACAATTTATTGACAGGGGAAAACTCCATCATTCCGAATTTACTGTGTTCCGGGTTTGCTTCATACCGAATTTGCTTTGTTCCGGATTTGCTTCGTTCCGAATTTGCTTTGCTCCGAATCTGCCTTAGCATGCGGCCTTCCGGCATCCGCCAAAGCCTGCCCGGAATAGATATCCTTACGGCTACAGGGAATAGATATCGTCACGGATCCTTCGGTTCAGCGGCCTGCGCATGAGCTCCAGGAGGCGCAGCTTCAGTTTCGTCATGACCACATTCTCTTCATCATACAGGAATCCGTTCGCGTACGCGCGGCTGTCCCAGGTCCCGCCGACGCGTTCCCAGTACGTGACCCACACATGCTGCCAGTCCTCCTGGCAGGTGTACATGAAGATTCCGTCGCACGGATCCGCGAAAATATCGTAACCGTTCCCGTCGATCACGGTGGCTTCCGTATTCGCGCCGGCGGCGCTTTCCACGCAGATCCACTCCTCTACGGTACCATCGGCCGCCTGGATGTATGCCAGTGTCTGGCCCGGTACTGCGCTGTACAGGACGGAAAAGCCCTGGTCGTTATGGTCCGCGATGACGGCATTCCAGTCGCTGTAGTACTTGATGTAGGCTGCCCGGTCATAGCGGTCTGTCACGGACTGTGCCGTATAGGCATCCCCGAGACAGAGGTCCATGGCCATGGAATAACCAAGGTCCGGAATATACAGGTGCCCCGCCGTTCCCATATCCCCGGTCAGGCCGAACACCTCTCCGCGCGCGGTGATATACGCGTCTGTTACAGCAGCCTCCTCGGAGAGTGCCGCAGAGACGCTCCTGTTTCCCGCCGCGTTCTTCTCAGATTGCAGGCCCCCGTCAGTGTATACGCTGCCTGTGTTCTTCCCGGACTGCAGGACTTCGGTGGCGCATACACTGTACGCATTCTTCCCGGACTGCGGGACTTCGGCGGCGCATACGCCGTCCGCATTTTTCCCGGTCTGCGGGACTTCGATGGCGCACACGCTGTCCGCGTTCTTCCCGGACTGCGAGACCCCGGCGGCGCATACGCTGCCTGCCGTGCCGCCCAGCAGCACGGCAGCGCAGGCCGCAGCCAGTATTCTCTTAGTGAATCCCAAGTGCCTCAAACGCTTCCTTATAAGGTGCCCCGCAGAGCCCCTTCTCCGTAATGATCCCCGTGAGCAGCCGGTTGTCGGCCACGTCAAAAGCGGGGTTAAATACCTCGATGCCTTCCGGTGCCATCCGCTCCTTATACCACATTTCGGTGATTTCATCCCCGTCGCGCATTTCGATCGGGATGCCGTCGCCGTCCGGGGTGGCCATGTCGATGGTGGAGCTCGGTGCGCAGATGTACATCGGCACTCCGTAATGATGCGCAAGGATCGCCACGCCGGAGGTGCCGATCTTGTTGGCCGAATCGCCGTTTGCCGCAACACGGTCGCAGCCGGTGAAGACAATATCGATCTTCCCGGATTTCATAAGGATCGACGCCATGTTGTCGCACTGCACTGTTGTGGGAATGCCCGCGTTGTGCAGCTCAAAGGCGGACAGGCGCGCACCCTGGAGGAGCGGCCTTGTCTCATCGCAGTACACGTGCATATCCTCCGGCGCCCAGCCGTGCTCCAGCGCGATATAGACCGGTGCCAGGGCCGTGCCGTATTTGGCTGTTGCCAGGGTGCCGGCATTGCAGTGAGTGAGGATCCCCAGCGGTTTCCCGGGCTGCTTCAGCTTCTCCATGAGGGAGAATCCGATCTCCCCGATGTTCCTGCTGATCTGTATATCCTCCTCGCGGATGTCATCTGCTTCGCGGAACAGGATCTCCCGCAGCTCATCCAGGGGCTTGTCCTTGTTGGCCTTTGCCGTTTCATCCATGCGGTTCAGGGCCCAGAACAGGTTGACGGCCGTGGGGCGCGCCTCCGCCAGGTATTCCTTCTCCTCCAGGAACGCCGGATAAAATTCCTCAAAGGTATCCGCCCGGATATCCGTCGCCAGCAGCGCAAGACCATATGCCGCTGTCACGCCGATGGCAGGTGCCCCCCTGACCCGGAGCTTGCGTATGGCCTCCCGGATCTCCTCCCGCGTGCGCAGGGGGATACGCCGGATCTCGCCCGGCAGGAGCGTCTGGTCGATGATGTCAATGTAACTCCTGTCTTCCGGGAGCTTTACACTGATGACCCGCTCAAAAAATTCATCTACGTTTGACATGTGTATTTTCCTTTCTATAGATAAAAGTGACCTACTCCCGCCTCCTTCGCTTCCGCTTAGAGGAGGGGGCTTCTCGTTCGATGGCGCTATCGCGCCAAGCATAAGCGAGCTATCCCCGTCGGCCCGACGGTTCTTTTTTATTGGTTTTGTAGTTACTGCCTGCTTATCAGGCACTCAGCAGCCTTGCTCCTTCGTTGCGGATATTGATCGCCGCGTTCTCATCCCTGTCATGATATGTCCCGCACACAGGGCATGTCCATGCCCGGATGCTCAGGTCCTTTGTCTCCCTGTTACGATAACCACATACATGACAGGTCTGGCTGCTCGGATAGTTCCTGGCAACTTTGACCAGTTCTTTTCCCTGCTCTTCCAGCTTATATTCTAAGAAACATAAGAACATCCCCCAGCCATTGTCCGAGACGGATTTCCCGAAATGCAGGGACTTCGCCATGGCTTTCATGTCCAGGTCTTCCACACACACCACATCACAGGCATTGGCTATCTGCCTCGACTCTTTGTGCAGGAAATCCTTTCTCTGATTCGCCACTTTCTCATGCATACGGGCGACTTTGACCCGCTGCTTTGCCCGGTTGCTGCTCCCTTTCTGCATCCTTGAGAGCCTTCGCTGTCCTCTCTTCAGGCGTTCCTCTGCCTTCCGATAATACCGGGGATACCCCGGCTCATGGCCATTGCTGTCCTTATACAGACCATGCATGGAAAAATCCAGCCCAAGTACTTTCTTTTCCGTGGTTTTCTTTTCCATGGTTTTCTTTTCCGTGGTTTTCTTTTCCGTGGTTCTCTTTTCCGGCGGCTCCTTCTCTGATACTGTTGTTACTTCCGGGATAGCTGTGCCCTTTGCCGGTGTCTGTTCTTCATGTGCAGGGTCTTCATAGGCAAAGAGCATACTGGCATAATACTTCCCGGACGGATTCTTCGTTACGGTAACGGACTTGAGCTCCCATGTTTCCGGGACCGGCCTGTGGAGAAGGATCTTCACTTTTCCGATCTTCGGCAGGCGGATATGGTTTCCTTCCAGTCGAATATTCCCGTTGACCACGTTCGTGGTGTAGCTCATCCGGTTCCTGTGCTTTGATTTGTATTTCGGGAAGCCGGTCTCCGGACGCGCAAAGAAGTTCTTATAGGCCCGTTCCAGATGGAGCTGGGCGTTCGCCAATGCGAGGCTGTCCACTTCTTTCAGCCATGGGCAGGCCTGCTTATACCGGGCCGGTGTTGTCTGCAGCATCTTCCCTGTCTTTTTATAATGCCCGATCTTATCTTCCAGCATCCGGTTATAGATGAACCTGGTGCAGCCGAATGTTTTTGCCAACATGATCTGCTGTTCGCTGTTCGGATAGATCCGATATCTGTAAGCCCTGTTCCTCATTTCTCCCCCTGTGTCTCTATATATCTCCGGATTACATCCACCGAGACACCACCGGATGTCAAAAGGCAGAAGCTCTGGCTCCAGAAATGTTCCTCCCACAGCTTTGCACGGATCTGTGGGAATTCCTTTTTCAGCAGCCGGCTGCTCGCCGATTTATAAGCATTGATGAACTTACTGATTTCTGTCTTAGGATGGGCACGGAACAGGACATGCACATGATCCTCGTCCGTATTCCACTCTTCAAGAGTGATATGATAAGCCGGCGCAATGTACTCGAAGATTTCCTTTGCACGTGCAGATGTCTCTTCATCCAACACTTTTCTCCGATATTTTATTACGAGGATAAGATGATAATACAGCAAGAACACTTAATGGGCATTATTATCCATTTCCCTCATATCTATCAGCCTTTCTGTTTGTTTCGACTGAATATAGTATACCACGCCCCCTTCTCAAGCGCAAGAACATTTGTTCGATTTTTGTTCTTTTATTTAATTTCCATTCTTTCTCTCTGCGTCCCTTGTCTGCACCAGTGTTTTACTCTCGATTTGCTCGCATGCCCAATGGCATGCGTTCCGTTCAGGAGAAGTCGTGCCCCGCACGACTTCTTTCCTTTGTTTGCTGCAATTCATCCCGCCACCTGTAGAGGATGGGGGAATTCTTGCTAATTTATGTTAAAAATATATCGCTCTCGCATCATTCCACGGACGCCGCACGTCCCCTCGGAATGTATATCCGGCCTTTCAGCCTGCATGGAGAATATCCGATTTCGGTTTTTTGCCGCCGTGAACCTTATCCGTCAGGTTTCCCTCTCTGCGCGGAGAATATCCCGCAGGAGGATCTGTTCCTCCCCGACCTGCAGATACCCACCCGAAAGGCCGGCCGGATCTGCTTCCCCGCAGACAGTCCGAATCTCGCCGCTGCGAAAAAACGTTACCAGCATCCTATCATTTTTTTGAAGCGCTGACAATTCTCTGTTTATCAGTTCCGCCTCATCCTCCGAAAGCACAGGGCGTTCCTGCTTTTCCATTTCACGTTCCTTCCGCCGGAGGCTCGCCTCCAGGCCCGAAAGCGCCGCAAACGGCTGGAACTGCTTCGCCCTCTGCTGCGGCGGCATTTTTTTATGTGTACTCCTATACCCCACTTTTATGCCCTCCGATCTGCCGGTTGCGTTCCATGGCGGTAGCCGCGTCCGTGAGGTCGGCCCCGCGCAGCAGGGCATTCTTCCCGAAACGGTTCTTGATCTGCAGGACGGTCTCCTGCATGGCTTTCTCCTTTTCCCGCTTCCGGTCCGCCTCCAGGAACAGGGAGATCTGGGCCTCCCGCTTTTCCGGGACCAGCGCGTTGCAGGAAATACCGAAGCGCCGGATCACGGCATCCTCCTCAAAAAATCGCTGTTCCTCCTCCTGCCCCTGAAGAGGGCGATGTATACCACGTCCGGACTCCCTGCTTTCTGCCGCGCGGAGAGAACCCGAATACGAATTCATTCCGGAACTGCCTTCGGTGCTGCTTTTCGCCGTGCGGAGATCTCCCCTTTTCCCGCGAAGCAGTTTCTCATCTTCGGACTGATACAGGGAATCATATGCCCCGAGCACGGCCGGAAGGATTATGGCAGAAGCATTCGTCGCCGTCGGAATATCCACCGTACGGTGCAGGGACGGCCGGCGGAGCGCATGGGTAAAGCCCACGGAAAAGGTCACGGAGGAGGTGGCCATCTCCCTCGCCAGCATATCCAGGCAGAGCTGCTCCGTCATTTCCTGCAGGATCACCCTGCCCTCGCCGAAGGTATAATCCCGCATCAGGACCTGGCCCGCCGAAAGGCTCGTGCTCTTCGGGCGATAGGTCTTGATATCCTGCATCGTGGTGCTTTCCCTGCCCCAGGCATGGTCGATCAGGAGCTCAGCATCGATGCCGAACGCATGGTACAGCACCTCTTCATCGGCCTGTGCCACCTGCCCCATGGTGAAGATGCCCATCCGTGCCAGGCGGCGGGCCGTCCCGGAGCCGACATGCCAGAAATCCGTGAGCGGGCGATGATCCCACAGGAGGCTGCGGTATGCCTTTTCATCGAGAACGGCGATAAAATTTTCCGCGTGCTTGGCCAGGATGTCCAGGGCCACCTTCGCCAGGTACAGGTTCGTACCGACGCCGGCCGCTGCCCGTACGCCCAGCTCCCGGCGGACCCTTTCCATGAGCATGACGGCCATTTCCTCTGCCGTCATACCGTAGATCTGCAGATACGGTGCCACATTCAGGAAGGCCTCATCGACCGAATACACATGGATATCTTCCTTTGATAAATACTTCAGGTAGATTCCATATATTTCCGCCGCGTAATCAATGTACAGCTGCATACGGGGCGGTGCCATGATATAGGCAAGACCTTTCGGGATCTCATACACGCGGCAGCGGTTCCGCACGCCCTTTGCCTTAAGGGATGCGGATACGGCCAGGCAGATCGTTCCTCCGCCGCGCTCCGGATCTGCCACGACCAGGTCCGTGGTCATCGGGTCCAGGCCACGTTCCACGCATTCCACCGATGCATAAAATGATTTCAGGTCAATACACAGGCTGTTATACGCACTCTCTCTTTCACGCGGAGCCGGTCTCCCTGAAGATGCTTCGCGTAAAGCCGGTTCATTACAAGCCATAACGGTTCCTTTCTTCCCCGGGAACAGTATACACCATTTTCCCGGAAAAGGGAACACCTGTTCGATTATTTTTTATATGTCTTTCCCACCCTGTCTTTCCCAACAAAAAAATCCGGCGGATACCGGATTTTCCTGCGTAGCGAGGAGGGGACTCGAACCCTTGACACCGCGGGTATGAACCGCGTGCTCTAGCCAGCTGAGCTACCTCGCCATATTCAATTTCTGTGCCGGATCCCGATTTGAGGTCCGGCTGCTGCGGAACCTGCCGTTGCCGATTCCAATGGGACCTACAGGACTTGAACCTGTGACCCCCTGCTTGTAAGGCAGATGCTCTCCCAGCTGAGCTAAGATCCCGTTTCCGCAACTCGCTTTGCTATTATAGCCCAGCAGGGAGAGAGATGTCAATTACATTTCACACACAATTTCCACACGCGTTTTCCCCACGCCGCGAGGAAAGCCTGCGTTACTCATCAAGTTCTGAGAACGTTAACTTCCTCTGTCTTAAGGTTCTCTTTTTTAACCTGCGCTTTTTCCTTCACGCTCGTCTTCTGTATATTCATCTCCTTTAAAAGCTCGCGGGACTGCATAGTATGTGCCGCAATTACTTTCATCCATTTCTGTACTTTTCCGGCAGTTTGGACTTTTTTCTCATTACCTTTAAGCGTATTCGCATAAGCACCCGTCGCGAGCATAAGCGTATTCATGGCCGCGGAAATCGGCTTCATCTGATCCGGTTTCAGGAATGCCTGCCCTTTGCCCATCTCCTTTTCCGCGACATCAATCGCCTTTTCCAGCGCGTCAGCCGCTTCCATCATTTTCTTGTATGGTGTCTCCTCGAGCCTTCGTGAGAAAAACTTAAAATACTTTTTATCCAGGTCTCCCTTAACGCAGCGGACCATCGAGTGCAGAGAATCAACGGTAGCTTTTCCCATCCCTGCCAGTTTGTCCTGGTTCACCTTAATCACTTGCTTAATCCCGGGACCCATTTCCTCATTAGTCGGCTTCATCTCAGCCTCTCTTTTGGTGATAACAAACTTATTGGCTTTCATAGCCCTATCACGCGGCCCCTTAATGTCAATATCAGTTCCATCCTTGGTCATCAACTGCGTATTATTTGTTTTAGCCATCATACCTGAAGCAAAAAGCTCGACTCCAAGGTCAAAATAATCATTTTCAAGGTTAGAATAACCATCCGATTCATTAATTCCATAGCTTTTTTTCTCATCTTTTATTGCATTTTTGTCAATATCTCTTTGCCCTGTTTTTCCCTCCCACATAGCGTCAATGACCGTGTTTCCCGTACTTTTTGCTGTCCCTGTTTTAAGTGTCAATAAATCCTTACCGTTATCAATTTTCCCTATGATTTCGTTGAAATTAATCAGATCTTCAAAAAGAGGTGTTTCTTTAATCCTATATCCCAGGACCATGTTCTGAATTATGCGTTTACTGTTTTCCTTATACCCGTCTAAAGTTTCTTTAGCTTCCTCTTTTTCCTTCTTTTCCTTTTCGGTTGCGTTAGGCATCTTATTCCATTTATCATATACATCTTTAAGATAATCGTCATCAACTTTTATGCCTTTTG
>Ga0181612_140848_pt1 | contig 10914 bp, 6 predicted proteins | sample HoacroProtozoa21_FD_119630 | JGI IMG/M metagenome (GOLD analysis project Ga0181612, IMG submission 119630) | Hoatzin crop microbial communities from Cojedes, Venezuel. Combined Assembly of Gp0051906, Gp0051904, Gp0051908 | reverse complement strand
CGGGCTGCATCTTCCTTCAGGGCATATCCACCTGCTCCAGCCTGGGGTCCTCCATGGGACATGGTGTGGATATCTGCTCCACTGTGTTCCTCCATGGACTGCAGGGGGGTAACCTGCATTACCAGGGTCTGCTCCATGGGGTGCAGGAGAATCTCTGCTCTGCCATCTGTAACACCTCCTCCCCCTCCTTCTTCACTGACCTTGGTGTCTGCAGGTTGTTTCACATTTTTTCTCTTGCCTCACTCCTCACTCACAGCTGCTGTGAAGCGTTTTTTACCCTTTCTTAAACATGTTTTCACTGAGGCATCACCAGCTTTGCTGATGGGATCAGCTTTGACCAGCAGTGGGTCTGTTTTGGAGCTGGCTGAAACTACTGGGGCAACACCACAGAGACAACCCCAGTCTATTCTCACAGAGGACATCCCTCCCTGCAGCATCCACCCCCAAGTCCCTACCCCCCATTTCTCCCGATACCAAATCTTTCCACATAAACCCAATATACTACGAAAAATAAAACACCAGTGGGTTTGCCCTGTTCATACCCTGGACTCTCTAAAGTCACTTGGAACATCTAATTGTCTTCTCAACTTTTGCGTCTATGGAAATACTTAGAAGTGAAATAGTGGTAGCAATGAAAACTTCGAGATAATTTTAGCAATAAGAGGGAGCAAAATGAGAGAGCTGAAGGATAAACAATGAGCTGAATTTTTACTGTAACTAAGACACTAGGAAAGGAAATCGTTAAATATATGACAGGTCCTGACAAGTGTGAATCTTGCTAATAGTGAATAAAACCTGGGGCATACAGATATGTAGGAAAGCCTTACTGGTAAAATGTTCTCTCATGGCACTGAGACTTTATCATCAATATAAAAGTAGTAAGTAGGCATTTTTCTGCAAGTATTTTATGCATTAATAATTATTCTTAATTTCAAAGTTTTCTGGGTATGAAAACTAGTCAAAAAGTGAATTTAGTGGAAATACAGATAAAAATACGTTTGATGCCTATAAACAAGAAAATTAGGCAGAAATGTTCAGCTAATTCTCTGTTGTATCACTGTAGCTACTCAGAAAGCCATCCTCAGAAAACTAAGCTGGATGCAGTTTACTGACACATTTTAATGGAATATATAAAATTCTTACTATAGCCAGAAACAGACTTTAATATTGACTAAGACTGAGCAGTTTGAATAAAATACAAGGGAAAAAAAAAGTAAATAGAGCATACGTGGAATAGTGAAATGGTTTTGGTAACTTTTTTTCTCCACAGTGCACTGCAGTTTCATACATTTTGCTTTCAGCTGGATCTACAGTGAAAAGAGTTGAAGATAGCTTCCTTCTGACTAGAGGCCATTTTTCTCTTCTTTTATCTTCTCTAACACTTAACACAAATATTGTCCCACCTTCAAACAAGCAGAGCCTGAGTCTAACCATCTCCAGCACAACACAAAGATGTGTTTTACCAGAGAAGTGGCAGCACAGGAGCCCGTGCTCCCAGATGACACAATGAAGTGGGTAACAAAAGAAGAAAGTGACAGTTTAAGACAAAGAAGATGATAGAACCAAGGTTACCTGACAAGGAAAAATGTAGCTCCTGTGGAATCTCAATGGCAAGGTATTGAGAGAAATATCATAGGGGGAAAAGCACGGCAAATTACATTGTGTGTATTTCAAAGGTTTTAATTTATGAAGCTCACAAAGCAGGCAAGAAGAATACATTTCTTGTACTTGTCATGATGGAAGCTCGTCCTGAGGCAGGATTAACATTGCAAACTAATATCAAATACACACAAAAAATCATTAATATTTATGATAATGTATTTCATAAACACATAGAGCCAATAACTGCAATTCTAGATAACCTGGTGCTGTTAAATCTGCAAGTAAGGATGTCACAAAGAAAATGATGCAGCATTTCTGTATAAAATACCAAATGACATATTCAAATAAGCTGTAAGAGCTATGATATTAGGTATAGAAGGAAATGAAATAACTGTCACTCATTACAAAAGACTTGTTCATGTTTCAGCATCAGACTGCTGTGTCCTCTCGAAAAATAAAAATTACCCTGAGGGGTGGAAAAAAGCACTCATTTAGTCTAAAACTTTAAGTAGTAAGCAGAAAAGAGAGTACCACAGTCATGTCCTCAGATAACCACCAAATAGATAAACCGAATCAAATCAGTAAGAAGCACTGCCGAAAGAAGATCCAATAAAGATAGAACGCCCGAACAAAGTACAGTCTCACCTGCTGTCATGATTTGTCAGTGGAAACATGTAAGAATGTAATTGGAACTCTAAACAAAAAGTTAATTTCATTAACTCCTAAGATTAGGAGTGCAGTTCTAATAAGCTCATGACCCTTAGGAGGTCATGTGAAACAATTAGGTCTTTGGAAGGACTCCACCCAGCTACTTTCTGGATGGGCTGCCACATACTCAAGACTTTGGGAAATCTAACCCACAGGGAGAAATAAGAAAACATCAAAAGCAGGCAGAGTTTTTCACATCACATTAGAACAAAAGCAACACCAAAACAACTAAAAGCCCTAACTCTGCAAAGTGCTTTGCACACTAACGCAGCGGGGCAAGCCCAAAAAAGAGTCAGCAGGAGGTAACAAAAATTGTTCATTAAGCAGTGAGAAGAATCAACAGCAACTACATTGCTAAAAATTAACTCCCTAGAACAGAGGAAAAGGTCTAGAATGACAACTAACAACATACAAATGCACATGTAGAGGTTTAACCTGGCAGCCGGCAACTAAGCACTGGACAGCCACTCACTCACTCGTCCCCTTCCCCTCCCCAGTGGGGTGGGGAAGAGAAATGGAGAGAAGGTAAAACTCATGGACTGAGATAAAGGCAGTTTAATAACACAACAAAGGACATACCAATACACCTACGAATGATGATAGTAATAATTATAATAATGAATATGCAAAACAAACTATATACAAGACATTTTTTCTCACCATTTGATGACCAATTTGCAGCCAGACCCCGAGCAGTGATAGCAGAACCTGGAAATCACAGATTTCGTGAAATTCCTGAAAAAGAACGAGCTCCCGTCAAAGTTCAAACTCCCAGATGAGAGAGGATTTGAACTTTTGGAAAAAAGGATTCCTGCCCACTAGCCAACTCCAGTTAACAAACTGCGTATGACATCCATGTTATGGAATATTTCACCAGCCAGCTTGGGCTGGCTGTCTGGCTGTGCTCCCTCCTGGCTCCTGCACACCTGCTCATTAGCCAAACATGGGAGACTGGAGAAAGTCCTTGATTTCATAGCTACAACTGAAAATATCAGTGTTATCAACATTCTTCTCGTACTGAATCCAAAATGCAGCAGCTACTGAAAAGAAAATTAACTCCATCCTAGCTGAAACCAGGACAGCACGTAATACCAGGATTTCAGTTTTAAATTCTTCTAGATATACCTACTACAATACCTACTTTGTCTGTCAGAAGTCACAGCTTGGGAAGGTCTAAAAGACCTACAATTCAAAATTATCTGCACTTTTCTTATCACAACATGAGATGATCTGGCATCTCAGCTGTTCAAAGAGAAGTTCTGTTTTCTACAGCTGTATCCTATGTTGTTTATTCTGTATTTCATTCTTCATGAATATCAGCCAAAAAATATCTGCAGCAAAGATTCCCTGCATCTTAGATATTTAAACTTTTGAAGTAGTTAAACACATCAGGAAGGAATAAATCCCTACTCCTCAGAATCACTGCATTTTAGCACTTATAACATAAAGCATGAAAATGTTTGTGTTCAAATAATGGATCAAAGTTAGATGACTTTACCTGCAATTGTTGACTAACTGTATCAAGCCTATAAGAGTGGAATTTCTACAGAAAACAAAACAGATGATTTTCTTTCTGCTCCCATAGTTATATAATGATTAATATTTCTTAATAAAATTTTAGGATGGTCCTAAATAAGCTTCCTATGGAAAAGAAAGCAAGCCTTGATTTTCTAAACCCCTATATCTAACACTTGTAAGAATACAAGGCAAGATATTTCTATACTGCATTTCTACCTAAACACGTACATATGGCCAAATGGATTCCACCTAAACAGTAAATGAGTATGACTAAGTTATTTTGAATTAGTATTTGTTACAGAAAAACTAAGCTAAAGTAACAAGAAAGCCAAGATTTCAGCCAGTAATCTGTAAGAATATGCACACTGACATGCCTTTGATTAAGTAACTCTAGCACATTTAGCTGTAGTTCTGAACAGAGTCAAATGAAAACTTGCAGTTTTTCAGCAATTTAATCTATTCCAGAGACTGCATGAGCGTAATGTGGCAGTTGCTATAGTAACCACATTTTTCCTTGGAACTCAGAGTAGATACGTGTGTAAGAGATTTCTCCATCTCACTGTTTAAGTTACTGTTGTGCTATGATGCAGCAGCAGTAATTCTAACCCAGAAACCTAACCTGCTTGGTAGTTATTTAAAATACATTTAACATTTTCCAAAATATCTCTTTCTGAATGCTTAATTCTACCCTGTGCTGTACTGACTTTTTGCCCTTTCATAAATCCACTAGATGACAATTCAGAGAAAGGAAAAAAGTTGAACAACTGCAAAAAAGTGGTAAATATATCCATTTGTAATTTATAAATTATATTTAAATTATAGTTTTCATGTATAAAATATAAAAATACGTCAACATCCTTAAATTTTCTTCTTAGGATGTTCTTTGAAGTACACCTCAGTGGCAATGGATCCCAAAAGATGTGACTGTTAAAAAAAATATTACTTATTGATGGTCACTGTAAAGCATTTTTATTTTGTGTCACATTTTCATTTAATTCACTCTTAATCAAAATAGTCCAGAATCAAAGCCATGTTGGTAGTTTACACTTTTGTAAATGCATTAGCAGAGTCTGCTGTTTTGATGCCTGCTTTTCTGATGTAAAAGGTTCAAGTATCATTTTACTTGTATTTAGTTGTGAAAGACTAAATCTGCTAAATTTGCTAGAGGTGAAAAGGTACAGTAGTACAAGAACAAAATAATGTGTATTTTCACATTAGTCAATACATCAGCATACTAATGAGCCAAAATGTAGGGGACTAAGCACTGAAAACTGTATTGAAATAAAAGAACCAATATGAATAGATGGTGTTAGGTATTTCAGGGGCACTGTGTGTCTGCAGCTGCAAGTGAAAAGAATGGGAATTGATGTCAATGGAATTATACCAGCTTCCAGCAGCTGTGAATTTGGCCTCAGGGTGATGTAATACATCTTCTCCATCTTTCTTTTTTGTTTGACAGCTCCAACACCAAAATATTTACTCCTCTTTACAATTAAACTAAGCAAATCAGCTACATAGACTAGACCATTCACTGCATTGAAGCAATTTCTTATATAGGAATTGTTAAAAAAATTTTATTTTCTTGATTATCACTATTTCAATTCCTCCGTGAATATTTTTCTGTTAAAAATTTCCCTTAAATCCTCCCAAGCGAACAAGGAAATTTAACATTCAGATACTATACAATTATTTTGATTGGACACAGAGTCAACTGCTTATATCTTATCTCTGACTGAGTACAGATTTGCAGCTACAATTTTTGGTCCCTACATTTCCAATTATAAACTCATTATTTGCCTTTTGCAAAGGGTCTTTTCGTTTTAAGTTCGTCAGATGGTACTAGAAGGTACTAGCCTTGCCCACTAGACTTCTAGTGGAAGGGAACAAGAAGCTGAGGCTTAAAATCTGAATGCCATGCTCAAACAGGACTCAGTGGAACTCTTGACGCAGCATTAGGGATGCTTGGTAACAAACCCCCAGTGTCCCAAGGGGTTTCATGGGCCTTATTTCCAAACACTGACCATGACTTCCTCAGTATTAAATGCACCTTTCACATTGGCTGTGACTGCTTGTTACAAAGCACTGCCTCTGACACAAAAATGCCCTCTTTTAATAGCCTCCCTGATGATGCCAGGAGCCATCAGGGAGTTGGAAATGGGGGTTTGGTGTTCTCAGTCTCAGACTATCCTTATCACTGGTAGTCCTCTGCTAGGAGAGAAATGGGCATTTTACCACTCCTGTTTAAACCAAAGCAGTCAACAGGAAATAATTTGACAGGTACTGGTAAGCAGAAAGAGCAAAAATGTCATTCTTCTACTCATGTTTGCATATCCCATGCATAATCCAGCTAAACTGGTAATGAAAACAGGTTAATGTGGTGCCAGCACCTTCACCATGGGCTTCTATGCAGGGTGCTCCAAATAAAGATGTGCACAAGGGTGAATGTTACCCATGCCTCACGAGCAGTATTGGCGGGGGCACTGCAGAGCTGGCTGGTCTCAGTGTATAGACACATCTGCGTGCTTTGGTATCCTGACTGTAGCTGCAGAAGCTCCAAATGTATATAATCTCAGTGTCATTTGTGCCACAATACTGAGGAAAAACATGTTTCAATGCCTTTAAAAGTCTCTAATTTTCGGTTTTACCCTCTGCAAAAATGGTGGTGCTGGCAATGTTGAAAACAGCAATCTATTTCACAGATTTATGGCAAAGACAAATTGGTTAATGTTTATGCAGTATCTCAGAGATAGCAAGTAATGTTGGTAGGATATATGATTAAATTTGGAGCCAACACAAAACCTCAGGAAGTTTTCCTACTTTTGGAAAATGAGGCTATACTGATCTTGTGCAATGTGAAAAAACACTGTTAGTTCCCAATGAGTGACAGGTAAGACAGATGTCTTTTCCTGCGAGGAAGGTTGGTTGTGCACCCTCCCCTAATTACCATTCTGAATTAAATTGCATTTTGTAATCTACTCATATGTGCAGTGCAAAGGGCAGATATTTCTTATGTTTCTCAACCATAGCAAACCACCTGTCATCTTTTCCTATTTGAATTACTACATAACAGCTTCTAACTGCACCAGACCTTGCGATAATTTCCTTAAAGCAAATTTGCTATTTCTTATCTAATCCAAATAGCAGTAATTGTTTACTATACCTCTCCTATCATACTTAAAATATGAAGCCACTATTGTCAACAGCATTTTGACAGCAGTTTCTTGGTATAAAATTTTCATTCAGCAAGCTGCCTGTTTCCATTACTCAAAGTTAAACTTCTGATTCCATTTTGCTACTCTTTCTCTCATTTAGGGGTTTTTTCCCCCTGTTCTTCCTCTAGCTGCTTTCTTCTACTCCCAGTATACATGTATCTATACAAGATTAAGAATCAACATAATAGTTAAAAAAAAAAAAATCTTTGTTTCTTCCAAAGAACTCTTGGATACTGACAGACGAGTTAAACTGTAGTTGTCAGAACATTTGTTTTCAGCTTGAACCCAGGTCAGTCATTCCTTTAACTTAAAATAGTATTTCTGTAACTCAGGTCATTGTGGTAAATCCTAAGTAAATCACCAAGAAGGTACAACCAACATTCTAACACAGCTTAAGTGCTCGTAAATGAATTTCTTCTGTGCCTTTACGAAATTAAATTATAGTGATTTATAGAATTACCGTGTGACAACAGTCAGTACATTAGATGTTACGTTATCCATTAAGCTCAAAGGATTTTATTTATATCACTTTGTTTTTTGGAAGCATGTGATGACCTCCACAAGTAAATAAGTATTATGTTTCTGTAACGGATTCCACATGTAAATTGTAACTCCATCTGTAAAACAGCTTTCCCCAACGTGGCCAGTTTTAGTCAAATAAATATTCTTACTAAAGCAAGTAGGTTTTTTTTTGCTATGAATCTTGAAAATAGATTGAAGATTTGGGTTCCTTGAATGTGAATTTTTTTTCCACATTCTGCTAATATTTTCTGAAGTGTTCGGAGCCCACATGCGTTAAAGTGTTTAGGCTCCCACACAAAACCAAAGGGCTTGTATATACGAGCTTATGGGATGCAGAACTTCATCCCATTTCAAAAGTGACCCAGGCACATAGATCAGATTCATAGGTCTTTGGGAGAAAGATTTTTTCGTTCCATCTTCTTTCCAATTCATATGAATGCAAAGCATGTCAATTTCTAAATATTTAAAAGCAACTGTGATAGAGATGTAGAGCTCCAACTTGGAAATCAATAAGTTGTCAAATGGATAACTTCATATTTTAACAGAAAGAAGAAGAAACATTAAGAAAAAAGGAAAAGGAAGGCAGCACTGATAGTAGTATACGTAATAATCACATTAACATTGATAGTATTTTGCACTGAGAGGACATTTTCATCAAGCTATTTGTTGTGTTTCTAGTCAGTTACTGTATGTTTCTCAGTTTACAAGCACAGGCAAAGTAGACTTAATAAAGATGGATCTCTTCCAGGGTCCAGTGGAAGTCAAAGATTAAATGTCATTAAATTTTCTCTCTCTTTCCTCAGAATGAATACAAAGTGTGCTAGCAACTCAACACAAATGCTACTGTACTCAGCCATGCATGTTATAGGGAGGCCACAAACTGTTACCACCAGCCTGGGAGTATAACACTGAATTTCCCTAACTTCCTTTGCTTATCCTTTTCGGCTATTTAGGAACAGAGAGTGGGGGGTTTGTGCTGTGTTTTTTCCTTCTAAATGGTGGGGTGAGTGTTGACGGGTTTAATTTCTGTTTTGCTTTATTAAATCGTATATTCTACAACATCAGCTCCAAGTAAGTGAAACAAGAGGACTGTGGGTATGACAATGTTTTTACAGAAGTTCTACTTTAGTTAGGGTGATATTTTTAGTTAATCTTAATGCAAATGTATTAATTGCCTCACAATTTAAATCATGTCCTATGGGATCAAGCTGACTTATAGGGGACCCAGATACATATAGAATAAGCACAACATAACCATTTTGCTTTGCTCAAGGACTGCAGTGTTTTCAGTCGCCGCCTCACAAAATACCCTTTCGAATGATCTGTTTGCCACTTGTTGATCATTAAGAGTCTGATACGATTTATCTGATCTCTACATCATGAACCCAACACCAGTGTTTAAGCTGTTTTACAGGCACAGGAGAGGACAGCAAGTCTTATTCTGATGTAACTGCAATGGTTTCAAAATACCTCATGATATTTACTTAGTCCTAGCATGACCTGGCTTAGACGATATCAGAATCCACCCTTAACATAAAAGTAGAAGGTTTTGATTTAATTTTGTCTGACTTTTTTTTCCAGTACTGCCACAGAATGATAATCAGCATCTGCATAACAGTATATATATTATTTTTAAAACTGACGTAAGATTTACTTTCAAATTGCTGTTTAGAGACTACGTTGACCTAAACCTCGTCATTGTGACAGCTTGTTAAATCTCCCTGGCTCTTTTTTCTCCTTTTCAGTACCATAGGTTTTCTGATTTCTCATTCCAAGTTCTGACTTTGTTTTTTATTCAGCAGGCTTCTGATTTCCCTCCACCACCTGCTAATAGCTAAAACAATGTTTCACAGATTAAAAAAAAAAACCACCACAACAGCAGGGAAAGAAAAGAAAGGGATTTGGCTGCTGGTTTCCCTAAATTTACCTAGGAGACCTTTCCGTTTTGGAAGCATGAGAAAAATCACAAAGTTACGCAGTCTTCTGGCAAGTCGTGAGCACTCTCACTTGACTAAATTCTGCTTGCATGTATATTAGTGCTATTTTGATTTCTGAGGACAATGATCTAATAAAATCATGCAACTGTAGTAGCATGATTTAAGCGATATTATGCAATAATAAGGTATCATGCAGTAGCTCAGGGAAAAGCAATAACACATCTAAATATAACACATCACCCAACAACAGTATAGAGCCACGTTTGCTTGATTAGTAGAACACTCCGTGGCACTGGAAGACTTCACAGCATTTGGTTAGCTGAATGCCAGGGCTGTGGCTACCAAAGATTTTTGCTCTGTCTTTCTAAGTAGAAATCAAAGAAGGCTATCTGACACACCCTGGCACTAGCACTATCTGTTTTATGTTAACTAGTGATGTACCAGCCAATAATCCCAAAGTGCCTTCTGTATGTGAAAGGAAGATTAGGAAAAGTTTTACCATTTCACCTTGCTAGCTTGTGCTGATAAATATTTAAATTTGGTCATAAGAATTCATATGCATACCAGTGAAAACTGTCACACAAAATTCCTCCAAATGGTTCGGCAAGGAGATGTTTCAAAGAGAAATTCATACCTGGGTGTGGTTTTCAAACCTTCCAAAATCCAGGAGGAAAGAGGCAGATACGGAGGGTTAAATCCAAGTCTGTTTTGAAGAACCATTTTATCATAAAACTGCTGAGGGGAAAAAAAATATATTAACAAGAATGAATCAGGGACAAAGTATACAGAAATATTTCTCATTCAACTTTAATCCCACCAATTGCATACAAACATAGAAACCTTTGTAGTCAGACATAAGACTAAATTTCCCATATAATTGCGTTCCAGACTACTTTTTTCTTCTTTCTCTGGTATTCATCCCCCAATTAGGCCCAGGAAGATGACTAAACATGTTTTTCTTTACTACCATGTATGCAGAATCTAACTACATGTTGTTAATAGCAGACCTTGTCAGATCCATGCTACAACAAATGTGTACATGACTTAAATTCTGATCTACACACTTTTTATATTGTAAGTTAGTTGGTGCAACTTTGTGTTTTGGAAAATCTTAGTGTCTATTCACTTTCTGAAAGATAAATCCAGATGCAATGTACCCATTCTCATTGGCTCTGCAATTATTCTCAAAGTCCTTTTCCTATGCTACAAACTAGTACAGCAAAAAAAAATCTGCATGCACTTGTGTCTTGGTTTCGGCTGCCGCCGGCAACAAAAGCGCCACGCGGCCGCCCCTCCCCCCGCTGGCGTGCGGAGGAGAATGAAATGAAAGAGGCAGAAACTGGTGGGTCGGGATAAGGGCAGTTTAACAGAACAGCAAACAGAGGGAAACAGGAACAACAACGATACAAATAAGG
>Ga0181612_133806_pt1 | contig 10914 bp, 4 predicted proteins | sample HoacroProtozoa21_FD_119630 | JGI IMG/M metagenome (GOLD analysis project Ga0181612, IMG submission 119630) | Hoatzin crop microbial communities from Cojedes, Venezuel. Combined Assembly of Gp0051906, Gp0051904, Gp0051908 | reverse complement strand
CCGTGCCCTCCGGCCCCCCCGCCCCTCGATCCCGCCCGCGCCGGGGGAGCTCGGCGCATGCGCTGCCTCCGCATCGCCTTCTGCGCATGCGCCGTAGCAGCCGCCCCGCCCCTAAACCGAGACCAAGATGGCGGCGCCCGCGGGGAGGAAGCGGAGCTGATAGTGCGTGAGGTGCGGCAGCGGGCTCCTGCGCGGAGGGAACGGGTCCCGCGGCGGGGGGCGCCGGCGCGCAGGTAACGGTTCCTGCGGGGGGGGGCGCCAGCGTGGGGCTCGCCTTCTGTCAGCGCAACGGCCCTACCCGCCGCCTGCCGCTGCTCCCCCTCACGCTCGCCCTTGGGCGGCCTTGGCCTCCGGTGCCTGCAGCCGTGCGCCCTCCGCGCCTCCCTCCTCTCGCCCTGCGTCTCCTGCAGCGGGCCGCCCCCACGGCGCTTTTGCTGATGAACTGGGGAGGCAGGGGGAGAATTTAGGGAGATTTTTGCCTTCTTTTTTTCAGTTCAAACCTGAGCTGCAGGGGAAGGAGAGGAATTTGCCCGCCCGGCTCGCGTGCAGGGGTGACTGGAATGCGCAGGCCCTTACCAAGCCGTTTTCAGAACCTTGATTTAGTCAAGGACTCCTCTCCCCTGTGCTTATTGCGCCTTTCCAGAGCAGGGCCCCAGCCTCTGGCCAGACAGCCCCTTTGCCAGGCCAGCCCCTTCCTCCCTTCTCGGCACGCCTGCCTGCGTGGGACAGTGTGAGCTTGTAACCTGCTCCTGTGAAGAGTGACGCAGCGCTGGGCTGGGATGCCCTTAGCTGGGGCGGGGAGGGGCACCCTGCTTGTCTCCTAGCCTGGAAAGGCAAATCCACTTTGTTCCAAGTCTTTTGCATTTGGTTATCCGTTTGGTGTCCTTGCTTGGCCCAGTGTGAGCCTTGCTGATCACCACATCTTGAGCAGGAAGGAGACTGCAGGTCTCTTTCTCATCCTCTAAGTCTGCACGTTTAAAAGAGCTTTGCTCGAGCACTGTGTGATGCAGGCAGCGGCCCCTTTCCTGCCTGTGTCCCGTGCTCGTCCCGCAGGGCCTGAGGTCACCCAGATGTGCCCTGGCAAGAGCATGTGACACTTGCAGGTGGGCTTCTCTTGAGTTGTGTGCAGGTGCCGGACCTCGTTCGTGTCTTGTCTGTCTCCCTTCAATGAAGGATTCGCACGTCTATAAATGTTGTGTTTTAGAATGCGTGTTTTGTAAGTCAGCGATGCTGAAAGTGGCCTGCCACAAGGAAGTGCTACTTTCTGCTGTAAAATAAATAGGAGTAATAGAAATAAGACATAACTAACAAGGAAATAATAAACATAAGAACAACAGTAAAGTACTGAAATGTTCTTGCTAATTTTGAGCTGAGTGAAGAAGTATAAGGTTATGGAGGGGGAGAAATGACATCTCTCCTGAATAACTTCTGCACCTGCATCGGGACTCCTGACTTCAGTCCTGGATTTGTTATTATTACAAATGAGAAATATTTTAGATTAGCAAGAAAAAAATCAAAGCACCGGTGTGATATATGTAAATGAAAAAATGTTTAAAAGAGTTTACTTGATAACTAAGAGAGAAAATGTGCAGTTCTTTTGATACGTGATGAGACAGGCAATGAAGGCTTGTGTACACGTGTGGTAAATGTTAAGGAAGTAGAACTCCCACTAGCTTACTGGGGACCTTATTTAGGTAGTACAGTGATTATTTTTACTGATAATGTTGCTATCATACGGGAAATACATAAGTAAAAACATTTCTTATGCAGACTTTCTCTACACAGAGATTTTACTGATGCAAGTCTGCAAGAAAAATTATGAACTAACTGAAATAGCTAGCTTGGTACAACAGTGAAGTGTATAGGCCAAAATTTGAAAAAAAAAAAAAATCATAGAGGCTAGGAAATACTGATGTAAATAAAGAAGTAAGTTTTTTTAGAAAGGAATTAGGAGTGGAGATGAAGAAGAAATCTCAAAGCAGGGGAAGTTTTAATGCCATATTTCCTACTGTAGGAAGTAAAAGCAGTAAATCTGTTTATTGAGACTGATCCCAAACATGCAGACTATTTGATCTTTATCACATCTGAGTAATTTTATTTGAGAAGACTCACTTGGAAGCACATGAGAAGTTCTTTTAACTGGATTTTTAGTTGAAAGAGAACTGTATTGCTTTACTTGCTTGATTTGTTCAAATATACCTTGTCTGAATAATGTAAGTTTCTCACGTAGTTCTTGCAGGAAACTATACTGACGTGGAAGCCCTTAGCAAAATAGTCAATTTAGACCATGTAGTTGAAATCTACTAATTGTAGTGATCCTCCCCCATCTCTTTCAGTGATGACAAATTCAGTAGTTTTACAGGATTATTTCATGCAACTTCATCTTCTCCCTATTTCATTCTAAATTTTTACTAATGCCCTGTTAGCCATGTTCTTCTGTTGAGGCAGCTGAGCTTCTTGAACCTGCAGTTGACTGATCCTGCTTTTATGAGAGGTTGAATGCAAGAATTTGATCTTATTCGAGAAGAAATCTAACAGAATTCCATGCAAGGGCCACAGCTAGTTCTCTTGTCTAAAAAATAAATGCTTTTATAATTCAAACACGTGGGAATAAAATGCATGTACCATGGAAAACAGGCAAGTAATCTAAATCAAACTAAAGTATGTTTCATAGCTACCAAATTTCTGTATAACCATAAGAACCATGGAATTCCTGTTATATATTGTAGACTGAAGTACATATTTTTGTCTTTTTCAGATATCATAACCTTAAGAATGCAGTCGGTTTGTCAGAGAGTTGGCATTTGTTCCTCATGTTTGAAGAGACAACTAAATGGCTTCCAGGGATTAATTAAATGGCAGAGAAAACTGGTTCCTGCTTGTGTCAGAACTATTTACAGTGAGACAGGGAAATGGGAAAAAAGCTATGGGTTGGAGACAAGAAAAAGAGTTGAAAATTGGTGGCTTCCAAGAATAAAGGATCAGTTCTGCAGAATTTCAGAAACTGATGTAAGCATTATGAGAAATTTGGTTTGATATTTTTGTTTTCTCAGAGTGAAATTATCTGAATCTTACTTAGTACAACTGGCTTGTAATGATGAGCTGTATATTACATTTCAGGGGAAAATACTTTTATATGACAGTAGATTATTAAAAACAGTTGATCAAATAGGTGGAAACATAATAATTAAAAAAATCATGAGGAAAAATACAGTGAGAAGCAAAGTATGAAGTTGTAAATTTAGGAGCTGTTTAAGTCATCAAGTCGTTCATGGTATATTATACCACATTTTGGAATTCATTATTTAAAGTATTTAAAGAAACACCTCCATTCGTAACTTTTGTAAACAGTTTTCTGAAGTTCTTGTTCCCGCTGGTTATGACAAATATATTACACTGTGACTCATTAAAATCTATGTTAAGGGAAGGTGATTTTTTAAGAATATTTTCTGATTTACAGTGTCTTAGGAATAATGAGTGACTTGCAGAAAAAAAGTTTTCCCATGCAATAAAAGATCTTGAAAACAACGGTAATCTTGGTCTCTGACTCTTTTTGCCTTCACAATTATGCTCAGTCACATAGGTATAAAAACATTTTTGTGCCCCTTCATGCTTGTTTGTTCTTCTTTCCTAAAAAGTGCCCCCTCTCCAACAAAACATAGATGCTGTCAAAGTGTTGAAGCGAGAAATGGGGCTTGCTTTTTCTGAGGAAGAAAACTGAGATGAAAATGGTGTGCATGCATAGAAGTAGCAGGGAAAGCATTAATTTAGGCTTGTGTTTTTAATATCTGACAATACATGTTTACATAGGTATTGTATATATATCATACATATGCTAAGTTCAAAATTGTATTTTTAATGTTTTTGTTTTATCCTTACAGTTTAAGTAGATTTAATAAAATCTGATATTAAGGGACAAATAGTGTGTAGTGCTGCAGTGAGGTGTTGAGATTCTTTCTAGTTTTGCTATTCCTGGACAAAAATGATAAATAATATTTGATAAATATGAACAGAGTTTTGTTCAGAATAGTGAAAGCTGCCCATAATTTTTTTTCATTATTAACATAAAAAAAAGAATGTAGGAACTTATCAAGCATGTATCAATGATAAATTCAATGGTAATCAAGATGTATTAGGAATATTTTATGCGAGAGAAATATGTGATTTCTTTGCAACTTTAACTAAATGAAATTTTTACTTTCACTACGCAAGATACTGCTTGCAAGGTGTCTTTGGATCTGAGTGTACGTAGCAGAACTGAACAGTTTCACTTCAGTGAATGTTCATGCAGTTGCGAATAATTGAGTTAGTCAGTCAGTGAGTTACTTCAGTTCAGCTGACGAAAAGCAACTGGCCAGGAGTGAGCTCCGTGTTTTTTGTAAATACAAAGTAAAACACTTACTTAAACTGTTAAGGGCATAATTTAATCTGCCGTGTTTTCATTTTTTGGTGGGACATGAGGAGCACATAATCAGTTACAGATGCTACAGTAGAGAATGGTGATTTGTTAAGCTGCAGTTATATTAATGTATCTTCTGCTCAGGAAAAGTTGATTAAAAACGTAATTTTCAAGTGCCATATAAATATAAATTGATGAGATGGCAGCAAATTCTGGTGAAACATTTCCATTTACAGCCCTAAAGTGTTTGGTCTGATGAACTTTGTCTATGCTCACTTGGATCAGTTCCAGCAGAACCTGGTTTCTCTTCATGATACTGTGTAGTTTGTAATACGCGCATGTATTCAAGTGAAATGCTAACTCTATGTAGTTACAACTTTCTAAAAATTTCTTTCTAGAAATCAAGACCAAAATTTTATGTGCTTTCTATGTTCCCATATCCTTCTGGAAAGCTTCACATGGGCCACGTTCGTGTCTACACCATCAGTGATGCAGTAGCTCGGTTCCAGAAAATGAGAGGGATGCAGGTAAGAAAAGATTGGCAGTAGGACTGGGTGTTTTTTTGATGTTTTAATATCATAATTGGTCAGGAAATTAGTGTTTTCCAGAATCCGTGAAGGGGAAGGTTTGGTTGGAATATATGCTACGGATGCATAGGTAATGACCTGTGGAGCTTTGAATATTGAAATTGGAGACCTTTTTTTTTTTTTAAACAGATGGTGTTCAGAATTCACTGTTGATAAGTTGTTAGAAGCTATCTCGAATGATACAGCTGATGCTGTATCAGCTACCTGAATCTATTGGTGTTTGGCACAGTGTTGATGGGACATGTGGGCCACATCATTTCTATGCGAGGAGACTGAAGACCCTACTGCCATCTGGGTGGGACCATGGGGGAGGAAATGGTGTAGCTGGCAAGAGAAAACGGAGGCACTGCAGATGTCAGCTCCTTTGACCTCCTGAGAACTGGTTGATGTCGTTTGTCAGTCTCAGAGGGACATCCTGCTCCTCTGTGCCAGCTGGGAGGGAAACCCTTTCTCGTGACTGCTACAACTGGGATGAACAGGGTCATATCACACGTCACGTCATGTGGGCGTAACTCAGAAGTTGGGTTCTGTAGTGGCTGACCCCTTGGCTTGCCTGTTTTAGCCTTGCTCCTACGTACGAAACGCTGTCTGCTGAAGGTGCAAGTCTACGAGGTAGGCTAAGACTATCTTGCTGCATCTGCAAGGAGAAATTCCACTTTCCATTCCACATTCGTCTGTTTCCCAGTCCGCCCCATGGCTGCCATCGTTTCTCCCTTGCTCCCTTCCCTCTGTCCGGTAGGTAGGAAGTGTAGCCGAGAGCCACGTCCCTGCAGTCTCCAGGTGCGATCCTAATGGGTGTCCTGCAGTAAAGGCTGGCGGGTAAAATTTGAAGGATGTAAGGAAGGTGTGCGAGAATTGTGGCCGGAGTGACAACTATAGTAAGGAAGAAGACGACATTTGTTAGGGGGAAAATGTGAAGAATCTGGGAAACTGTTGTAAGGAGGAATATGAAAAGAGAATACCCAATTTTGGGGTAGGGAACAAAAGGAAATAAATAGCGGTAGGCAAGACTCTAGGATGAGACTCAGAAAGGAATTCTCTCTAATGTACGAGAGAGAAGGAACAGCTCAAGAACATAGGAATCAGAACCTTGAAAGATTACAAAGAAGATGAAATGGAGAAATAAATGTTCATTGCTGGTTGTGGTACTAACTGCGATTTCCTTGCTGTAGAAGTGTAGCGTTTCCTGGATTTATCACCATCCATGAGGCTCTTCAAGGTATTGTCACTGAATTATTCAGTGTGCTGCCTTTCCAAATACTATGTATTTTATGCCAATGATGAACATACCGTGCACTGAATATGTGGTGTGGCTTTACAGAAATGCATTCTCATGCTTTTAAAATTATAGGAAAAAGAAGTAACTGCCTTAGACTTTAAATGAGAAAAAAACCCCAATGTCTGTTGTAACACTAATCTTCCTAACTCCTCTGAATGACTAGAATTTAGATCTCACTAAAAAAATTGAGCTAACTAGGCTCTTGAAGGGACTTTTATTCTTGCTTGATGCTAAGTCCACTGGAGATGTCATTTCAGGATATGGTTCATCTCTTGTCAATAACAGTGGCGATATCCACTAAATTTCTGTTCAGAAAGATGAAAACTTACTTCCTCTTGTTCTAACTAAAATAAATTGAAAATAATTGTTTACATCCCGTAGGATGCTGTAGGTGTTAGCTTTTGGATACAAGGGAAGTAAGCACCTTTAGTAGAAACCTTTGGAGAAAATGAGAAGATAATATAATTGCAATAAAATACAAGAGCCACTGTGAAAGCAAGTTTTTATTTCCACGATTGCCTATTTTTTTCCTAGAAAAGTTCTGAAAGTCTTTTAAAAGCTTTTAAGTGTTGCATTTCATCTTACATTTTATGTAAAAATGACTTTGAAGGATATTAGGGTGCCTATAGAACATGCTGAATTTCTATAAATACGTGTGTCTTCTGTTGTGTTAACCACTTTGAACATCTATTTATGACTAAAGGTGGGCAGCTGAAGAATTTAACCTTCAGGTACAATTAAGAGACATTAAAGATCTCTCAGATGATTTTCTGAATATGTCAGCCTAAGAGGTATTGTGTTAGTGGTGTACATTAACTTCCTGGAACTTCTGTTTACCTTAAAAAACCTTTTTCTTTATTAGCCATGTTAATTTCTCCATCACTTAGAATTAAAGTCTTTATAATTTATTTTCTCCTCGCAATTAATTTATCAGCCTCTAGATGTTTTCTCTGACCGTTGTCACAGTTGTATAATCTGTTAAAAATATCTTCATTGTGATGGTTGTAGGCTATGACATGGTTGTGTCTCGTCATACATAAAATTTTATATTTCCAAGGAAAATGTTTTTCCCCTCTATTTGGGGAATTACTAGAATTCTTCAGTGCTTCAGTGCCTAAAAAGAAAGAATACTTTGGAAACAAAAAATATTAGTATGCATAATTTTGAAGTTATTCTGTTAATTCCCCCCCCCTTTTCTGGAAATTCAGCTTTAACGTTGCTTATTTGAAAGTTCAGGGACTGCTAATTTTTCCCAAATCAAAATTCTAAGTAGAAGTGAATACATTTCATGTATTCAAGCCAAGTTTAGGATAAGATTTTTGAGTAGTAGTATTGTTTACACTTTGCTTCCAGCATTTCCAAACTAAAAAAAGAAAGGAAGAGTCACTAAAAATAATCTTGGGAACTATATCTCTACATATAGATGTAGAACTGACCCTGGTTAGCAAGTCATAAAACTGTGCGAGAAGCAGTACAGGTAGGTTGAAAGTGGTTGTAAGGCAGCAAGGAATGATGGGCTGTTACCATGAAAAATACAGGCAAAAACATGCAGACTTACAGTTCCCAATACTACAATGTATATTTGTTGTCTAATAAACATTGAGGGAAAATACATATGGTGGGTACATAGTGGACTAGTATATATGATGGAGTAAGAGAGCAATGTACGTTGAATAAGGTGAAGATATTTTTCTTAGAGAATGCTTTCATGAGAAAATAGTAGATTAATTTCATATTGATTTAACCTGAGCAGGCAAGAATTGGCTTATTTTTTATAATACTTAAGTAAGGATAAGCTTGAATGCCTTTAAACAGAGATTAGAGCTCTTTTAGTAAATTGGAATCACTCTTTGGAATGTATTCGTGTAATTTCTTCATACTGCAGGTATTTCGAAATCTTAAATGGGAAAATGTTAAATCATTTGGATGCTGTTTTTTTGTTTTTCTAAAATGGAACATTAGTATTTTATTTTTCTAGCTGGATAGGATGTGATTTTGTTTCAATTAAAATAGTCTGTAGAGGTAATATGCACTGAAATCTACTGATACTTTCTGGAAACCTGTACTTCACCAGCATTTTAACTGGGAAAATAAATATTCGTTGCTCTTCCCCCCATACACACACTTGTTTTTGTAAGAAATACTGCTTCAGCATAACGCTGTAGATGATGTCAGTGACTAATGGCACTGCAAATGGGCGATCAGGCAGATTGCCTAATGAGCAGCAGCCTTTTCTGCAATCTGTGACTGGCCGGTCATTTGTTAAATGGTGTGCAGGGGTGGGATTTAATGCAGGTGTAACACGGCAATAGGCAGTCATGTTTTCAGTGTACTGAGGAGTGGTAGGCTTCGCGGAGCTTTCAGCAGAGGGTGTGCGGATGGAGGTAGTCACCAGAGCAGTATCCACACAGGGCCAGCAGACTGATTGTGCCAACGGGTGGTGAAGCCCATTTGTTTTACCTGAAGATCTAAGCAGTGAAGCCTTGTCTTGTTCCAACACTTCTCGAGTACCTCTAGGCATTGCGTGGGAAACAAACTCTGTTGTGCGCTCGGATTGGGTTGCTGGGTAAATGGTTTGTAGCGTACCTCCGCTGTAACTTGTTTACGTTCTAATTACTGAAGATAAGTCTGAAGCCTGTGAGTGGGAGCTGTAAACCGTATAGATTACTGATGCTGAATGCAGTGAGCTAGGCTCTTTCCAAAATGTGTGAAGGGTAACATTTTTCTGGAGAGTGCAATTAAAACAATTTCTGTCTATGGAGAGTTCTAGCCAAAGATCTTACTACGCACATATTTTTAAAAAATGCTATGAAAAAGTGATTTATATATTTTAAATTACAAATTTATGTCTATTAGCAAACCAATCCAGAAGTATAATGTGCATTTTCTCTTTGTGTTTTCTCCGTGAGTTTACGTGCATGTTGTGAGTTCTAGTGTAGGAGTTTGATAAGAAGGTAAGAGATTTCCTATTCGTGATTTGAGAGTGCTGTGTACAAATTATATTCATGGTGATTTTCACCATGGCAGATTTTCAGTCTGCTGCTGCTTGGGGAAAAAGTATTTACCATTGCTTTATCATGCTATCATTATTATATCTTTGATAAATTCCAAAGTGGATAATTTGTGCCTTTCGGAGGACTGAGAATAATTCCCTTAGCAATCAGTAAACAGATAATGATTCAGTTCAATAGTTCCTGTGATATCTTTTTAATGAAATTTTAAATTGAAATTGGTACCATGGTGAGACTATCACGTGTGAATTGTGCAGAAATTAGAATGATCATTGGGCAAGTCAGGGTGAGATTCCTGTACACTAGGATCAGATTTCTTAAATTAAACAGCTCCTGGTAGCTGGGATTGGAATATCATCAGTGATATTTCCACAAGATCCCCAAATGACTTACGGAGCATTTTCATTTTATCCAGAATGTCTTTTTTTTAATTGTATGTATTTTCATTAATTGTTTTCCCTTTCAGCAGTGAATCTTAATACTCTTGAAACTGCAAAAGTGAATGGTATTGAAGAGGCAAGTTTAATTAAAGCTTCATAATGAATTCACCAGTAGGATGAATTATTTCAATACAGTTCCGTTTTCTGATCATCATTAGCTGCTATTCTCCGCCATTTTTTTGTGTTAGGCTGTTGTGTCCTTTTGCCAGGTTATTTTCTGTGGTGTAAGCCAAGGCAAAAGTATTACAAGTATCCTGGGTGAATTAAATCTTATTTAGATTTAGTTTTCCAATAGCAAGTACTGAAGGTGTTAATGAGCTCAGCGTGTTTTATTTTGAAAGAAAAAGAGAAAACAAGATATTATTTTAAATGCAGTTATGTTAGAAAAGAATGTGTGAGATTAAAGAGGCGAGATGCCTTTGTTTTCTGAATGTTTGTGGTAGTGTGTGGATACAGAATAATTTCTCATGTTTTGTATCTTGGGAGAACAAGAAATAAATGAGAGCATTTTATAAGCAGAGTTATGTTTTGATGGAAATCTGGGTTGATTATTTTTTTAATTTGAAAGTGCCTTATCAGAATGCTAATATGCAGCATTCTGTTGCAGAGAAGCATTGAAATAATCCTTGCTAGAATGTATGCACTTGTAAAAAATTGATTGTTTTAACCTATTTCCAGGTGTGCCTTGTTGTAATCTCTTTCCAGGTGTGCCTTGTCTGCTTGGGATTTTTTCTGTTTGGTGGTAGTAGTAATTTTTAGCTGTTGTGTAACAGTATTTATTACCTAGTACACTTAAAAGATAATCTAGGCTGCATTCAACTGGAGGTCTTGTATTTAAAATGTGTTGCATCTGTAATCTGTCGATTTACAAATCAGATGTTCAACATGTTCCTCTCCCCCTCTCCAACCGTGCGTCCTTACTCTCTCACTTGTGTGTGGTGGCACAATTGTGAGATCCGGTGCAAGGAGGGCAACAGAGCATTGCTGCTGGAGCCAGGGCTGTGTTCTGGCAGCTGTGACCGTGGACTGCCGATTTTGTCAGCCTTTTTTGGTTAGCTTGCGTCGAGTGTGTCGTGGGGTTGTGTCTAGCTATAGGAATGTAGATTTTGCTGTATTGATTCAAGTCGCTAATCTGTCAGCGAGCCTCTTCATTTTCATTTTTGGTTGTTTTATCACACATTTTCTGAAATAAATATGT
>Ga0181612_120951_pt1 | contig 10914 bp, 7 predicted proteins | sample HoacroProtozoa21_FD_119630 | JGI IMG/M metagenome (GOLD analysis project Ga0181612, IMG submission 119630) | Hoatzin crop microbial communities from Cojedes, Venezuel. Combined Assembly of Gp0051906, Gp0051904, Gp0051908 | reverse complement strand
TTAATTTAATTTTAACAGGAGTTTGGACTGTGTAGGGATTGAATGCTAGCCCTGAGTTCTGTCTTTTGTATTAAATGTTTCTTTGGGTGTGCTTATTTGTGGGCTATTGTGAATTTTGTACTCATCTCTGGTTTCTGGCAAATATTTTAAACGCAAGTTTAAAATATTATTAATTTTAGTGTAGTATAGTTTTTAGTATAATCATTCTTTTCTGTAAAGAAATCTGCACGCAGTCTCCAAAATGCATCCACCTTATACATGCTCTTTTTTATCTATTAGTATATGTTAATGATGAGATTTTGCATAGAAATTTCTAAAATAAAGCTAAACCTTGCATGCCCAGTAAGGGCTGATCCAGAAAGAACTCATGTTTACACTTCGCATTCGAACGGGAAGTGAATTTGCGTGTGACACTTGACATTTGACCGTGGCTGCTATTTATTCTCCTCCGGGGTGGCTTTTGGGGGTAACTTAACTCGAAGGGTATCTGCTAAATTGTTAGCGCGCGTCTTGCCATGCGGTTTCAGTAGGTTTGGGTCGGGCGTTTAGTAAGGTGCCAGAAGAAGTTTCCTACTCATGCAAACTGATGCTGTGTTGTAGATGCTTATCCAAAGAGTGAAATGATTTATACCTGGACAAAAGGACCGGAGAAGTCAGTGGAAGTTCCTGAGGAGTCTTCCAGTTTAGTTCAGTATGACCTGCTCGGGCATACGGTGTCCAGTGAGACCATTAAATCTATTACAGGTAGGAATCTTGTCGGTAAAACTCGACCTGAGGTAAAACTAACCCCGTAACGTTGCCCAAGGCTTTTTTCTTTCCTTCCTGTAAGATACTGAGCTGAAAGTCGTCGGGTGTATACGAAGAGCTGGGAGCCTAAATCTGAATTGGGTTTCTGTCCTTCAGATTTACGTTTGCAGATTCATTACGGTAGATTGCGACGGTCTTTCAGAAAACTGGGATGAGATCATTACTCCAAGGGACAAAACGAGCATTTAATCGCTGCTTAAAATGCAGTTTGAAGAGTCAAGAGGATGCCTGGGCGAGGAAGTAATTTCTCAGTGCTCCATCAACATGATGTGCAAAAGACTTCCTTTGTCTGGCAGTGCAAACGGCTCGGGCTGGAAGGAGAGCGTGCAGAATGGGTTATTATGGCCATAAAACCCTTCCAGTTGGATGAGGATAGGCACCAGCACGTTAGTCACAGTGGATACTTCTGCTGATTTGCGCTGTAAGAAATAAGGCAAACGGCAGCCGCAGGCATCCGAAAAGAGTGAAGTGTCGCTGATGAGCAGCGTGGTGAGAAACAAGCAGGTTCCCAAAATATTTTTAATATTTGGAACCGTTTTCAAAGCCTCAGCAAGTTTGTGCATCTCTGAGAGGGTCAGAGCGAAGCAGATAAAGATGTATTTCTCTGCGAATGTTTTTCTCAAAGATAAAGCAGCGGTTTGCCATACACTAGAAATTTACTTCTCAGCATACTGAATATTATGAGTTAACGACAGAATTTCCTTACTGTCCCCAAAACGCTCATTCTGTGGTGCTTTATTTAGACAGTTTTTTTTCAGTTTATGCTAAAACTGCGTATTTTTTGTTTAATACAAATGGTGATGTTTTAGATAGACTTACAGTATTCTTAATTCATGTTAATGATTTTTGCGTTTGTTTCGTTATCGCAGTAGTGCTGATGTATAAACCTAGGAAAAAGCTGAGATGCTTCCATGTCATTTAATGTGCCTCGTTGTTGTGATTGTTTTATTTGGCAGGTAGGTACCCTAATGTTCTGGATACTGTGGTAGGTGGATACCTTGTGTCTTGGGACTCTTCTCCAACAGATGCCCAAAGAATTTTTAAAATCATGCTTATACTGCAAAACATAATCCAGTGCCAGCTGTACATGTCGAGTATGGTTGATGGCAGCTGCAGAATGGTGCTGTAAGGACCTACTGCTCCCAGGATTCTTTGTTTTCAACTTTCATTCAGCCTTGCCTCTACGAAGCGTACCTGTGTGTGCACGTTCAGTGGTATGAGGAGCATCAGCTGAAACAACCGTAGCTGACAGGCTGAAACAGTATTCTACAACAAGAATTTTATGCACAGTCAGAAAAATATTTTCTTTTTTAAATTTTTTTTAGGTGAATACATTGTTATGACAGTTTACTTCCACCTCAGACGGAAAATGGGTTATTTTATGATTCAGACTTATATCCCATGCATTATGACCGTGATCCTTTCTCAAGTTTCCTTTTGGATAAATAAGGAATCTGTTCCAGCTAGAACTGTGTTTGGTAAGTGTTTCTTTTTTTCCTCGTATCTGCTCTTCTGGTGACTTCCACAGAACAGGCCTTTGTGGTGCATTGGGGTGTACAGCCCCGCATCAGTACAGACACAAAGGAGTGGTGCCAATTCAGAGGAATTTTTCCTATCAATGTATGTTTTATCTTCCAGTGGACAGCAGTGTAATTTCTTGTACTCGTGCCTTCTAAAATCCTTTTCAAAAAGTTTGCTTGGGAGAGCACAAGGTATGCAGATGTCTTCTGACGAGATGGCTGCGTCATCAGGGGAAGCTTGCTACGGGCGAGACTTAGATCCTCTTGATGGAGTTTCACGTTTGCTGCTCTCCTCTCCTCTCTATCTTTGCCATTATGAAAATGAATTCCAAAAGCAAAATGATCACAAGATATTAAAATTGCCCTCATCAAAATACACCTTGAGTGAGATGCTACCGTGAGCTCTGAAAATAAAAAACAAAAAAAGCTTCTGTGGAAGACAAAGCGCAAGAAATTAAATGGAACTAACGATTCCTAACAAAGTAGTAGAATAAAGACATTTTTAAAAGCAGTCTTCACAGAGCAATGTCTTGACTTGGTAATGTACTGTAGTTGAAAGCGGGACTAATCAGGAAGAGAATGTTCTACAGAAAGCCTTTCTATAGATAGAAGCTGGCAAGAGTGATCAGAATTAATGCTTCTACGTGACGGACCATTCAGACTTGTACGTAGAGTCTGAACACTGTTTAGTATCACAAATTGACATGGTTAATGATTAGTTACGGGAAGAAAAAACCTGTAAACCTAGTAAGAACCCCACTAGCTCTCACCTCTGGCACTACATTAGGCAGACCAGTGTATCACTCCACGTGCCTTTGCAGTGGTGGTGAATAATGGTGATTTTTTTTGAAGGGACTATTGCCATGAACTGAAAAATTAGAATCTATATTTACAGACAAAATGTAATAATTGAAAATTTATGGATTATAGAGCAATACATGTAATAAGTGTTATTATATCTGTATGTGAAACTGAAAGCAATTAATAAGGATAAAGTTTGGACATCACTAAGTTACAGATAAGCCTCTAAAGTGCCTTGGAAAGCAAGTGGCTTAAAGTATGGCTAAAAGTAGCTATTTAGTTTTCTGACAAATTGCAAAGGGACTCTGTTTTCGAAAGGTTTTCTTAAAAGAAGATAGCAAAGTTGCAGGCAAGAGAGAGGCGTGAAGCCACAATAGCTGCTATGGTGCCAGCGTCCTAGAGGAAGGGTTGGAAGAGGCAAACCAACGGATCCAAGATCCAACATTTCCCTTCCAACCCCTACCATTCTGTGATTCTGTGATCCTGCCATTACACACGGCATGATTAGGGAAAACTTGGCGAAGGTCGCAGAGGAAGAATGCACAAGGAGCCGAGGCACGTCGGGTTGGAATTTCTGCAGTCAGAGCTTCAGGCACCTGAATCTGGTGTTTCTGAGAGGAAAGGCAGCAGGAATCTTCAAGCAGATTTTTTAAATGAATTTTTGTGTTGAAATATTCTTAATATATTTTTATTAATATATTTTTATCTGGTTATGTGCGTTTCTAATCAGAAGCTTGCAAATATTTAGCTCTGGTTCCTGTGTGTATAGAATATTTTTTACCACCACTTAGTTTCCTACCATGTAAATCTCGATGGCACGTGTCCCTGGGCAGTTACAGTGGCAACTGTGAGTCCCCCAGAAGAATCATTTAGTAGGGGGAAAGCCATCAAGACCATGGCAGTGCCCTGTAGTGCTGCACGGCCTGCCCTCCCCTCCTTGTCTCTGGGGAATGGTTGGTCCTTCAAGTCGCTTCACCCTGTGCTTGCATCTATGAAAAAAGAGTCTTTAAAAAGACAATTCAGACAAACTATTTGCTTGGAGTGGACAAAGGTAGAATCAGGAAGGATAGGACGAAGCAGGGATGAGTCTCTTCCAGGAAAAATATAACTTTCCATATTTATTTTTTTTTTTTCTCAGATTTAGCGATTTTCGGTGGTGTGTTTTTCAGCACCTTCCCACTGGAGAAGGTTTTGTGAGCTTGCATCTGTGTTTTTATCCTCCTGCCTTTGCTCTGAGATATTCTTTGTGCTTTTATGAATTGGCTGCTATCTTTTTTCTGTATTTTTTCTTCTTTAGTAGGAGAGACTGGTTTCATTCTGTCCTGTTCTCTGTTTGGCAGTGCCTGGGTGAAGCTCTTCCGTATTAGTTTATCCAGATAGGGTAGCACCGTTGAGGGAACAGGGGATGTGAGGATCCTGGTGGAAAACATGCTCTTGGTTATTTTGAATTCTTCTCTGCCCATGCCTCTCATCTTGAAATAAAATGGGTGCAGTGCTCTTTTCATGAGAGTAAAGACCTCTCCATCTGTAGTCAGCCTTCCTTGAGGTTATCATGGTAGGACTTAAGCAGTGTTCACTATGTACTTGGTATTTTATATTTGTATAATATGGAATGTTTTAGATGAAAAAAGGAAAAAAAAACCCCATACCTTGGTTTTATGCAGCATGTGTTTGCCTATGAAGTGGTCATATTTTGAGCTCGGTGTTCATGCTTGTAGACTTTAATTAAAAAGTTGTTCTTTCAGAAGATGAAATTCTAATTAAATTTCATCAGTCGACTAGCAGCAGAAGGGTTGAAAAGGTAAGGTGAAGGTTTGCTAATTAACAGAGTTGTTAACATAATATTCTACTTTTCCTTAGCACCCAAATAATTTGCCATGACTTACTGGGACCTGGATTACGAGTGGAATCAAAGGAACAGACACAGAGTAACAGATGGCATTCCGAACCCAGGAAAAATCATGGTTTTGTTGCAGTCTGAGGAGCACTCCTCTATTTAACAAATTTAATTATGTTTAAGTGTTTAGAAAATGACTCATTGTAAGAAATTCTACTGAACTTGACGTGATAAAAACACGAAATGAAGGGTTCTACATTTTCTTAATGTGAGCTGTAGATGATGTGCTGAAGTCATGGCTTTCCACGCCTCCTTGAAAAGCTGGGTAACCGTTTTGTGTGCATGGCCGCTCACAGAAGTGTGATGGTTGCCATGCATTATTCACAAGCAGCAGAGAAAGACTCCCAAGTTATTTAAAATTCTCTGTTTGAATCTGCTTGCCTATTCTCACTTTGTTTTACTTGGATTTGGCAACGCTTTTGCTTTGTTTCTTTGAAGGGATAACCACAGTGTTGACGATGACGACGCTGAGCATCAGCGCAAGACATTCACTGCCAAAAGTATCCTATGCTACTGCCATGGACTGGTTCATAGCGGTCTGCTTTGCCTTTGTGTTCTCTGCTCTTATCGAGTTTGCTGCTGTCAACTATTTTACTAATATTCAAATGGAAAAAGCCAAAAGGAAGACGGTAAAATCCCTTCTTGAATTTCCAGTTGCTCCACTACCAAGAAAAAGAAGTACAGAAGAGACATTCACGGTATGTTTTCAGCTTATACAGACGTTTTGTGTCTTTTTGGTAGTGTTTCTCGGTAAAAACTGGCCTTTAACTTCCTCCCAAGTTCCGTCTGAGCTAACGATGCAGTACAAGTCAGCGTAATGGAAGGCTAACGCTACACTATATTCGATGATAACAACCTGTAAAATATGAGTTAGTTCTTCCTTGCATTATGGATTAACTTGGGGGAGAGGAGAAGGTTGTGTCCATCCGTACCTGGCGTCTGGTCTATATTCAGCTGTGTTTTTGGTGAAGATCAGTTACGATGGGTATTTTTAGGATGCTTGCTTTCCCTTGATGCGTTGATTGTGATTGGACTGATTATGCTGACCAAGATATTACTGATTATAAGGGAAGCATGTTGTCTGATGTGGCTAGTGTCTTTAATGAATTAAAATATACTAAAGCATGGCAGTTGTACCTTGGGACACCTCCCTAGACAGCACAGTTCTCCTTTCGTCACCTGGATTGCCAAGAGTTTTCTTTCTTCATCAGTTACAATTCCATGAATTTTTGAAGAATGCTGGATGAAACCTTTGTGTTCACCATAGATTTAATTTTTATATAATTTGTGTATCTTTGCACAGGAGCTCACCTCAACTCCTGAAAAGGTTTTGGGGCTCTGCTTAACAAAAAGCTTTCCACCTTTCATGGTGCTTCAGATTAAGCGTGGCTCGTGTGGCAGCGGTCTCGGTGCACAGACTAGTTAAGAAAGGCTCCTTTCCAGTTGAGCTCACCAGGGATTCTGCTTTCCTCCCTTTTCCCCTTCCCATACGCGTATTCTCTACTGCATCACTCCTTTATTCATGAGACACGCAGCCAACAAAAGCCACTGGCCATGCAGTAGGCCAGTAATTCCCAGCCGTGGCAACACCACTCAAGAAGAAAGACGGTGACAGCAGCATTGTAATTTACTCTTCCTGTCAGGCTGGCTTTGTAATTTCCTTTGGCTGAGCCATGATTTAAGAACCGCTGTTTTAGACTAACTCCTGGTAATTTTGTCTTCTGTCTCTTTTCACATCTCATTTGTCTCCTTCCCTATTCATCTGCTCTGTTCTGCCTTCCCACCCTGTCCATTTGCTGTTGCTGCTCAGCTGCTGTCCACCCCCTTCCATTTTTCTTCCTCTTCTTTGCTCTCCTACCATAGATCGTTACCGTTTTCAATCTCCTGGGCTGTGTTGTTCTGTTAGCTCCCATTTCTGCTTGGAGGGAGAGATGCGCTCCTGAAGAGTCTGTTACTTGTCACTCCGCTGGCTGCTAGAAAGAGCTGGCAACAAGAAAAAGTGTTTATAACGGCGTTTAGTTCGCCTTGTAGGCAGAGGTGTTAGGGCCACTGGTTCATGTGAAGCTGCTTGGCTGTACAGAAGGCAGTTCAGCACAGTACCTCGGGCGCTGCTGGGGCGTCGTAGTCAATACTGCTGGTGGTAATGGTCAGGTTTTACTGGGGTCCATAGGGGAAAAAACCACAGGAGAACAGTTTCATCCTAGATCTATTTTTAAGGTTTGGTTAGAACAAAAGGAAAAACAATGGTCTTCTCAGGTGGTGATGATGGAGGCTTAACAGAACTGGTCTGATTCATGGTCAGAATTGTTGTAAGTTTGTCTCATATCGTGCTTTGCCATTTCCACATGCGTTTTGGAGAAACCTCTCTTTCCCTTTTTTTTTTCCTTCTTTTTCTTTTTTTTTTTTTTTAACAACAGCAGCAACAGAACACGCACGGCTTCACCCAACTCGAAAGCTTGGTAAAATGAGATATGAAGAGTTCTGCTCCACTGCTTAATTAATACTTCTGTGATAAATGTGGTGGTGTGCTTACAGGTCTCACGATTTTGAAAGCACTCAAGGGAGCAATCTACTTTTTTGAAGGGTTACATGTTAATGTTATGAGTATGTAAGTGGGTGATAATGTTGATTGTACCTTGAACTGCTATTATTTAATGGCTTGATCTCTAATTATGCCTGTGCATGGACTTGAGTCTCTGCTCTTCACAGAATCACAGACTGGTAGCGTTTGGAAGGGACCTCTGTGGGTCACCCAGTCCAACCCACTGCTGAAGCAGGGTCACCCAGAGCAGGCAGCACAGGACCTTGTCCAGGCGGGGTTTGAATATCTCCAGAGAAGGAGTGAGCCCGTGGGTACTGTTGTGAAGGCTCAGCTGTCACGAGGTCCTTCCCATGACTAGGTCTTGACTTCTGTTCTGGTCTCCTGCTGCGCAGAAGGGAAGCTAATACGGCTGTTCTGACGCCTCTTTACAAGCTAATATGGCTGGTCTAACTCGTTATGAGCTAATACGGCTGTTGGACTCTGCTTTCCAGCCTGACATCTCATATGGTCCTCTCCTTAAAATTTTTAGTTTTGCTTATACAAGACTAATCTAGAGTTTTCTTATGCCTTATTATGGATCTAATTTTTTTTCTGCACATAGACTGTCTAATCGTTGCTGATTTACCAGAGATAAGAGTATCTCAGCTTCCCTGGGAGTTTGTGGGGCACAAAGATTGCAGGGCGGTCGCCTGACTTGTAGGATGTAATGTGTAAGCATGGTTTCTTAATGTAAAGCCTACACAGTTTATCTCTATCGCTAAATGTTAGGCTTTGATTTCTTTTAAAAAGATCTGTTACGCTGCCACTATTGTGCGAGAAATTCTGTTGTCAGCAATACAATTGCCAGAGTTCAAGGAAAAGTTTTTTATTTTAAACTTGAAACTTTTTTCAAACAGGCTTTGCCTGACCTAGTAAATTTGCTGGTCACCCAAAATGAAAAATTTTCACTTAGCCCAGGGACTGAGTGTGTGTAAATTGGGAAAGAGGATGCCTGAATACCTAAACGCTCGGGTTCTTGCTGACTTCCACCGTGGTCTCCTGTGATTTCCTTGTCTTGGGAGCAAGTTCAAGTGCTGTCAGGTTGGAAGGGATCAACCTGTCCCTAAATGTTCTGAACTCCTTTGTTTAGTAAAAGCAGAATGTTGCAAGTCTGCGTGTGATGGAAGTGAGTGATTTATACTTTGTTATTGGACTCCTGAGTCTATTTTTATGCTTCTGCACTGTTTCCTTTTCACTGTATTCTTATGAAGTTTATTTTTAAAGACCTACCCAATTTTGGAGATGAAGAATGCTGCTGAAAAATAGCCTTCAAAAAATAGGCTCTGAAGCACTGTTAACAGGAGCTTCAACCTCAGCTGTTTGTTAAGAGAGTGTGAAACTTGGATAAAAAACCAGGTCAGACTCGAACGAACCCTTTGAATGGAATAATTCCTTCAAACTCAGTCACAAGTAGCTGGTAGCTCTCAAATTTTCTTCCTCTTTTCTGAAGACCATGAAGTGTCACATTTTCTTGGGTAAGCCCCGTAGCGTCTAACGGCGGAACTTGAGGGTCAAGCTCTTCACTGCCATGTCGGTGCACGCTCCTCACCTTGACAGGAGCATCTGTGCTGGGAACATACGTGATTGGCGTGTACCCAACAAGTTTACAAGATACCTTGTCGTGTGGGCAGCCTGCATATGTGCTTTCACGTGATTACTACTTGCTTTCTGTGATGCCTTTTAGTCATATGATGGACACAGCTCAAGTTACTTGATGGGATGGGAGGAAAGGGGGATTCCTTTGGCAGCTTTTGGGTCAACTGATGTCTCGAGGAACTAGTCTAGAGCCATTAATCTGGCTCGTGGCTAACACTGTGCCCTGCCTCATGACTTCCAGGGCAAGGATTGGGCAGGATAAATTGTTCTGATGAGCTGAGTACAATCTAGAGGCCATGGACTGGATAATTCTTTTTTTAGTGTGTGTGTGTGTGTGCCATTTTTTTGTTCTTAATCCCTGAATTTGATTAATGCTGAAACAGCAGCAGATATGTTCTTGTGTCTAAGGCCTAGACCATAAGTGAAAGTGGAAATTTTAGCCTATGAATCAAAACTTCTCTTTGAATTCTGTTTGAATGTATTTGAATTTTTCGAATGTACCAGATCCCGCTTCCCTCATACGTGGAGGAAGTTCTCTGGAGAGCAGCTGGATCTTGATGGCGGTGCTGGGACCACAGGGTGATGGTCAGTTTGCTGAGCTCTGGAGGAGGATGCATAGCCTACCTCCTGTGTGTGACGTGAATAGTCCTTCAGTTGGAACAGCGCCTCAGTTATTAGATATAACAATCATTTTTTGCCACTTCACTACTTGTCTATTGCCTGGGGCGTTATGGGTTGGGTTTTTTTAGGGCAGTGGCATTGAAGAAAGGACTTCAGGCTCAAGAAATGCGTAGAGTTCATGCAAGCAGAAGGACAGGACCACACAAAGGGAGGCCGCTGTGCTGTGGGAATAATTTCTGTGACATATCAACAGTTTTCTGTTGCTCTGGTTTCGTTGGTCAACATGTTTGCTGTCAGTGATTTACAGTCGTGATATGCTAGCATCGTGTTGAAGCGGGAGGAGAGTGGATGCAGGTCACAAGCGATTGGCCCGTCTCATACTGAACGCTGTTTGAAAGATAAGGGTAAGGCTGCCGTGATTGAGGGCGAACGTTTGTGTGCCTGAACATAGAATAGATCCAACATGGTTCTGCAATCATTTTACTAGCTGTGATGCTCAGGTACGATGTTTTGTGGGTTTTTCCCTGCCTTTTTTTTTTTGATTGCTTGTTTGGTTTTGTTTGGGAGGATTTGTTGTTGTTTTTCTTTGCTTTTTTTTTTTTACTTAGTTTGCCAGACTATCATAGTCCTACCCAGCAACTGGCACACTGCTCAACATGTCTAAAGCTAAATACGTGTTCAAACAAGAACACTGAGGCATAAACGTGGGGCGTACAATTTAAAATGGTTTTCTTAACATTTCACATAGTATGTCTTTCTAAACAGCACAAATTAAAGTGCTGTATTAAAAAATTTGGTCCCTTTCCAACAACCTGATATTGCTCTACCTTTAACATGGTTGAGTTGTGAAAGAAATTTACACTGGAAATAGAAACATTTGTCTACAGCAAAGTGAGCAGAGTAATTACTGGGAGTATGCAACATAGTATTAGGTTTGGGGCTAGATTCTGACCGAACTGAAGGGTGGTGTAAACGCCATTGAATTCCAGAATTCACTTATAATGAAGGTAAAAAATGGCAGGACGTTGATAAAACGAACACGAGTGTTGGAATTCAAAGTTGGGGAATGAGGTTTTTTTCTTTTTGATGGT
>Ga0181612_114548_pt1 | contig 10914 bp, 6 predicted proteins | sample HoacroProtozoa21_FD_119630 | JGI IMG/M metagenome (GOLD analysis project Ga0181612, IMG submission 119630) | Hoatzin crop microbial communities from Cojedes, Venezuel. Combined Assembly of Gp0051906, Gp0051904, Gp0051908 | reverse complement strand
TTCTGCAGACTACTCTCTGTTTGTATGTATTCATACAAAAGCCACAGACAAGAAAGTTTTAAGTGTATTTTACTTTAAAAAAAAAGTACACTGCATTCTAATTTAAATTAAATGGACTCTTAAAGAATAAAGTTTCTTAGAACTAAAATTGAAATTGTAATACAGAAATATATAACCTTCTATTAATCCACCAAAATAGCTTTATTCAGACAAATATTTAACCATACATGTTTGCTGCCAATATTTTAGACAGATGTAGCCATTGGGGAAATCACTGGTAAACAGAACTACACTGTCCTCAAGCAATAGATCAGCTTCTGACAATTTTAAGTTCCTTCTGTGCATTTTAGAATATCTTTTTTATTTCAGATTATTTATATGTTTAAATTCAGTAACTATTTCACCTGAAATTCAGAAAGTGCATAGAAGTAAAAAAAAAGTATTATCCTTTTATATATCAAGTCTTTGAATAAAAGTATGACAATGAAATCAAATCTCAACAGATTTTTTTCTCAGTTCACTAACAGACAATGCCAACTTTAACAAGTCACTTCTAATACTGAATATTAACACTTATTATTTTAAAATTTAACTTTTAATAAACCTTTCTTCATACACATTGAATACTATTAACACATTTTTAGTCAACTAATTTACAAGGATTAAAATACAGGTCTTTTGCCATGTCTGAAGAACACATAAAGGTGTGATGAATCACATATCTAATGTTACATCATGTAGTAAACTGACAATAATGAAGTACAAAAATTAGGAGAACGTGTTTAAGTATACATTCAGTTCTTAAACTACTCCATTACAGGTATTGATTAGTTCTGCTCATCAATGCATTATAAAAACAAAGCACAAACACTACTTGGAAGTAAAACTGGTTATGTGAACAAAAGACCTGCACTAGTGGGAAGACAAAAGTGTGTTTGTTTACCACAGACATCAACTGCAATTGAAGCTGGTAAACTCTTGCCGCAGATAAGCAAACGTAGGTGGATGAAGATGCAGGGCAAGTCACAGGCCTAAAGATATTGCGAGGGCCTTCCACAGTCAGAAGGGAAATACAGAAATGTTTTTCTTGACAAGGTTGCCATTAAATCTCACCATCTGCTACCCAGGTTTATTTTCGATCATTTCTCAACAGAAGTGAGCAAGTCCCATAACCTACAAAGCAGACAGAATCCAAAGGGTAACCACAGTGTCCCCCTGCTCTGTAGTACCAACCCGAGAAACAGCAGCTGCTCGCCAATAATGTCATGGAATTGCCTCCGTTTTCTGCTGTTGTTGTAAGAATATTTTCACATTAATCAACACATGCACCCACTTGTTTTTTAAACTTATCTCCTAAGGAATCTGGTGTGTATATCTACATGCACATACACAGACAGACTTGCTATTATCATTCTGTCAGGTCTTGGTAAGCCCCGAAATTCCTACCATTTTGAAGAAGCCTCCAAAACAAGTGAAGGCGCAAACCATTAAGCTGGGTGCCAGTCACTGAAAAGTACACATGCTGGGCGCTTCTACTTTCTCTGCTTTTCCCTCCTCTTTCTGTAAATCACATGAATTCTCTTCAATTCCTCATACTGTGTCTTCTCCACCTCTATTGCTTCCTTGATGATGCATTTCTGTAACATCTTGCATATATTTTCCTTAAGGAAAGTATTTTTTTTCACTTTTTTTTAGACTTTTCGTTTTGGATTTCCTCTTTCCTATAAAAATTTCAAATACTCGATGACTATCAACTCTAGTCTGTCTTCGCCCCCAAGCACAACTTCTTCGTGACTCTAGCAATGAGCAGAGAGACTGGACTGTTTTTCTACTCACCACCCCTAGAAACCAAGTATATTTTATATGTTTGAAGACAAGCCCTTAGGCAGCTTGCATCAAAGAACCAACAACATTTTGGCAAGCTCAACTTTCCCATGGCTTTCAGAACTCGCTCAGTATTGATCTAAAGTCAGAAATATTCCTAAGAAAAGGCAATTTCTTCTTTAGAAGCTGAAAAAAAAATTCACAGGATCTTTAAACTTAATCTAGCTGTATTATTCATTAGAAGTTATTTATTGAAGCATTACTAATAAATGTGATCATGCAAGGAGTTAATGTAACTTAGTTTAAGTCACCACAAGACCCGTATATTTGTATTATTTTTCTATCTGTACCTAGAGAGAAAAAAAAAATTGCTCCTGCAGCTACTATCGGCTGAGGAAAATGCTGAATATTGAGACCAATGCAACAGAGTAACCATGATTCCAGGAAAAAAGACAAAGCATATCACTCCTAACCTCTTCAAGGGAAGAAGCTGGTATCTTCTGCAAAAAGTAGCAAAACTGCTTGAATACTAGTAGAATAAGCTCCACTGCAAATTGCTATGTCTGAGAGTATTTCAGAGTGGAAGAAGTCACCTCTTACCACCACGTAGTCAGAGCAGGACCAACTTCTAAGCTAGACCAGGTTGTTCAAAGTCATTCTGGTCAAGTTTTGACTATCTCCAAGAACAGGTATTGCACAGCCTCTCCAGGCAGCCTGTTCTAATGCTTAACCACATTCAAAGTGAACATTTCTTTCCTAATTTTGCACCAAAATTTCCTTCATTGTGATTTGTCCTGTTACCAATCTAATCACCTTAGAGCTACCTGTAAATGTTTGTAAATCTGTACTATAAACGTCAACTACACCCAAACTAGATTATTTCTGTCTAAACAGATTGAGCTATTTCTTGCCAATTAAAAAAAAAAAATATGTAGGAAGAGGGACTGGTCTTGAGAATTTCCCTCTCCCAACTTAACTAATGTAATGAAGACAGAAGAATCCTGGATTTATGTCATTTTGTTGCTTTCAACCTTGAAATCTTTGCTGCAATGACAAAACTTCAAACCAAGACCCATGCTCTTCCCTACTCCTGAAATATGTGTGTGCATGCCTACACACACACATATAGAGTGAATTAAGTCAAACATCAGTGCTTAAAGCACATACCTAGAAGTTAGGAGACACTATTCTGAGCCCCTGCAGGCTAAAAAGATGAAAGCACTCAAATAACTTGGCAATTATACAGGAACACTTGTCCAGTTCTGGAAGAAAAGTGTTTACGATTCTGTAGGCTGTACTCCATGACACAGAAATCTTCACTATGTGCATGGCAGCTGCCTGGACTGAACGCCACAGAAAAATCAAAGGGAATAATGGCAGTTTTAAATATCTTTAACAAACTGCAATTCTGCACAGATTCAGAGAGAGAATTTCTGTTCCACAAAAGCTGAGCTGTGAATGTGTGTGTGGGATGGTACTTGAAAGAGCTTAAAGACGATCCTCCTTGCACTGACGCTCTATTGATCTAATTTGAGTCTTAGTGTAGTTGACAGCTCATCCCTGGTCAATTCTGGGTAAGTACCTACATTACTGCTTAATAAAGGTTTGGGTTATGTTTCAGGGTACAGTCTTGTGCTCTGCCTAAGGGCTTCCCCCTACACAGGTTAGAAGCTGCAGCAATTCCCAAATGGACCTTGGCACTTGGTTACAAGAGGATAAACACCAGCCCATGGGAAGAGGCAGGATCAAGTGGCTTCAAAGGGGCAAGTCCATTACACGTTTGACGCAAGTCTGCTCTTAAAATCAGCTGTCAAGCTATGTATCAAGCACAGTCCCAACAGACAGCTCTGCCAAGTCCTTTAATCTAATATTGCAGGTACACACCAGAAACAGAATAAATATTGTAATTTGGGTACTTACCAGGCTTCCTCCTCTCCCCATTTTAAAGGGTTCATTGAATCGTTATTCTTGAAAGTAAATAGCTCAAAATAACATATCAAAATAAAATCAAGCACTAACCAGTAATTGATAAGTATGAAAAGAAAACATAAAGCCTTTTATATTCAAGTATTAAAATTGCAGTACCAAATCAGTCTTCTCTATTTCCATCAAAATGTAAGGAAAACTCTACGTACTCCACTCCAACATGAGAGGGGCACAGCTGGGAGAACAAGAACTCTTACACGGAGACCAGCTACGGATGTACACGCTTGTACATGCAGAGCACTACTGTTCAGGACCCAAACATGAGAATGTGATACCACTAACAGCTCAGATACCATTCTGCTATTCTGACACTTCTCTGAACTACAAGCCTTTACAGAACCAGATCTGCCAGGTACAGCTGCTAGTAAGCAGCAAGGAAATCACAGTAAAACAGATTTTCCCACAAACTAGTTACAATCTTTATACTTAAGCTTCAGTTCCTGATAAAGCATGAGACAGTCACATTGGTTGGTTCCCAACACTTTTTAGTTCAACCCAATTTGACAGAGGAGTTAAAAGTCCAAACGATAATTGGATTTCCAGAAGTTTTTGATAGCTGGTGGCTGGAAAGACAACAGATATACAAATGGGAATTTTCAATAACTGAAAACCAGGCTATCACAAACATCACATAACCTCACCCAGGCCCATCGTGTAGGCATAACAAGTTTATTTGGATTAATTATGCCACACTATCTCTTGGCTGCTAGGAGTATCAGAAGGCATGGGGAATGGCATACTGCAATTTCTTCAGTGGGTCAAGTTTTACAGAGATTGAAGACCCACACATACAGGAAACTGAAATTCAGAAAGTCAAACCTTCAATTCTGCTGCTCATAGATCTTGCTCCACAGCGTATTACGCCTTTCTGGCTTTGTCTCTACTTAAAAATTTGCTAAAATAGACCTAATCTATAATCTGTACTACAACAACACGTGACCACTATAATGTCCTCCTTTTCAGGGAAGTCTCTATATGGCATGTCAGGCAGATAAGCTCCCTGCCTGTGAAAGAACAAGAAACCCACCAAACCTCAAACCCCCCAAAAAATACCCCAGTCACTGCAATACACGCCTCTCAGATACAGTGGAAAAACAAACTTCTTTCAACTAGTACATATTTACCTTGAACATGGAGAATGATAAGCAGGTAGGCTCCAAGCAATCGCTCATAAACTCTCAGTCGAGTCATTGTTCACTTTTAATCCTTCCTGTGCAAGGCAACTGCACCTTCTGCTTGACAAGTGTTAAGCTCAGTCTGCTCGGTGAAGCCTAATACAAGATTTGGTGCTTGACTGCAAAGATGATTTTGTAACTTTCCCAACCTCGTTTCCTGAAAGACACAGTAAAACAAAGTGTTAAGAAACTCCTTGCATTTTTGAAACGAGAAAAAACCCTCGAGATTTTTCCACCACACTGACCACAACCATGTGGCTGCAAAAAAAAAAAATTAGAAATGTCTATTTTTTCAGAGGTTAATAACTGAAAACATTAGCCATATTTACTATCCAACTGAACAGCAAGGTTCCTCCAAAATACACATTTTTGGTAACAACCCACAGGAGTGTTTTCACATTCCTATCAAAAATATTATATATGTTAACTCACTAGTGACAGCCATGTATTTTAGACACATATACAGCTATCATGTAATATGAAACAGATTAACACATAAATCTGTTTGAAAACCATTTTCTTTATAGAAATTAAAATTTACACTTATTATTGCTCTTAAAAATGAAACTCAGTGCTGGCTTCTCATAATACTGCAGGGAAAAAAGCAACACCATGTTGAGCCACCCGTCGCAAAATGCTAGCAGAGAAGCTTTATTGCAATAAAAACCCAGCCTCTCCGCTGGATGAAAGCTAAATTTGTATTAAAATAGTTAGTTTACTTAATTTACTTGCAATGTTACTTTTGTCTTCTAGACTAGTACTACATTTTTTTTTAAAAAAGCACAATCTGATTTAACATTTGAATGAAGAAATTAATTTCTCACTTAACATTAACCATATTCCAGTCCCTCTTCCTCTAGCCCACTACGTTACATAGCGTTTTCTGGAGAAAAGCAAGCTAGCTCAGTTCACAAGGCCAGTGAACATTCATTATTAATCTCTGTTAACCCCAATGCAAATTCCCGACACCATTCTGGATTCCCAAGTTTTATGCATATTAATCCCTCTTGAAAAATTATGCTACTATAAGCACATGATATTTGCTCCAAACATAAAATATAATCCTACTCATCCAGTGGATGAGCACACAGCTACGACAGCCAAACTGAGTAAGAAGTTACTTTTCCAGACTGCAGTAGTTGCGGTCACGTTCTGCTTAACGAACTTTCTACCGCGATTCACAAGAGAAGCATAATTGGGCCTCAAAGGACTAAAAAGCAGTTCAAACACCTAAATAGTTAATCGCAACAAAAGCGACGCTGCACAAAGACGAACAGAGGAGTGATTTTGCCTTTCCTCGGCCTCTTGTTTTGGTGGGCTTGACCCCCCTGACCCCTGTCAGCCTGGCGCTGCTCGTGAATGCCACCGCCAGCGCTGGCGCAGGGACGGCCTGCAATTACTGCTGGTGGCCGCTTCCACCATCAATAACGCAATCTGTCTGTCGGCGAGACCCAAGAACTTTCCATTTTAATTAGTGCTTCGGAGGCATTTAACATGGAGGCAAATTAGCGGCCGAGCCGGGAGGTGTCCGTCACTTTCCTTTTCGGCGGGGCCGGCCGCCCTGGACCCCTGCCCTACTTTTCACATGTCTCTGACTTCTCCCTAACGGAGTGCCGATGTGGCTCTGCGCCGGGGGAAGCCGGGACCGAGCTGTGGGCTGGGCCAGCCGCCTCCCCGCCACCAGCCAACGGCCACCGCTCCCCCGACGCCACAGCCACCCTGGCCTTGCTGTGATTGCCGCCGGGTTATGGCGGGCTGGACGCGGAACCACACGCTTTGCAGGCAGCCTCGGCATCAGTGACTTCAAATTAAACTTCCTGGCGAGGCAGAGGTAAAAGCAATACAGTAACAAGAAATATTCACTCTCTTCAGTGTTTCCTCATCACAAGAAACAGGAGCAGTTCTGACAGCTGACAGGGAGCGTCCTTCTGGCCCTAAAAACATCAGGCCAGCAGCATAAGTCTGTAAGTATTATTGCTTTATTCCATGTTTCAACTGCAATGAACGTCAATCCTAAATAAAACATGTGGAAGACGAAAACTGCCAACAGCTTGTATGTAGTAAAACAACAAATGCTTTATTTCCAGTATCATTTGTGCAAGTCCATCAAGGAAAAACTAAATCCACTATGAGTCTGTTTAAAGTATATTTAAAAATCATTTCTTTCTGTCTTCTCCATGCAGGTTTCAGTGAGGACTACATGTTCTCGCTCTTCCACACTTCCAGATTAGGAGTGTTTTACACTTTCAGACAATTTGTGATCTCACTCCCCCGTTCAGTAAGGTAAGCGAGCACACTGGCACAGAACTTAACATGCAACGTGTATTTACCAAGGGGCTACCCAGTATGTTACCAAAAAATCATGAGGAAATAGAAAAAGAACATTTTAATACAACCCACTTCCAATTTTATGGTGATTTTTGTTCAGTGACACAATTTAGGGCAATTTTAAAAAATGTTGTCCAAGACTATTCAACAATACAACGCTCTCCGCCTAGAACCGGTATGTTGTACCTGAATCTTCCTTTCATTAGTAATTCACTTACCACAGACATAAATGCATAGAAATGTAAATATGTATAAAATTTCTATAAAAACCATGTAACAAAGTGACCCTGAGAACAAGTTCTGTTATAACCCCCCATTTCAAAATCATTCCAATTTGAGAATGCTTCTTAACATTTAAAAGAATACCTCAAAAATGGAAAGCAAAACCCAGCAGGGCTGCAACCCCCCTCTCTTCCCCCAAAACGCACGTCTGATGCCTTAATACTACTGCTTGAGCTGTTCTGCTGCTGCTGCCGCTATCGGGGTGAAGCTCGCCCTCAGCCAGGGCAGCCCCGCGGCTGGGTGCAAGCCTTGGGCAGTTGAGCACCAACGAGCCTTGCTGCAGGCCCAGCACCGACGGCAACGCGCCAGCGTCCGGCGGGCGAGCTCATGCCACTGATGAAAAACTAGCGATGCACAGTACAACGTCCCAGTGTGAACTACGCGAGCCGCAGCGTGGACACAGGTCGTGTTCTTCCACCCACACTACAGCAGCAATGAAGCTGTGTCAAAACCTTGATGTGTATGGGTTGAAGCAGTTTTTTCAGCCACCACAGTAAAATTCAGCAGCTTTCCTGCCGCAGCGATTGGAAGACATTTCAGGCATTTTTCACCCATTCTTTGAACTCTTCTTCCTTTTTCTTATGTAAGCTGCTGAGCTAAACAAAGACAATTAGTTCTCTGTTAGCCTATGTTGCTCTTCCGCAGGAACAAAAACCTTCCAAAAACATTTCATTCTTGAAATCACCTGCCACTCCAACATAGCTATGTAGTTTAACAGCTTAAAAACCCCCGGTTTTAAAGGTTGTTCTAGTGCTTCTAACAAATGCCACACCCCAAAACGACGTTGTTACGACCTTTGTGTATCTTTACTAAAACCAAAACAAACCACCACAACAAAAAGAGACATTGGACAGAACTGAAGAGGCCGCAGGGACAGTTCTTCTGAGCCGTATCTGGATTCCCGTTAAAGAGGAAGGCTGGCAGCCCAGCTAAGGCACACTACCTAAACCGAGCAACAGCTGGCATTTCTCCAAAACCTGACTGATATTAACAGTGTAGAATGACACAACTAAATGACTACTTCAGGTGTTACAGCACCAATTAACACCTGGAATGCTACTCTGCCAACAGCGTGATGCTGAAGGAATTCAAACCCATAAGCCAATCAGTTGATTTCAAAGTCCTCAATCTCTCTTTTTTTTTCCCTTATCGTAGCCATGAAGAAGCGTTCAAATATAATCCATTAAAAAGTAATTTATTCATCAATCGTAACACCCAATTTGTCTACAGTGTAATTTATTAGCCCTCCTAAAAATAGTTCATTGCAGAAAATGCCTTTGTTATTAAAACTGTGTGGGATGTTTTTCCTGAACTGGAACTCAGCTGTGAATTCGTGGCACTATCATGGCAGTCAAGCCCTACACTCTGTACAACTCTGAATATATGAAGTCAAAGCGTGCAAGATTTGTCATATGGTCTAAAATGATTCTGCAAGCAGAGAGTTCAATGGTAACTGTTCTTTAGATGTGGCTCCGTAATATTTTTAACAGCATGACCCCCAAACCAAATGAGCTGCACTGTCCCAAATTTCAATAAAGAACGATAGTGCTGAAGATAACAAAGATAGTATTATTGTAAAAGGGGAACACATGGAAAAAAACCCCTGTCGATCTCAGACTTCAGAAGAATTAGAACATTAAATCCATTTCAACAGACAAGATGTTTCAAAACGTTTGCAGCAGTACATACAATAACAAGTAAATGTATTTGCCAAAGGAAAACCTAAAAACATTAAATGCTTTTCCTATGTGTAATGGGTGCAAAAAGTGACTTGGGTAACCTTAAGCATATTAGTTCAACCCCATGTACCGTTTTGAACACAACTTTGAGGTGGAACAGATGCCAGAGACAAACTGGACTGTCAGTCTAAGCCACTATGCAACAACAACTTTTCTATTAGAGCTTAAAGAGTATGATAAGGTGCCAAAAAGAAAAATATTAATTTGGATGAAGGGGGATTGTAAGAACAGTAAAAAATTCACAACAGGGCAGATGACAAGTAGTTTCAAGCACAGAGATTACTTGTGTAGTTCAAATGACATTCAAGGACCTTGATTCTCAAATCAGCCTGCTTCAGGAATACTTGCCCTTTTCATTAACAAACTAAGCACAAAAAGTAAAACTTTGATAAACCTTGCTGACAAACACAAATTGTCAATTCAGCTGAGTGTTATTTTTATGGAGGTAGATTTGGATCACATGAAGAACTGAGGTAACAGACACAGAATGAAATACAACAGGATGAAATTGGGGAAGTTACGCATACTGGGAACTCTGCAGAATTTCTGCTTCACACAGACTGGGAGCGCACGCCTAGGAGAGAGCTATGTCCAGGGACTCAGGTACACTAACCGATTAGAGAACATCAGACACGCCCATGGGATCCTGCTGGGAGAAAGCAACGAACACAACTGTAGCATTTCCTAGGGAAATTTCCCAGAGGAAATGGTAAAACACGAACAGCACATACGCCTAGAAGGACCGATAATACTACCTGGAAAACAGGAAAGCCCTATGAATGGAGGCGAAAAGAAAAGAAAAAGATTAATATAGTGGAAGTTGGCAGGGAAACGATTACTCTTTGAAAAAGTAACACAGGAAAAAACACAAGGAAAAGACAGACAGCTGTTCAACCTGATGAAAATTACTGGTTCAACAACAACCAGGTATTGATTAGCCATTAAAGTTTCTTTAGATCAGAAATTAGAAGACAATCCCTAACCACTGGTTAGAAGGCTCTAGGGCAGATTTTCAAACTAAATAGAGTCCAAAAACTGAATTAGTCTTTAGCTGACAAAGGCCACCATCTCACATAGCTGCAGGTGACAGGATGGGAGCAGATTCTGATCCAGGAGAGCCCTTGCAACTCCATTTTGTTATTCATAATACAAAAAGAGCTATAGTTAACTTCACCTTATTTAAAGTCAAATAATGAAATTTAACCATCTCCATAACAAGAAAGTTCAAATAAAAGTTTCAGATTCTGTGCTGTGTAATTCTGTAAAATACTCATACAAGCCTACTTTTTAAACGTCTTTCCATTATTTTATTGCAAGGCATGCCTATGCAGATTGTAGAAAAGTGACACAGAATCATAGAATCACAGAATAGTAGGGGTTGGAAGGGACCTCTGTGGGTCATCTAGTCCAACCCTCCTGACGAAGCAGGGTCACCTACAGCAGGCTGCACAGGACCTTGTCCAGGCGGGTCTTGAATATCTCCAGAGAAGGAGACTGCACAACCTCCCTGGGAAGCCTGTTCCAGTGCTCCGTCACCCTCAGAGAGAAGTTGTTCCTCCTCATGTTCAGACGGAACTTCC
>Ga0181612_102308_pt1 | contig 10915 bp, 11 predicted proteins | sample HoacroProtozoa21_FD_119630 | JGI IMG/M metagenome (GOLD analysis project Ga0181612, IMG submission 119630) | Hoatzin crop microbial communities from Cojedes, Venezuel. Combined Assembly of Gp0051906, Gp0051904, Gp0051908 | reverse complement strand
CTCTCTGTCTCTCTGTCTCTCTGTCTCTCTGTCTCTCTGTCTCTCTGTCTCTCTGTCTCTCTGTCTCTCTGTCTCTCTGTCTCTCTGTCTCTCTGTCTCTCTGTCTCTCTGTCTCTCTGTCTCTCTGTCTCTTCTTTCCCCCTATCCCTTTCTTGCTCCCTTGCCTGTTACTTCCCTGCAGGCCATGAATAGGCCCTGAGGAAGTAAGGGGAAATGTTTCAACTTAGCCTCTTATGGGAGTGGAGGGGCACCCAGAACCAGTGCCCCTGCTTTCCTAAGCTGGAATGCTTCTCCAGTCCTTGCTGGCAGTTGTCTCTGTAAGGCATTTTAAGTAACTCCCTAAGAAGCTCAGTTTGGCTGCCTCCTTTTCTCTTATCTTCCTCCATGTGGTTGTCATCTTTTGCTTGTCTCCAGTCCTGCTTGTCATTCATCTAGGACAAGATGGGACTACATTGTTTGTTTTTGTGCATGTTTTCTTTTGTGTGTTTCTTTTAGGGGTGTATGTGTTATAACTGAATCACACTACATGAGAATTTAAGTCGCTGACTTAATTTTCTTCTAAAGGAGACCCAAACTCTCCTTTTGGGCTGCTTTGGTGAGGCATATGTTAACACATTTTAGTATCCAGCCACTGGATACTCACTGAACTAAAGCTCTTACTGCATGCCTGAAGGCTGTGCCCACTACTTCAGGTTTGAGAGGCAGGTGTAGTTCACTTCCCAGACTGTCAGTGTTTTTTTTCCCTTTTGTTTAATAGATTTATTTTCAGAGCTCCTCAATTGGAAGGCTCATATGCCTGAAACATGCAGTTCATTGTCTGGACAGTATGAGAAGTCAGATTGTGTTGTGTGGGACTCAAAATATTTTTTGTCCCTTCTCATATAGTGTACCGTTGAACAGAGAACAGCGGGCAAAACCCTTGACTGTACGTTTGTTGGGCTTTGCTCAGGGTCATCTGTCTGGCAGTGCTCCTTACTGATAAGGCAGTTTGTTTTGGCGACTGCTTGAGAGGAAGGGCAGGGGGGAAATCCTCAAAGGTCAGGTGCAGACCTGGGCACCTTGTTACCTGCTTGCTTCTGTTGGTCTTCAAATGCTTATTTTTGTTAAAATTTTAATGGAATCATTCCATACTTTAACGTTGCATTCTGACATGCCTCAATCCTTACTATAGAGCTACCCCAAAGGGTATTTTTAGTTTTCCATGTGTTTTTGTATCTACCTTTTTAAGGTTAAATAAACAATTTAAACACTTTATGGAGGGCACTAAGACATAGTGTCTCAAGCATAAGACGGAAGGTGATGCTCTTGTATCCTTTTTGTTGCTTTCCCATCAACCTTCCTTCTTCATAGCTGTTTCCTTCTCTAGAACTTAAAGACTCTTGGAAAGTTAGTGTTTATAGACTAACATCCTATGTCATTTTTTTTAATACTTTTTTTTACGGTGTTTAGTGGATTGTCTGCATGGGTGTCTTTGTATAAAGGTTTAACCTTCCCCTCAGTGAAGCACAAACAGCATTCAAGTTCCTCTCAGTAATACAAGTCATACAGAGTTGTGCAGCAATTGCTAGTAATTTCCAACACCTTTCCATTTAATACTCGCTAATCTGTTATTGGACTGTGAAGGTTGCATCTAAACTGTATCGTGCCCTGTCACCTCAGGCATTTTTTTCTTTGATTCCCTTGTTAGCATCAGATGTTCCAGCAACCACCTGCAGCTTGGAGGAGTTCCAGTGTGCGTATGGACGCTGCATCTTGGACATCTACCACTGTGATGGTGATGATGACTGTGGAGACTGGTCTGATGAATCAGACTGCTGTAAGTTAGTGTAGGGTTATATACTCGTCCAAGCATCTGAGTGGTAAACCTAAAAGGATTTTGCATTGTCTGGAAAGGGTTTGCAGTGTAGACAGCAATCTGATTGTTCACACATAAACTGGCACTTTTTTTTTAACCTCAGGAAAGTGAGAATAGTGATGGGAACTGTGTAGTCAGTACACTTCTGCATACAGGAATTAAAGCAGTTTCCAGGAGGAGTGTATTGAGGACCAAGTTCTGCAGTAGTGGAGTGTAAGGGTGGTGCTGAGGGTCTTTGGGGATGTTATGTTGGTCTGAGTTTGCTCTTTATATTCTTCACCATCTCTGCAGCATCTCACCAGCCTTGTCGCTCTGGAGAGTTCATGTGCAACAGTGGCTTGTGCATTAACGCTGGCTGGAGGTGTGATGGAGACTTCGACTGTGATGACCAGTCAGATGAGAGGAACTGCAGTGAGTGCTGGGAACTGGTGGAAGCGTTCAGTTTCCGCGGATGCAGAACAGTATTTGGGACTGTTAGCTTTGGAGTGGGTCTATTTTGATCCTTCTTGCTCATCTAATCCTCATTTTTTGGTCCCTCAGCTGCATCTATGTGCACAGCTGACCAGTTCCGCTGTAGATCAGGGCGCTGTGTTCGACTGTCCTGGCGTTGTGATGGGGAAGATGACTGCTCTGACAACAGTGATGAGGAGAACTGTGAGAACACAGGTTTGGCCTGCTGCCTTGCTGCTGGTAGCTAGTGTTTCCATCCTGGAGGTGGTAGGCAGTGAAGTCTCTCTTGGATTACTTCACTGAGTTCAGTGTAGCGTTTCTGTCCTTCCCAAAGAATGCGATCTATAGGCTACCTGCAAACAGGTGCAGGTCTGTGTGCTTAAACTAACTTAAGTGATGGTGTTTTCTAATCAAATATCAGATCCCTGTATCTTCCTATCCTGTCCCTACACTATGAATTCTACTGCAGAGCTCTAAGATGATTCTATTCAGACTTGGAAACAGTAGTACTGTGCAAAGTTGCTACCTTTGTCAGATGGACTATGTCTAACTCATGCCTTCTAGATAGTTCTGGGTAGCTTTCATGTTGCTTTGTGAAATTACCAAGAAATTCTAGCAGACAGTGAAATCAAAAAGGGCGTTTTGTGGAAGTGAAGGATAAAGCCTTTATTTTAGAGGCAAGGGTGTCAACTTCCCCCTTAGATACTTGCTGAGGAGTCTCTCTTTCTAGTAATCATTTCGTATATAGCCATTCTTTTATACAATAGTGGTTATGGAGAAGAGGAAGGTTTCAACAGACCCTAGTGTTATGGTAGGATTCAAGGAATGTCTAGAGTCTTCTATTTTCCTTAAATTCTTTGAGATGTCTGTACGCCTTGTTGAGAAATAGTATATACTGGTCCATTAATTCATCCCAGTGAGTAAAGCCCTGCTGTGCATACTGACCTTTCTAAATCAGTGTATTTTAAATGATGGATTTAGGGGTGACACAAGGTATTTATGAAACTATACCCTTTCTTTGGGCCTGCTGAGAAGGGGAGAGTGGGTGTTCTACAAGGACAGCTAAGCTCTGAGGACCTGGAGAGGCACACTTTGTAGCCGTTTGAGAGCAGCTGCTCTAGACTGGTCAGCTGTCATGAGCACCGGTGTGCAGGAGATGGTAGTGATCCTGCAAAAACAATTGTACTTAAAGACAAGCAGGTAACCCTATTTCCTCATCCTGATAACAAAGGTGTTTAGAGATATTGAAAAAACAGTTGCCACCGAGAAGCCAAGTTAAACTTCCAGAGCCACTGAAATTCAACCGCTCCACCTCAAACCAAACCCAAAGTGGTTGAGTAGAGCTATTGTTATTGTAAGGTTAGTTGTGCAGTTCTGCATGACGTCTCTGGTAACAGTCAGCAGGTAAAAATTAACTCAGGGCTTCCAAGGAGAATGTGTACTGTCTTATCTAAGAGAAATAGCGTGCTGTCTCAATGTCTGTAGCAAGAGTTAAAATCCTGTGTCGCCTGTTGGATTTAGAGCAGAATTATATTTTTATTGGCCATTGTGAGAAGATTCCTAGAATGCTAGGAGATGAGCTGATGTAAGGATCTTTGTTCGATATGACAAATGCAGTCCACATTTCAGAATCCTTCATATAAAGCATTCCTGTGCTCTGAAAAATGAATCTGTGTGTGATTTGGTTTTTTTGTTCCCAGTTAGTGTGTCTGTTAGTTCTTATTTGTACTTGTTGTTACTCTCACAACTACCCTTTTCCGTACTGCTTACAGGCAGTCTGCCAATCTAATTGTTTCTTTGCTGATAACTGTATCGTCCTGTTGTCTTCCTAGGATTATCAGAAGGTGATGATTTGGAAACCACTGACCAAGTCAGTTTAAGAGGTAGAAGAAATGAGACCAGGACAGTGCAGTTATTGCTGAAGAAACAATCAGATTGGCAAAGTCCCTACAAACAGTATTACTTCACTTGCAAGAATTCTGTAGAGTCTCCCTGCCAACAACAGAAGTTGGAGTGCGTAGCCCATGTGAAATCCTGTAGCCTGAGCTCAGATTTCAAGGACGCATGTAAATCTCATTCCAAGTCTGTCACAATGCAGTTAGGCTGGACAAGACGCTCATTCCTAGGCAGGTTTAAGATCCACAGCCATGCTGGGGTGACATATCAGATGATTAAAGTGAGGAACTGACTCCTCTCTTGCACATGCTGAGTAGGGTTGTGGAATCTGGAACCAAAGAGAGCAAAGCCAGGACCTTCCAGTCATTCTGAGAGAAATTAAATAGCTGAACTTCCCAATAAAGCAACATTGACCTCAGTCTAGAGGAGAGTTTGCAAGCCTCCAAATCAGCATAAAGATATGTGAAGCAATAAGGAGTGCAAGATGAGCTAAATTCAGTGAAAGAGGAAGTCATGGATTTGCACTCATATGTAAAGTTTGTAATAAATCTTAGAAAATGTTCTGTATCCTTTTCTTCACCATGACTATTGTTCCATCAGTAAGCTGTGGCGTGCTTATTTTCTGCTTTTTCTATTGCAGGGACCCCTCAGTGTGCCCCAGACCAGTTCCTATGTGGAAATGGGCGTTGTATTGGCCAGAGGAAGCTGTGTAATGGAGCAAATGATTGTGGAGATGGCAGTGATGAGAGCCCGCATCAAAACTGCCGTAAGTCTTCCAAGTTCAGTCTTAAACATAAATGGAGGCACTGTGATGTGTGGGAGTCTATCTGGTGTTGATGAAGGATATGTGTAAGGAAGAAAGCCTGGGCTGTGGTAATGGAAGAGAGTTGAAGACTGAAGAAAAAGACCTTGGTGGTTTTGCCAATTACATACTGCAGACAAGAAATAATGGGAAGAAGATTATGATCTCAGGTGTCAAAGTTTGTCTGCAGAGATAGTGAATCCTAGAAGCATATTATTCTGAGCTTCATTGTCCCCTTTAGTTGTGGCCTGTGGGGGAGAGTTCTGGCTGCAAAGAGGCAGCTTCCAGCACAGCTTGTGTCCTCCCCCTCTTGCTCAGCCTGTTCTGAAGGGCGACTGCTGCCTAACAGCTGAGGACACAAGCAGCTGCCTTGTGGTTTCAGCTCAGCTATCTTCACGTGTTCCTTTTGCAGGTCCACGAACAGGGGAGGAGAACTGCAACATCAACAACGGTGGCTGTGCTCAGAAGTGCCAGATGGTACGAGGGATGGTGCAGTGCACCTGCCACACAGGTTACAGGCTGCTGGAAGATGGCCGATCATGCCATGGTGGGTTTTTGGAGCAGTAGCCTCCTCCCTGCTGCTTCGATGTGCTTGGAGTTGACAGCTATGATAGGGTGCATATCAGAGTATGAAAGCAGAAGCAAGCTCTCAGTGAGATTGCCTGGCTTGTTGATGATCTAACGGTAACTTTCTCCCTTTTTTCTGTAACATGCAGATGTGAATGAATGTGCTGAGGAAGGTTACTGCAGCCAAGGCTGTACCAACAGTGAAGGAGGCTTCCAGTGCTGGTGTGAGCAAGGCTATGAGCTGCGACCTGACAAGCGTAGCTGCAAAGCTCTAGGTAAAGAGGAGTTCAACCTTATTCTGGTGTGTGTGTGTGTGTGTGTTGGTCCATTTCTCATAATTTTGTCTCCAGTGCTTCATTGGCAACATTATGCTGTTCAAAGCCAACATGTAAAGAAAAGGAAGTACCTGGGTTTGAATGCCCAGGCTGTTGGTGAATGCCTGTGAAAATTTTGCATGATTTTGAGCATGGAGAGATAGATAGTTGAGTTTCCTTTCCCTGCCAGCAGGACAGCCCTTGCCTTCTTTTGCCTGGTCCCTTCTTGTTCCTGGTGATCCAGACCCTGGGGCAAAAACAGCCCTCTGCCACTGTCTCTGTTCAGGAAGTGTCTTAACCTTTCCACTCAGAGAGGTTATATCACACTTCCTTGTGGTTTGACCCTTGATGCTGGTCATCAGTCCTGAATGCTGCGAGTGGCTGCTGTTTTTTTAAGGACATCTGTATACTTGTTTAACTTTATTCAGAGTAGGAGCTGAGGAATTAGAAATTCCATTTAAAGAATTAAGATTTCATTAGGAATTACCTTAATGAAATCCATAAAGGATGTTGGTACTGGTTTGTGGGTGGGGTTTTTTTTTTTCCCTTTGCAGTAGAAGTACCTGCTGCATTTAGATCTGGCTAAGGCAGATTTTAACTGTGTCTTGTCTGGGGTAGAAGATGTGATAGAGCATGTGTGTATGGCTAGGAGATGGATACAGGAAAAGCAAACTATAGTCCAGCTGCCAAGTGGCTGCCTAGTGGTATGCTTTGAGAGGTTGAGGTGAGGCTGGTTTAGGTGGGACCTAGAATGATCACTTCTTGCTGAGTGAATGTTTGCCGAAAGGTTTAAAACTCTCATCTTTGACTTAGGACTGTGTACTGAGGATGTGAAAATAGCTCTCTGAAGTGTTTTGCACCTGGGTATTGATTTCTTGCTGCCAGTACTGCAAAACTGTGTTCTGGGACTTGGTGCACAGGGAATGGTAGACAGGACCCCGTCAAAGTACTCTAATGCTGTCTTCCCATGTATTCTCAGGGCCAGAGCCAGTACTGCTCTTTGCCAATCGCATCGATATCCGACAAGTGTTGCCTCACCGCTCAGAGTATACGCTGCTCCTGAACAACCTGGAAAATGCCATTGCCCTTGACTTCCACCACAGCAAGGAGCTTGTGTTTTGGTCTGATGTCACTCTCGATCGCATCATGAGGGCCAATCTGAATGGTAGCAATGTGGAAGAGGTAGTTTCCACAGGGCTGGAGAGCCCAGGTGCGTCACCACAAAAAAGGCAAAAGTCTGGGGACTGACCATGCTGTGAGAACAGGGGTGGGTGAGTGGAGAGAAGTGGGTACCCAGCATTCAAAATCAAGTGCGTCTCCTCGAGCAAGGGGATGGGTTGGATGTAATGGATGTGAGATCAGTGTCCCCCTGGAGTTAATCTTGGCTGATGGGGGAAGAGACAGGAGGACTGAATTGGGCCTCATCTGAGACTGAGAGGGAAAGGGAGCTATTTTTTCTGAGCAGATCCTGCTCCTGGTTTCATTCGGTGCTTCATTCTCCCCTGGAGATAGGTGGACTTGCTATTGACTGGATCCATGACAAATTATACTGGACAGACTCTGGCACATCTCGAATTGAAGTAGCAAACTTGGATGGCACTCACAGGAAAGTACTTTTGTGGCAGAACTTGGAGAAGCCCCGAGCAATTGCCCTACATCCTATGGAGGGGTGAGTGAAAACATAGAGCCCTTCATGCAGGTGCTTACAGGTGAACGTTGAAAGCCTCATCCTTGGTCAAAAAGGCTGCCTCTGGGCTCAAGCCTTCAGTTGGTACTGCCAGTTTGGGGAACCTGGAAATACTGGAGTCCTTCAGAGCCTTAGTCCTATTCTGGGCCTTTCAGGTTTCACCAGCCTGAAAGTGCTGAGCGTTATCTTGTTGGCTGTCAGTTCTCCCATGGCTGTGACCCAGTTTCATGCTTCAGGTCACAGGACTAATACTGTTTTGCCCTGATAGGGAGTGATGCTGGGTGTTGTATGTGGGGCATGAGTTTCCTAGCCTCTCTCCCTGTCTGCTCCAGCACTATCTACTGGACCGACTGGGGCAACACTCCCCGCATTGAGTATTCCAACATGGATGGCTCTAATCGGCGCATCATTGCGGATACACACCTCTTCTGGCCCAATGGACTGACCATTGACTATGCAGGACATCGAATGTACTGGGTGGATGCCAAACATCATGTCATTGAGAGAGCTGACCTCGATGGGAGGAATAGGAAGGCTGTTATTAGCCAAGGTAAGTGACAGGGCTATGTACAGGGAGTGCTCTCTGCATTAAAGATGACAGAGTAGCATAGTGCTACTGTGAGTTTCAGAGCCGCTGGCTCCTGCTTCTGTGCTTGTCTCATGTTCTTTCACTGTGGGATGAATTCTGCCACTGCTGAGGGGCTGGGTTTGCTACCCAGTCTTTGGTGGACAGGAGAGAGGAGAATTGTCTGTGGTATTACTGCAAGGTGGATCTGAGCAGGCTAACTGTGGCAAGGCCTGAGGGGCAGTGGAAAGAGCTTTCCCTTGTTTCCCTGCTAGTCTGAGTCCTGTTGGACCTGATCATATGTGTGTATGGGATGTTTATTACAGGCCTCCCACACCCGTTTGCTATCACTGTGTTTGAGGACAGTTTGTACTGGACAGACTGGCACACCAAGAGCATCAACAGTGCCAACAAATTCACAGGCAAGAACCAGGAGATCATACGCAACAAACTCCACTTCCCTATGGACATCCACACACTGCACCCTCAGCGCCAGCCAGCAGGTAACTGCAGAGAGGGTAGAGAACCATTCTGAGCCACTGGAAGACCTGCTGCCACCCACCGCCCTGTAAAGCAGGGAGATGGCAAGCCTGAACCCAGCATACCAGCACATCCACCACCTCCATCCAGAGCTGTTGCAGAACTTGCTCTCTCTGGCAGTTCAGTTGGGGTCTCTCAGGCCTGGTAACCTGGTCTTAGGTGTTACTACAGCTCCCCCTGCTGACACGTGGCAGTGGAGGCATTTCAGTAAGAAATACTTGTGACTTGTTAATGCCTTAAGAGCTGTTTTGGGAGCGGGAGGAATCGTTAAGTGGTCACTAGTAATGAGTGACACCTCCCTTATTCCTCTTCAGTTGCCGTAATCTGCTCTAAAGTGGATTGAGTTGAATGCTTTATTTTAAAATTGAACCCTACAAATGAAATTAGTACTTTAGTTTATAAGTTTCCTTATTCTCATTAACTTCTGGGTAGATAAGTAATCTTATCCATGTGGGTCTTGACCCCTTGACTGGTGTTTTTCCTCTTTTCTTTACTCTTCGCTTTATGCGTGGTTGTTTTTGTTTTTGGCTACTTGAGCAGGGAGAAACCGTTGTGGGGCCAACAATGGGGGCTGTACTCACCTCTGCCTGCCAAGCAGCAAGGATTACACCTGCGCCTGCCCCACAGGCTTCCGTAAGACCAGCAGCCATGCCTGCGCCCAGAGTAAGTGAGGTGGGACCACAGCCTGCATGCTCAGATGTTCAGCGGGTGGCAGAGGGTTGGCAGTGGGAGTAAGCAGCAGCAGTTGCTTCCGAGGAGATGCAGCTGGATAGACTGAGTTGGTAGTATTAAGGGCCCCGCCAGAGGAGGCTTCACCTTTTTGATGCATTCCCCTATTCTGTATTCCCATTGCCCTTGCTAGGCTTGATGGATGGGATACAGAGAAGCTCCATCCTTGGTTCCTTATTTCAGGGCTGCTATTGGTGCCGTGCTACCTGTCACAGCTGATTGTTTTCCTAAAACTCGCATAGGAGCTGTGTCAATGATGAGCAAAAAATTGAGTCCACTTCGTTGCCACAGTTTCTCTTGGTTTGCAACCGTGTGGAAGAATTAGGCCAACTGTCCCCTAGATTCACAAGAGCAATTCTCAAATAGCTCTTTGATTTGGAGGTAGATCTATGGCATGCTTTAAAGAAAAATGTTGTTCCTTCAGCGTAGGTTACCCCCAGGAGGCAGCTCCCTACTACTCTGTTCCCCTCTCCCCACTCCCCCCACCCATCCTGCTCGGTGATGTTTTGCAAAAACAGAAAAATCCTGGGCTGTGACCTGCCAGTGAGAGAGATATAAGTGCTTAAGGTTCAATATAGCAGGGAATTGTCTGTGTTTATCACTGTGTTGTTGAACTTAGAGAAATTAAAAGAAGACCTTTCGACCTTTGATCAGGTCTTGACAAGTTCCTGCTTTTTGCCCGAAGGATGGACATCCGTCGGATCAGCTTTGACACAGATGACCTATCAGATGATGTCATCCCCCTTGCTGATGTTCGCAGCGCTGTGGCTCTAGACTGGGACTCAAAGGATGACTATGTCTACTGGACAGATGTTAGCACCGACTCAATCAGCCGAGCAAAATGGGATGGATCGAGCCAGGAGGTACAGTGTTAACTATGTGTGGAGGTCATCTAGTCAGGAGACTCCTTGAGCATTAGATTTGAAGCCACTGGGGTACACTGGCCTTCTAAGGAGCTGCAGTTCATGCTGCATTCATTGTTCGTTAGTTTGCTTACTTCTGGGTCAAAAGAGCCATGAGATCACTGAACACTTCATATACAAGTTTGATGCATGTTCCTGCTTGTGTGGAAAACCTTGAATTGGGACATAAAACACATTGATTTGTAAGCTGTGGTCAGTTCCTTTGTTGTAACCCTAAAATCTGAAAGGAGGAAGTATTGAATCCTCTGCAATGCACTACGTTTGGAGCAAGAGCCACGCTCCTTGGGAATGCATTTTACGCATACCCTTAGGCTGATGTTGCCATAAATGAGGGGAACAGAGTTCAAAGTTTGGAGTTGCAGTTTGAACAGACATGAAAAATAGATGTTTCTGCAAACGTAAGACTTACTCGGACTTCTAAGTCCTTAGTGCTCTCTCTCGTATGGCATTGGTCCACTTGGGCTTTTGCCATTTGAAAGTTAACGTTGTTTGTGAATGGGTAGTGCATTGGGCAAGTGTTTTCTCCCTGAGGTCTAATCTCACAAGGATTTTTTTTTTTTTTTTTTTTTTTTTTTTTTTTTTTGTGT
>Ga0181612_160111_pt1 | contig 10916 bp, 8 predicted proteins | sample HoacroProtozoa21_FD_119630 | JGI IMG/M metagenome (GOLD analysis project Ga0181612, IMG submission 119630) | Hoatzin crop microbial communities from Cojedes, Venezuel. Combined Assembly of Gp0051906, Gp0051904, Gp0051908 | reverse complement strand
AGCCCATACCATGTTTTTTCGTCCCTGCGGCATGCCACAGGAGAGCTGAGCTTGGAAGAGGAGTAGGAAACAAGAAGAGGGATGGGAAGGTGGGATGGAGGAGTGAGGGGGAACCGGCTCTGTGGTCCCTGCGGCTGCCCGCTGGCCAGCGAGTGGAGACGGAGGGAAGGGAGCAGTGGAATTTCTATGCTGAGAGCAGGGCTGACATCCGTGGGAAATGCCGTAGCCTCCACGGACAAGCGTTAGCTGTGAGCACAGACAGGCTTCTGCTGTCTGAAGGGAATCTAAAGGAGCCTGAAACTTTGTGGCAGTTACATCCAAAATTTTCAGCACAGTCCTTCATTTGCACTCCCACACCAGTGTGCTGTAAACCCAAGCCAGTTTCTGAACAAACCCAAATGTCTTGGCAGAGCACTGTGCGCTTCCCCGCTACGGCCCTCGGGGGACAAAAAACCTGCTCGAGAGGGAGCACTGCGCTGTGAGCCCCTGGAGGGGCTGCGCGGGGCTCGGCTGTGGGCTGTGTGCGTGCTCCTCGGCCCCGGCGGTGTGCTGGCCACGCTGAGTGGGCACCGCTTTCCTCCTCCGGTCTGGAGAGTGGTTTGTAAGCCGCTAAACCCAGACTGCAGCCTGAAGAAGTGCAGTCTCAGGCAGGAGGACTAGTGGGTGCTGGAGTACTTTCTCAAGGGTTAAAAGCTATTGCTGAGCGCCTTTGCTGCCCTTGTCCCTGCTTCCACATCCTGTAGCTGTGTTTGAAATGGTCCCTCCCGTTCTCCTTTCCTCGCCTTTCCAGCATGCTCTGTCTAGGTGACCTGTCCCAGACGCGCTTTGTGCTTTGGAGCCGTTGACTGCGGGCTGTGTCTGGGAGATGAGGGGTGGGGTGGGTGCTGCTTTGGCTCAGCAGAGTGGCTCTGACAAAGGAAGTGAAAGAGCCCTTCATTTTTTGTCCTTGGGAAGAATGAAAAGATTTTTTTCCCCAGTGAGGGTCTGGCATCGGGCTGGTGCTGTCATTGACTTTGCTTCTGTTTATCAAAATGGAAAGTCAGCATGGGTCCTGTGCCCGGGATTCCTATGTGTAGTCTGCTGGGCCAAGAGAATGTAAGAAAAGGGTGTTGTGCTGGAGCCAGTTTGGGGGCAGATCCCATTTGTGTCTTGTCAAGAGAGGTTTTTGTCACTTGCTGCTAGATCAGTCGTGTGGAAGAATACCTGAAAGAAGCACATAGTGACAGCGGAAAGCAGCCCTCCTGGAGAAACCCTCCTTGGCTGCTCTGATACAAACAATATTCAAGCACCACCTGTGGCTACTGGGAGAAATTTGGGGGGAACGTGAAGAAGAGGCTGAGCTCAGAACAAGAGCCTTGCTGACAACAGCACTCACTCTCAATTTTCCCTCCTTGTCTAAACTGTGTGACATGAACAGAGAAAGCAGAAGGATCTTCAAGGGAACTTTCCACTTCATTTAGCTCTAGGAAATGTATCTTCTCAGCTATTTAGGACAAAGCTGTAATGGTCTTAACTGTATAGCTCTGTACCAGCCTCTGGGTGTGTCAGAGGTATGAAAGTCCTTGTGCTGTCCAAGTCTGCAATTCCAGCTCTTCAGACAGTGCATGGACCGAGGCTGGCTGGATACGTGGTTAAGAAGATGCTTTCAGAAGCTGGGCTATACAGAGAGAAAACAGAGGGGGGCTGAGTAGATGATGGAGCGAAATAAAGACGTGGCATGCTTTCTCTCTGCCTGCAGAGGGCATGGGATCTTGTCTATATGACCCAGTGCATTGAGCGAGTGTTCATATGCCCCAAAAATACAGCTCCCTCCTCAGACACAGTCAGTGCTCAAGTGACAGTGACGTTTCTCAGGCAGGACACTGAAATGGTAAATGTGGCTTCTGAGCCTGAAGATAACTGAGGTTGGACTTCATGTCTGCTGCAAGTTGTCTGTAGCCATCTGCAGGTGGTCGATTATCTTCAGATCAGTGAAGCAAAGCAGTATTTTCACCAGGCTCCATTTCTGGTGCTCTCCTAGGACCCATGGTTTCTCCAGCTATGTCGCTGTGTCTCGCAGCTCACTCCATCACTGGGGAAGTGCTCAGGAGTATGGCTAAGGTGGCACTGGAATGTGCTGGCAGGCATTGGGTGTCTTGAATTTACACTGCTGGAGCTCAGGTATAACTGAGACTGGAACCTTTTCCTGGCCAAAGACCTCAGTGAGCCTGTGTTTGGTAGCCTCAGTGTGATCCCAAGTGTTCAAAAAACAGCAAAATTAGCACCTTTTTTTTCCCCCTAGTTTTGAAACATCAAGATCTACTGATGTTGTTTAACTTGAGTTACCTGTCTTCATAAATTAGTTTTCCTGAATTCCACCCTCACCTGCCCACGCAAACCATTTGTAACTGGGTGCACGCGTGTTGCGTGTCACGGGAACAGCTATAGCCTGGTGCTGTATGTGATTTCTGCCGAGGGGCAAGAGGGAGTGGGGGTGTTTAGCCGTGCCTCCCGCAGACCGCCGATGTGCTCAGCAGGTGAAGTGGTCCCTTCAGCGGAGGGAATGGCGTGGGCATGGATGTGCCTTGCTCTCGGGAAGCTCCGTGCCACTGGTTCCTCCCCGAAGCCGCAGGCATGCCGCGCTCTCGTGCGGCCTGGAGAAGGCAGTCCCAGCCCTGCAGACCCTGCGCTGGGCCCTCGGGCGGGTGCCCGTGCTCCCTGTTGTGCTTTGCGCTCCCCCACATCACCGCTTGTCTTTCTGTTTTACAGCCCCGTGAAGCAGCAGCGGTTTCACTGGTGTTGCACTACAGGGTCGCGTTCATTCCTTTGAGTGCAGTTGAAACTTTGTGTGCTTGGAAGGAGGAGTGTTTTTGTTATTCCCCAAGATGTGAGGTCGCTTCACACCTGCAGCCCGTGCCCCTGTCCAACGCGGGAGGGAGGGATGAACCGCTGAGTTGTGAGGCAGTGAGATCCAGAGGGGAGCAGCAGATCTTGAAGCTGGGTAGATCCTTTCCCTCTGGCTCATGAGGAGCCCAAGTAGTTTGCTTGCATGCGGGCTGAGAACTTGTGTTCTGGCTACATTTGCACCGACACCATAGCCTCTGAGGGGTGGTATGGCTTACATTTTCAGGGCAATAGAGGAGTGATGGGTCTCCTGAAGAAATGGGAGGTCGTCTGGAAGATGCTCCACCATGCGTGACCCAGTATAAAGCCTTTGAAATTCCATTTATGTTTTCTTATATGTGTTTGCTATACTGCCGCTTACTCTGCTGCACTCTTGGCTGCAAAACCTACAGTCTGCGTTGAATGTTCACAAACTGCAATGCCAAAATAAGCACTGCCAAGATCAAGACAGTGGCTTAAAAGGCACAGGGTTTAAAAAACAAGAACTGCTGAGATCTTTTGCTTTGCTGTCTGTTCTCTGAGTCTCGGGACACACGTTGCTAAGCTTTGCTCCACACCCTGGATGTCTAGGGATTTAGAGGGATGGTGTGGATTAGTCTGCATCCCCACTGTCTGCCTCTTACCAAAGAGGCATTTAGACCAGCAAGGGGATTTTGCACTGACTCTGTACCTGGCTAGATGATGGACTCCTGTTGCTCTGATCCGAGCTCTTGCATTTATTCTTACTTGCAGGCACCAGCAGTGTTTGCCTGCAGCACCTCCTTAGTTGGATTCATTTCTTTTGGGGATGTGCAAGCACCTGAAAAGTGTCAGGTTTCCCCAGTTCCTCTTTAAACTTCAGACAAACTTGTAATGAAAAGGAGCTGTTTCTAAAGTGGACCACACAGTCGAGTGCTTAACTACTATACTGGTAGCAGAGTTAACAAGAGCAACATCAGCATTTACGCGGTGGCTCCTTCGTTGCATGGTCTTGTCTTGCCTGGGGAGATGGGAGATTGTGCTGATAGCTCACATGCCTCTGGTCCCCACCAAGAGCTGTGCGTGCTGCTGGGCTTCCTCTGCCTCCTTCGTCGTGGAGGAGATCTTGGCACCCACCTCTCTCCAGGACTCTCGTCCTGTGTCCTGCCCTCCTAAGGCACGCGGCTTCTGCCTTTCTGACACACGTAGCTCTGCAGACGCTGGTTCTTCCTCCCCAGTTCCCTGGGGCTGCTCTCTGGGATGTAACGTAAGGTCTTCTCCCCTCCTCTGGCCCTTAGTTTCTGCAGATGTGTGTTCAAGCTTCAGCCTATTTTGTACAGTTCACAGCGTTTTCAGAGTGGGTAAAATCTGTAGGTTATATCGTACATTTCCCGAGCAGCGGTCACCGTACCTCACTCTCATCGAACTCGTAACCCCCAGCCCCCTGTCTGCTCTTCATAAATGACATCCGTGCTGTGGGACGCGGGAGCCCTGCCCAGTCAGGGTGCGTTCCCGGGCTGTGCGCACCCCCGTGCTGCGATGAAGGCTGACCGTGCTTCAGTGCCTCTGAAATCGGTCTCTGTGTGGCTCCATTTTGGTGTAGGGGCTTGCATTTGGCAGAGGTAGCCTATATTTAAAGCAAATAGCCCCAAGGAGTGGAGAAACAAAGGAAGGTGGAAGAAACGCCCAAGTCACATAAAAATTGTGTGCTCTAAACAGAGAGTTTTTCCTAAACGAAGGGACTACTGTTAGTTACATCAGATGAAATCCTGAGACCCTGTTGCGAGGAAGGCAGTCCAAGCTGCTTCTCGCCCTGGAGGAAAACCTAAAAGGTACATCTAGATTTAACTATGTACATATCAGAAAGCGATCTGGAGAAGTGTGCGTTTTAAATCGCCCCTCTTCAGTGAGTAATTTGATCATCAGATCAGCCCTTCATTAAACAGAGCAAATTGGCCTTTAAGGACTGTGCAGCGCAGCTATTTCACTATTACTCAGTCATCAAGTCCTCTTGGGCATCTCGCAATGGTCCAGGTTCCAGCAAATCTTTCCGACTGTTGTATTCTTCTGGCGTTAAACTGATTATTTTTCCACTGGAGGAGCTGGTCATTCTTAATATGTACATCTGCTGTAAAATAAGAGGCAACTCGTCAAATGGTGATTTGTCGTCATGTTTACTGTATAGTTGGCTGCAATATTTTGGCTGGAATTTTTCTTTATGAAAAAGTGCAGAACAGCTAGAGCTGTAATGTTTGTTTTTCCTTGTCTCTAAAAAGAAGTCAAAAATAAGGGAAATTGAATAGTCAGCGTAATTTTTTGTGGTTCTCTGTAATGAAGTGCTTTATCCCTCCTCTCAGGATGGCATCCTTGGAAGTGTGTGCGTGGTGAGAAGGGACTGAGACGGTAACAGGCAACAACCACTGAGTTGACCTCAAAACTCCTGCAGCATCAAGCAGCAGACGCGACTGGCAAACCCCGGTGCCATGGCAGGCGGCTTGTGATGCCCCGTGCCCAGCCCCAGCCCTGCCGCCCGCCTGGGCAGCCCTCGCAGAGCCCCGTGCCCAGCCCAAGCCAAACCTGAACCAGTGAGCCCTGGGGCTTTGCCCTCTGGCCCCTGCTGTCCTGCAGCAGGAGCAGCCGGGCCTCGTCTTTTCGGCCTCGGGAAGCCGGCGTTTTAGTTCTGCTTGTGCCGCTGAGGTCCTTGGGCCAGAGCATCCCGGCATGCAGGCTGCGGCCAGAGAGATGGAGGGCTGGATTTAGGTGCTGTTATTCCTGCTGGATAGTATCTTGCTTCATGTGGCCGCCCCACTGAAATACCAAACAGCGTCAGAATCCGTCCCTGCGTGAACAGTGGAGCTGCACTTTTGCATAGTCCGAATGCCTTTCGCTTTCATCACCTTTTGAAGCTGTGCCGAGTTTGGTGACACAGTTGTGTGGTCTTTACTGTCGAATGCTTTGCAGGTGGCCCCGCAGCTCGCGCACGGAGAGGCTGTAGCAGCATGAAGCTGGCGGGGGTCCAGGGGGCTTGGCAGAAGGCTTGCAGCACTTTGCAGGGGTGGGTGCTCTGGGTTGGGTGTTCGCAGCCTGACTGTCTGTCAGCTGAGCTTCATGTTGGCTTCACTCCTCACTGTGCCGTCGGTTTGACGTGTCTGGTCTCCCAAAGTAAATGTGTTATAAACAATTTAAGAGTGAGTAACAGTGATTGAAAGGTTCCATCTGGCTCGGCTGGGTGGAGACTTCAGCTTGATTTCAGTATTTTTAGTATACCTATTTGGTAAGTGTCTGAGGTCTTATTACCAAGAGGTGGGCTGGGGATCACAAGACCTTGTTTCATTGTTTGTCCGAGACAAACTTCAAAAGTGACATCTCACCTTTCCTGGGCTCCATTGGCCCTGTTTTAAAAATGAGTTGAATGCTTTTTCCACACCGTGGTGCTGGAGAACTGCCCAACCTAAGCTGCTGTTCTCTTCCACTTTAAACTTTCTAAACAAGACGTAATGACTGAAATCTTTTGTGAGATGCTCAGTAGTATTTGTCAAACCTCAGTAATAGACTGTTGGTTTTGTACTGTCGTCACATGTAGCATCCCTGCAAAGCAGTAAGCTGACTGTCCCCTGAAGTGGAGAGGGGCGTGTGGGCTCAAGTTCAGCTCCACAACTCGGGACACGGGTTCCGATGTTGTCCATGTCGTAGACTCCGTCTTGTCTATTGTGTATCGGGCGGTGATCTGTGATAAGCTTACACATATGCTTATCTGCTGTGTGTGGTGGTACTTCTGCAGTCACTGGACACAGCTGAGGGAAGTATATGCACATTGTTTTGCTGGATCGAACCTGCAAACTGATGTGGCTCAGTGTCTGCCTCTCCAGTCTGGGGATGTTAATCCAGCTGCACCACGGGGAGGTGCTTGAGGATAAATTCAGCTTGGTGGCCAGGTTATGTTTCTCTGGTGAAAGAAACTGTGAGCACAGGCTTGGAGAGCCTGAAAATGTAGACTATTCCAGCTTTCCATGTATTCCAGTCAGCAAACTTCAGAGTCTGCTTGGGACCATTTAAAAAGTGATTTTAATTCTTGCTTTTTATCAACTTCTGTGTTCCTTGTTTTGGGAGTGAAATGATTTACTATCAATCTAGATACTTTCTATGTTGTAGGATCTTAGGGCAGCTTTGGTGATGCTGGAGCCCTACTCCTGAATGTCAGGTCCAAAGCTGTATGTGTGCAAAAGAGTAGGGAAGAGATGTGCTTGGAGTGCGTGGCTGTAAAGACCTGAATATCTTTTCCTGCAATGACTCACTAAGAAGTTCCTGAATGGCGTCCGTCCCTTGAAGTGTCTGGTGCTTGCAGACACAGAAGAAATTGTCCGCTTTCTAAAGAAACAAAGGCAACAGAAAATAAACAGAAAAATAAGGTATTCTGTGACAGTACAGCAACACTGTTGAAAATCTAGAAAGTCTAAACCTTAAACAGCAATATTAGCAAGCCAAATTTTCTTGTTAGGTGTGTATAGTAATGTATTTTTTGTGTTTGCAATGTGATGATTTCTGTGCCAGGGTGCTGAGTTCCCATTCTTCACTCTTAATGGCTACCAGAAGTCAAGCTGGTCCTCTGAGAACATGACTGCATGCTTAAATCGGTGTCGGAGGACCGGCAGCTCAGCAGGCACCGTGTGCATCTTTGTGAAAGCCCTTCCAGTCAGGGTTGGAGCCTAGTGGGTTTCAGCTTCTGAGTGCAAGGTGATATCTGTTTGTTGCTACGAGATGTCTCGGACCGGACGTGCTCCTCAGCTGCCCTCCCAGCAGTTCAGTCCCAGTGCAGGACGTGCCATGCCCTTGGAAGTGCTGGTTGCTGAAGGCCGGACACCTCCACAAACACACTCACTTTCCTCTGCAAAAACATCTGTTTAAATTACCCCGGGGGAGGAATGATGAGTGGTATGAGAATCTGTGGGGTTCTGGTCATGTTTGGTACTGTGCTGGGCAGGTCGGGCTGGAAACCTGCAGGTGATGATGTGATGTGGGAATGGGAGTAAGTGTGAAACCTTGGAGGGGTAAAATAGATTTCAGACCACCACTTTAGTAAAGTTAAAAGAGAATTGGCTTTGTATTGGATTAAGTCTTTCCTTGTGGTGGTGACAAGCCAGCTGTCCTACGTTGTGCTAGCACAGGGCAGTTGTGGCTGTGCAGGAAGGGTGGTGTGGGGGAGCATGTCTGGGAGAGGATGGTTTCCGCACTCCCTGTTGGGAATGGAGCAAAGCATCCGTTGGTGTATCTTGCAGCAGTGGGGAGGGAGAAGAATAGACAAGAGAAAACAAGGGGTTTTTTTCTAGCACCAGCAGGGAGAGAGGAAGGATGTCAGCCCAGTGGAGAGAGCTGAAGTGAGAGCTCAGATAACTGATGGACCTCAGAGTCTGGAGGGGGGATAAGCATCAGAGTAGCTGATGAGGTAGTATGGGTGTTTCTGAAAGAAAGTGGTGTGCCTGATGAGAAGGGGGATTATTTTTAGCATGTTCGCACCATTCTGCCTGTTGCTTTCCTTGTGGAGAAGCAAGTTTTTTCTCAAGGCTGGAGCTTTGCAGAACAAGCTGCTAATAACTGCAGTAAGGGTGGCAGAAACAGACCCTGTGAATCCAAATGTGAGAGCCTCCATAGAATTAGCCGTAGGATTTGCAATATTTTTGACAATGAGAAAGCAACCGTTTGGCTTTTTCAGCAAAAGGGGCCTCTTGCAAATATATATTTTAAGCTGCTTGTCCTGTATAAATATATATTTAAAGAAAACCAAAACCCTTTTGTTACAGTTACAAGCAGTTCCTGTGAAAACTGAGAAGGCAAATAGTGAAACTTTGAAATGTCTGTAGGAGCTTTTGAGTAATTTGGGGTCCCTTTGTATGGAAGGAGATCACTGTGTTTCAGGAAGCTTTGTTGCTTTAACAAAATGTTTGTGCTACTGAACGGTAGCAGATGGCTGACCCAGAAGATGATAGCGAGTTGCTTAAGCTACTTGTGAAGCAGTGCAGATTTCTTTGCCTTGCTAGTAGAAGCCAGCCTTGGTTTGAGGGATCCAAGCTAGGGCTTTCTCTCTGCTGTCACTGCAGGGCTGCTTCCCCAGCGTTGGCCATGCAGAACATCCAGATCCAGGCTGCCCAGAATTCTGAGTAACAACTCCTTGTGTGCCATGCAGGTGTAGTTGAAGCCCTGTGACAGTAGAAGATGTTACTGTCATAGATGTAAGGGTTAGTTTTCAGCAGGAGCTCGTTATAGGGACTGGCCAGCATTGGTGACAGGATGTTCAGAGCTCTCAAGCAAAGTGGGCAGTGCCGGATGGGTATTTTGGTACTTGAAAGCTTCGTTCCTCTGAGCTGCAGCTCAGAGGGTCACCTAGCAGCAGTCAGAAAGTGTACTGTATCAGTACACTCTTTCACTTCATCTCTCTTTCCAAATCTCCCACTTTGGGTGTTCAAACCATGCCACATGAGTAACACAAAACAGGATTCCATGCACATTGGTAATGTGTGGCTCTGGCAGGCTCCTAGCTATGGCATGTTAAAGACTATGGAGGTCTACCGTGGTCCTTCCTGAGACTTGCTCTCCTGATTTTTGCAGAGGCTTTGTTGACCTGAGGGGTTGATTTTCTTGCCTAGATGTCCCTCTTGCTGTATATCCCACTGGTTAGGGATGCTCTGTGCTGCGTGGGGAGAAGCCAAAAGTTTTGTACCTCAGTGTTGGAGGCCAAACCATCAGTTGCTTTGTAGATATTTGTATTTTCGGTTCTAGATGTCGCTGGGCTAAACCAAGGAAGATGGCGTGGATTCTCTTTTACAAGCCTGCAGAGCTGCGAGTGCATCTTTTTGACACGTTCAGCCAATTTTCAAGGGTGTTAATTGGATAAAATCTTTGACTGTCCCAGGTTGTAGTTGAAGGGCCATGATGTGTAAACTGGTGTGGTGATTGCAAGTGGCTGCTGCCATTTGCATCAGTCACATCTGCTCAGCTATGATAGGACTAGTTATAGTGTGATGAGTAATACAGCCCAGGGCTTTGATTGAAGACATTGCTTTGAATATGACTGCAGAGATTTGCTTTTTGAAAATGAAATGAGGTCATTTATCAGTAATGAAGATCCGTGCCTATCCATTTCTTATCTGAGCCCAGCCTGGTGCAGAGCTCCTAAGAATAGTGATAATACTGTTCTGAACATTTCCTTGGCATGCGTTTTATCTGGTATCTATGCGTTTTGCACTCTGCGAGACTTGGAGTGTGTGCCACCAGCTTCCTTTCCAGGGTACAAAAGCTGCATAAGTATTTTTTGAAAGATCTTTTACAGCAAATAATGTGGAGTAACATTATTTAGAAAAATCAGGGCTGGTGTTATTTCAAGACATGAATTGTGAACAGTTTTATATTACTGGTAGATAAATAATGTTTTAGTGGTTTTTATTTGCGTTTTTCATGAAGAAGAAGCAAAGACTGTGTTATTTTAGGATGTACTTTTTCCAATCCCTGCAAAGAAACTTAATCTCTGAGAGCTGCTAATGAAAGAGCAGAGACTAATGTTGAGACAGTGTTTTGTTCTTAACAAACCTATACCTTGGGAAACTCTCTAACTTTTCTGATTTATGAAAGGTTTGCAACGTGAAATAAAAATGGAGAGTTTTAACTTTTTTTTTTTACCTGCATGATGAAGCTTGAATTCCTACTCTCTGACTTTCTGAGTTTGAGGCATTTTTGGCAGTTTCTAGTGGAAAGTTGAACGTGCGCTTCAATGAGGGATGGAATGGAAAGACTTTACACAAACATGTGAATCTCCAGTAGATTAAAAATCTGTGCTGCTTTATGGGGCAAGGGAACAGGTTTAGATATATTGAGGTGGTTTTGGAGAGAGGTGTAAACCAACCCCCCCACATGCAAGTAATCCACAGCCCTTAAGAAAGATGGTTTGGTGAAGGCTGTGATACACATAAAGGAGTGAACCAAAAGCAGAGCCACACCATCCAGATTGGCAACACTTTGGATCCAGAGCTAATGTTTGCTTCAGAAGTGTCTCACTGACCCTGGTTTTCTTTCTTTTTTTTTTT
>Ga0181612_153726_pt1 | contig 10916 bp, 13 predicted proteins | sample HoacroProtozoa21_FD_119630 | JGI IMG/M metagenome (GOLD analysis project Ga0181612, IMG submission 119630) | Hoatzin crop microbial communities from Cojedes, Venezuel. Combined Assembly of Gp0051906, Gp0051904, Gp0051908 | reverse complement strand
CAGACCCGCCTGGACAAGGTCCTCTACAGCCTACTGTAGGTGACCCTGCTTTGGCAGGGGGTTGGGCTGGGTGACCCACAGAGGTCCCTTCCAACCCCTACCATTCTGTGATTCTGTGAGATTTTTTGTTGTTAGAGAAAATGCACTTGGGGGTTGTGAGCAGGGTTTGATCTCTGCAAAGGAGCCCCCAGGGCATGGGGAAGCTTTAAACTCATGAAACCATCTACATTAATGGATGCAGAGAGCTTTAACCTTACTGGCAGAGCTAGCAGTGCCCATTCTTGTTGATGGCTATACGTGCAACCTCCATACGCATTGTTGCCTTGACCTGCTCGGGTCATTAGTGCCCTTGTCCCTGCGTCTTGTCATTAACTGACAGCGTGTAAGGACTGCTTCACTTCCAGTAGCTCTGTAAGGTCTGTGAGGAGCTGTGCCGGGGGAGCCATCTCTCTTGTAAGCTGCTGTTCCTGATTGCTGTCTCTGGGGGCTACTGCAGTGCGAATAAACAGTAGCAATGACAGAGACATGCCTGGCATTGATTTGCAGTGAGATTAACTCACAGCAGCCAGCCAGTGGCTCGTCGCATATTTACATTGTAAATGCTGCTTCTGTGTTCCCCCCAGACGTGGGCTCGCAGTGTTGGGCAGTGGGAGACGCAGGACGCAGGGGTCCATAGCAGCCAAGGGCTTATGGACCTGCTCAGCTCAGAGCACCGGAGCTTTGCCCAGCTGTTCCCCCCAGAAGTTTTCTCTCTGGCTCATGCTGCAGCACGATTATTTGGTTGCTCTCTTGCTTTCCCTGCAGAAAGCAGTGGGGTCACCTTCAAAATTAACATAATCACTCCAAATTACTCTTGCAAAGTGGGAAGAGGTCACAGGAGAAAGAAGGAGGGAGTCAGGGATCAGTCAGAAAAAAAGGCCTAAAAATATCAGCCTCAAGTTTGAAAGCTTAAAAAAAAACCTGCTGGGAGCCACCCAGGTGAGGGATGGCAAGAGTGTGTGTGAAACCCGAGTGAGCTGCCTGATCTTGGCATTGTCTCGGGGAAGGAAAATAAAATTTGAGTCGTGGCTTTTGAGCCCAATGTGTCATTTGGGCATCGCTGTGAAAGGAGTACCCCGTCTCTGCTTTAGCTCGGGTCTTGCAGGTCTGCACATCTGGTGCCGAAGGATGAATGTGATGGTGCCGGTTCTCCAGATGAGCTCAGCTGTCTAGACCATCAGTTGAGCTTGTTGGGCAGAGGACAATTCAACAAAAAACCCACAGATTTGATTCTGGTCCAGTGACGGTGGTGAGAGAAATGTTTGCTCCTAAAATTTAATCAACGTGAAAGTGCTTTGCTGACCTTTGTGTGGTGTTACTTGGTGTTGGTGCTACATGGGGAAGACTAAGTGCGTGTTTGACCTGAATCGGAACCAGAGGAAACCTGCAGGTAAAGACTTCGTATATCTCCAAGGGTAACTGCAGCCTGAATGTGCTGAAAGAACAGGTGCTGGGAGACCGCCCGCAGATATTTTTGGTATTGATTGGACTCTAGCTGTTAAGAGCCTGATGCAGTTATACTGATGCAAGTCACAGAGCAGGACCGGTACGGTGGTATAAAAGGTCTGACTTCCATACAGCTTATTTTGGCTTTCAGAGCGATGCAACCGCGTTTGTGGGAGGGAATGTCATTCGATTATTTGGACTTTTAAAGGGAGGCAGTTAACTGAGTGTGAACACCATGCCTAGAGATGAAGATCCTCATCCAACAGGCAGCTTTTAACCTGGAGATGTGTTTGTCTAAAAATAAACCCATCCCTAACTCAGCAAGTGTCTGAATGGAAGTACTGGAGTAGCTGCATCTTGCACGTTGCAATGGAGTGTAGCACACTGATAAGTGAAAGACTTCTCTCCTTTTTTCATCCCCCCTTCCGCCGAGTGGGGTCAGATGGGAGTGGGGTTCAGTTATATTCGCTCGTGCGTTTAGATGTTGTACCCAGGGGCACTGTGAAACCTGAGCACGCTGCCAGACTGCACAAGACTGCTCCCAATATTGATTGAAAGTCCAAGCTGACTATGGCTACACCAGCTCTGGGTAACAGAAAAAAGTTTTGTTTGGCATGAAGCGACAGATGGACTTCTGCAGGCTCCCAGAGGCAGCTGGCACACGACCCTCAGCCACAAAATCTGCATTTCACCCCCTCTGTGCAGGGAGCTCTCCTGCAAAGGGGCTCCCATGCACCTCCTTGAGCAGGCGTCAACTCTCTCCCCACCCAAAAATCCCTTTCTACAGTTAAGGGTCTCCACTGGACATCATTTTTCACAGCTGCCAGTATTTGGGCAGCTCCTGCTAATGGGCTGTCCTGGGGCAGAACGGGGGAAAGGGCTTTCTGGAGCTGATGGCGAAGCCTTGACCCCAGGCAAGGAAGGGAGTGGGACCTGCGTGGCCTTTTCCAAAAGCCATTCTACAGTCAAACGGAGAGGGTGTCTCATCCCTAAGAGCTGTGAGGCTTTCATTAAGGCTGACCAAATAACCCCAAAGGGTTATTGTGCCAGGGCACGTAATGCAGCAAGATTTGTATCCATTAAGACAAACGAACAAAGTTCAAGATAAATCCTAGGACAAGTTCAACCACTCCCCTCATGCAGAAAGATGTACGTTTGTAGCATGCGTGTGTTATGATTCCGAATACCCCAGGAGGCATCAGCAATCCCATTTGACCAGTGGACTTGATTACAAATTTTGTCCTATGCAAATTGAGCTGTTCACAGGTCAGAACTGAATGAAAGGCAAAGGGCATCCTTGCTTCACAAGCCACAGCCTAGTCCTTCCTGCCACTGAGAGTTACAATATTGATTTCAGTCTCTCTATTCTATTATCCTTTTTCTTTTGCAAAAGTCTATTATCTTTTTCTTTTGAAAAAAAAGGCACTTCTCTAGCAGACGGGATGGGATGATAATGCTGCTGTTGAGCCACGACTCTTGGGCAAATAATAAATATGAAGTAACATTTGCAAGGAAACTGGAGTCAAGGACTAATGAAACCAAGATCCCTTCTAGGCAAAAGGCCACCCCAAAGCTTGCGGGGTTGCTGGTGTCCCTCACAACAGACCCTTTCTTCCAGGGATTGAATCAGTCAAATAAGCAGATGCCATTTTTCATGCTCCCTGCGCAGGGTGAGACTCTGCTGTCAGCCCGTGAGTCAGCCTGCCATCCAACGATGCAAAGAGCAGCTGTATCTTTCCCTCTCACTGCTAGGCCTCCAATTAAGGAAGTTTTAATGAAATCAGGGTTTAGAAAGGAGACAGACTTTTCATGGATCAGTGGCGTTTTCTATAAGAAAAAAGCCTTGATCAAGCTGTTGAAGATGCATGCCCTTCTTCAGAGCCGAAACAGAAGCTGATGACTCCAAGGTTGGAAAAAGCTGGATTGTATTAATACATTTCATAGTTTGGTTAGAAAATGGAGATTGGCACCTGTAGAGGCGGAGGCTTCAGCGAGGCTACAGGTGAGCTCCTTGGTCCGGTGGGATGGAGAGAAATGGGGAATTATTGCCAGTGGAAGACTCTGGTGTCAGGAGAAAGCAATGAGTGAGGAAAATTTGAATGTGTTGTAGAGCTTATTTTCCATATCCAGGAGAGTTATGAATTTTAATTCATAAGCCGATATCTCTCAGAAATTAAGTATCTTGGGGATGGAGGTGCGTAGGGAGCAGCCAGGGGCTTTTTTCCCAGGAATTCAGCAGTTGTGGATGGGGAGTTGGGTGAATTTTCCACATTTTCCTGTTGTTCCCGGTCAGCCTCTGGGTGAGATGCATCAGTCAGGGGGAACTTCACTTCAGAGAGAAACTTTGCTGAGATTGATCAGTGCTTGAAAGCTGCATGGCAAAAAGCCCTGAGAACATCTTTTTTTTTGCAAGACAGCATCTTCTTTCAGTGTTGGTTGTATCTGTTCAACAGTTTTCTCTGTGGTTCCAGGTGTAAGGTAACGTCTGACAGTCAGGGATATGCAGGCAATGGGCTCAGGGCTGGTTTTTCCATACGCAGCAAGTTTGCACATCTTCTCATGTGGCTTGCTCCAAGGCACAAGGATTTTCCCAAAAGGAAAGTCCTTACGGTGTGGAGATGAGCCATTCATGGGTGAGATGCATATTATCCTGACAGAAAATGTCTTGGGGCTGGATGGTGTATCACAGCCCTTTGGTGTGGTGCACAGGGTGGCTGCTTTTCTGGCACTGTTTTCTCATGGGTCTTCGCTGTGAATTGCCATGTTTTAGGTGGTTTATGGTACACCTCGTAAATCCTGTTGTCACCTTTGCTATATAGGAAATGTTCTTTTTTTAGTGAGTTGCCTAATCCTGTCAGAGATAGCTTTGAACCAAAACAAATTATCCAGATATTTTTGTGTAACTGTCAACACGGTGGAACAGGATTGTGTTTTCCTTCTGCTGTATCATCAAAATTATCAGCTGCTTTTTGATTGCTGTGCGTTTCTCACCACTGATAAAAGTCAGCTTCACATTGTGGCCTGAGGGGGAGAGTGAGCACTTAAGAAAACTGCCTTGGTTTAGTGCACGCAGACAAAAAAGGTGAGGCATGAGATATCAGACCTAGGGCTGCAGGTCACCAGGAGCGTGTGGTCTTGTTCTACCCCCGTAGACTAACATACGTACCAGGGTTGCATCCAGTCATATGCCGTATTCCTGGGCTACCTGTGAAGGTGAACTTAAATGCAGCAGCAAAGCTTCGCTATCTTCTTGAACAGCCTTGTTCCTCCGTGCCTGGAGAACCACTGGAAGAGTAGCCCATCATGGCCATGACTTTCCAGCTGCTGACAAAGACTTTTGGGCATAGGGCTTGGGGTCTGGTCACTGACAATCTCATGGTGGGCTTGGATTTGAAACACAGCCATGGTTTGCCACCCAGGCCCTGTCCCTAGTCTTGCTGAGTCACAAGGTGCATCGAGCACAGCTCCAGCAGCCGCGCCAGCAAAGTGCCGTTTGCAGGATCGGGGAGTTGAGCTATCATGTGACAGTTTATTTTAGTGTGAGAAGAGTCCTTAAGCGTCACTGAGCTAAATATTTCACTAATTCATGCATAACTTAAGTACAATTAGCAGCCCGATCTCACAGACCTAGGTCAGATCTCTCTCCCGTGACGTGACTGTGCCATGATTATTCGTTGCGAAATTGGGAGCTCAGGGCTGGGATTTGGCTGAACTTGCTGGACCATTAGTGGCAGTCCTCAAATCCCCATCAGCACTCGCTGCTGGTACTGGGCAGCCCCGTTTTTGCTTTACATTGCCATACAGCATGGGGCAGGCACAAAGCAAATACCCCAGAGGGTTCACAGAGGCTAGAGCAAGCCCAGGTTTTGGAGAATTTCTTCATTAGCTCTTCAACCATCTTGCTCAACTCTCTTTTGCTTCACTGTCTGCTGAGAGACTCATGGTCAGATCTGCCATAAAAGATGCCCTGAAGCATCCAAAGGTATTTATGTATTGTGATATAACACAGAAAAATCTAACGATTAAGCAGTTCAGACAAGCTAATCAAGGAATATATGCTGAACCAGCTACATGCAACATGTCATCTGTTTCGAGGAATAAGTCCTCTGTACCACTCTAGCAAAGACCCATCCCAGGGACCTGATGTAGTGCTTATGAGGTGAAGGGTTTGGCTCCTGGGATGGTTTCCATTGCGTTCCCAGTGGGCTCCAAACAAGCAGGGCGTCTGATACGGAGCTCTTCAAGCTGTCGCCAAAATTCATCATCCCTTCTTGTCCCAAACCTGAGTTCATCACCAGATGGGCTGCTCTTACTCCATTTCACCTACACACTGATGTGTGTCAGCCTGTGGCAGGCTGTGTTTCGTGGGCACTAGAGCCCAGAACTGAGCTAGTCACCTGCTGATGTTTTCTGTGGCCTCCTGAACTTTTCTGGCAGCAGGTACCAGCAAAGATGCTCATTTTTCCCAGTTTTGAGGTGCGAGCGCTCCATGCCTCCCTCCTTGTTGCAGACCCGCTGCTCTGAGTCATGTATTAAAATTACTTTCCTGAATTTTATTTTTTTGCAGTGACAGCTGATTTGTATTTTCTTCCTTCTCTGCTCTGGCGTATTGGTAGCTGGCAGGAGCTAGCAAATGCCAAGTGAATTGCTGGAGGGGACTTCAGAATTGATCACCTTGTTTTTACCATGGCAAGGAAAAAATCATGTACTCCTAGCAACAGGGTAACTTAGCAGTTACTCCAGGCTTTAATTGAACTTTCTACCTTGTGGTTTTCAGTTGAATTAATCTTGTTTTCAAACAATGGTCATTATGTGGAGAGCAAAATGTTATATAAAAATAATTACAAAACGCAAGTAAAATAAAAGACAGATCTACATCCAAGCACAATGTGACAGACAGAAACAAATCAGAAAGTATGAAAATCACTTACGTCCTTTCTTCATATCTTCTGAGCCTCGGTGCACAAACACCGATTTTTCATAGGCTTTGCTCTTGAATTGCTAAACTGAAGTGCAAAAGTGGAGGATTTTTTGCTATGTGTTTCTGTCTCTAGCTGAATTAAATATTCACCGACTTTCTTCAGGGCTTTAGACTTGTCAGGAAAGATCCATGACAGCCACAAGCCGAGTGGGGAGCTTGATCATCATCGACGCTCTTAGCTAATGTGTGATAATGTGAGCCATGGGCTTCAGGGGGCGGATGTGCTTGGACTATAGAGGAACTCCAGTTTCTACAAGTTGTGGAGGAGATTGTAAAAATAGCAAAAAACAGGTTCTTCGTGCGCCTTGACTGGGCAGCTGCAGGGGGCCCCCAGGTCCCTGGGCAGTCCCCACTGGAGCAGACTGGTGCAGGCAGTTCCATCTTCAGATGTGGCCAGTCTGACTGTCCGCTCCTGGGCCCTATTAATAGTGTCAATGACTGCTGGCGTTTTAAATTTTTTATTTTTTACTCTTCCTTAGAAAGTGCCAGTTTGACAAATCATAACTTTCCTCTGCACAGATGAATTTCTCATGCCTTATGTGAATTTCTCACTGTGAAAAAGAATTGCTTTTTTAATATTACATGTCTTCCAAATGAGAAGGTCCTAGTCCTGAGGTCACAACAACTTTCAGTTTCTAAATACTGGCTAAAAGGTAGCAACAAACCCAAACAAACTAATAGAGGTCAAAATCAAAGCCCAAGGATTCTACCAAAATTACCAAAATGAGACATTTTTACTGATTACATTTGGCTTTTTGTTTTTCCCCCTTTATGTTCTCAGATCATCTTCTGCCTTTGCAGACATTGTCATTTTGGCTCAAGTCATACAGGGAAGCACACTGCAGGCTGGGAAAGATCCTCCCTGCTCTGGTTTCATTCTGCACCAAGGGAAGAGACGTGCCCAACAGTACCATTATGTTCCCAAACAGGGTGTGTATTTTGTTATGTATACTCTGCAATAACTCTGCTTGATCTAAATCCACGGTGTAGCTCCAGGACAAAGGTAACATAAGCACAGAGGAGGAACTGACCAAACCATACCAAAGCAATTAACACCAACCAAGCAGATAGTCATGATGAAGCCATGCGTGCCTCTGAGCGTGATGTCAGTTTTTGGCAGCGGTGTGGACATCGGTGCCTGTGAAATGCCTGTGATGGGTGCCGAGAGGTGCTGGGTGCTGAGCACCGCCGGGCAGAGCCCTGGCAGAGCCCCAAGCCCTGCACGAGCACCGTGCCAGCACTGGCCGTCCTGCCCCATCCACCCTCCTAATCATGGTCTCGTGCATTTATCCTGTGACCTGTTTAGGATAAAGTTGCCCTTTTCCAAGCTGTTTTGTTTTATGCTGCTGGTCTTCATCCTAGAAGCTACAGTGGTTCACTGCTGGGCTAAGATTTGGTTTTCTTCTTTCTCCTGTGCACTATGCAAGCTGTTCATTTCTCTTTAGAAGAACTCTTCGCAGGACATGTTATAGATTTAAGAGGGCAGCAATTATAGTCAACCTGACATAAATAATCCCATTTCAGCCCCAGAAGAGAACTGTGTCAATTCTGTCAGTGTAGTATGCCTTCTCAGGTTTGTAACTGAAGTCAGGCATTTGAGCCTTGGCTAAATATTACCAAAGACAGTGTAGCCCAGGGTCCCGTCCCCAGCACACTGCTCCGTGGCCTGGCTTCTCCAGCTGCAGCCACAGTGCACAGCTCCCCGCCAGAATCTCTGTTTGTGTCCGGACTCCTCTCCAGAGCGGCAAACGCAGCAAGGAGAGCCCTGAGAGCTGAGGGACCTCTACCAGGACACAGCCTGCCCCTCCTCAGCCAGCACGCAGGGGTTAGGTGCTGGCAGAAAAGCAATGTTTGCATGCCCGTCCATGATCGCATCTGCCCTGGCACCCCTCTGCTTCCCCAGCCTGCAGAGCCCCGCGTCTGCTGGGCTTTCCAGTGCTGGCCATGACAGAAACAGTCTTGCTCGTGAGCGATGGTCCAGTGGGGACACCTCACCGCTGCAAGGGCAGGGAAGGGGAAGGAAGACACGGCTGCACCCGTGCCGTGCCCTGCCACTCCTGTTCTGTGCTGCTGGTCACAAACAGCAGAGGTTTTACAAGCCGTCTGTAGAAGAAATACTGAAGGATCAAATAATGGTGATGTTCCTTTGCTTTCTGGGCCAGGCTGGCAGCGCTGTTCATTTTCTCAGCAACACTATTTTGGCTTTATAGCACAGTCCAGCTGGCTTAGGAGGTGTCTCTAGGGGGCCAACCCAACCAAATGCTGAAGCACAGCTTGTGAAAGGCTCCTAGGGATCTGTATACTGATGGGGAACCCTTGCCTGCAGGCCTAATGATGTGAGCACATCGAGAACAGCGGAAGAGCTGAGGTTTGAGCCAGCCGAGCTCGTACCGGAGGGAGCGTGAACACATCATGCTTCCTACAAGTCGGGTTCCCTTCGGGGCTGTGTAACCCCACTAACCTGAATAAATGGCCTTCTCTGCTCTCTCCATCTTGCCCGCTCATCAGTGAAACACACTGTAATGGGACCTGGGGTACAGGGGCTGCGTACCCTACCAGACCTGCTGGTGCAGTTCACAGCCATTTTCCAGTTGTCCAGACCATTACCTTGGAGCATACCCAACCTATAAAGCACCATGTACTCTGCACCCACTGCAGCACAGAGCATCGTAGCCCACACTTGTATTTGGGGCTGAACAGACCATCATGAGCTATGGAACAGGAAGACCAACCTAAAAAGCAAAAGTATTTTGGCTAAATACAGCAGCCTGAGAAGTTGCTCTCCATCTATCTTAGCTTCGCCTGGTGCTAGATAGCAGTGTTAAAAGTCTGCTTGCTGCCTCGTTATTATTATTTTTTGTTAAGCATCATCTGCAGTGTCAAGGATGCCTCAAGTTTCCCACAGTAGCTCTCAGCTTCCCTGGTAAAGCTTTTATTAATTTTTAGTGTCCTTCACGCATTTTAGGAACATGTCTCTACGTTCTAATCCACTTCTGGCATTCTCAAAACATTTGTAACTGTTAAGTAAAAAATTGGTTTCCTTTGGCTAAAGGCTTCCAGGAGATATTCGGCAGCAGGGCTGCACGGCTCGTTCATTTACTTCCTCAGGTTTCTGCTGCCTGATCTAATTCAGAAGCAGCTTAAAGATCACTTCTCCAGGCAGTGATGCTGCCCGTGGCTGTGTGCGAAAAATGGGGAGAGGAGCAACGGGTCGACTTCAATCTGTTTTGTGACACAGACGGGACAGGTTGTTTTTGCTAGACGTTAGCTTTCCCTCACTCCATAATCTTTCTGCACTTGCTGGGTGTCAGGTTTTTATCGTTATTGTCAGAAAGCAATAGCCCATGCTCCAGGTCCGTGAAGCTGCTCTGCTGGCACCTCGCATGGCAGGAGCTTTAGCTCTGGAGCAGCTAACGCAGATCAAAGGCCCCTCACATCCTTGCTCTGTGCGTGTCTGGACCAAGACATAAATACGTCCTACCCGGTACAGCCAGAGGCAGGAGCCACTGTTTCCCGAGGGTCCCAGCACGTCTCTCCGGGGTGCAGACCCCTCTGCCTGCCTGATGGAGGAGCATCTTGTGGGGCAAAGAATGAAGGTGCTTTTTTTTCTAGCAAAACATGGGGTTTTGGCACACCGCACATAGCAACCTGCCACGAAGCCCCCTTGTCCTGCTCTTGTCAATTGAACAGGGTGAGAACAGGGCTGCCAAAAATCTTCTGCCCGCAGTGGGACACATAAGCATCATCAGCCAAGACCATGTTTCACCTCATCCTGCTGATGGATTTACGCTGGGGAGATGAATCTATCAGAAACTCCCTATCTGCAGGGTAGGCTGAAGGCTCTCGCTCCCAAACGGGAATTCCCAGCCTTAGCCCTAATTAAATCTTGTGAGTTCGCTCCTCTGAGATGCTCCCGCGGGCCTCGCATAGAAGGTCAAGACGCTGCAGACCTATTTATGTATGCACTTTGATTGGGAGCAGAACGGGAGCCTGTTGTCGAGTCCTGGGAGCTTTAAAACTAGGCAAAAGAAATTGTTAGAGCCTGTTAATTTGTACTTCAGCCCGAGAGCATTCTCTAATCATAAAAAAAACACAACACTTCTCCATGTTTTAGTTAAACTATTTAAAGTTAATTGAATGGGCCCAGGATTAATATTCCTACTGTGTTTTCTGCAGAGGTGTTAACTGCGATTTACCTATCAGGGGGCCTATTTCTCTTAACCCAGTTTAATAAGCATTAATAACCAGCTGTGAAGGAAGGAGATCAGTGCACAGGCAAAGCCGATGACCCACTCAGAATCACAGAATCCCAGCATGGCAGGGGTTGGCAGGGCCCTCTGTGGGTCACCCAGCCCAACCCCCTGCCCAAGCAGGGTCACCCAGAGCAGGCTGCACAGCACCCGCGCCAGGCGGGGCTGGAATATCTCCAGAAAAGGAGACTCCACAGCCT
>Ga0181612_114769_pt1 | contig 10916 bp, 5 predicted proteins | sample HoacroProtozoa21_FD_119630 | JGI IMG/M metagenome (GOLD analysis project Ga0181612, IMG submission 119630) | Hoatzin crop microbial communities from Cojedes, Venezuel. Combined Assembly of Gp0051906, Gp0051904, Gp0051908 | reverse complement strand
GCCGGATATAAGGAAGAAATTTTTTACAATGAGGGTTGTGAAACACTGGAGCGGGTTGCCCAGAGAGGTAGTGGAGGCCCCAATCCTGGAAACATTCAAGACCAGGTTGGACAGGGCTCTGAGCAACCTGATCTAGTTAGCGGTGTCCCTGCTCGCGAGGGGGGGGTTGGACTAGATGACCTCTAGGGGTCCCTTCCGACCCAAAACTTTCTATGATTCTATGATTTGGAAATCCTTGCCTTGAACAAAAATACACTCTTTGACTCCTGTTAGATGATTTGATAATTATTATTGAAAGTTTTCTCTCAGAATGAGCTGCAGAATAGCAAATAAACATTTGCATTTGAAATAAGCTATGATTATTTGGCCCTCTGGTGGGTTTAAGTTACTCTATATGTGTATTCTGATTTTTCTTTTTTTTTTTTGTCCTTTGTCTAGAAAATGGGTATTCCTGCTAAATTGATTGTTTGTGGAATGACCTCAAATGGGTTTACAATCGCAGATCCAGATGACAGAGGCATGTTGGACATATGTGGCTTTGATACAGGAGCTTTGGATGTTATTCGAAACTTCACTTTGGATTTGATTTAATTCTCTAGGCATCTGCTCTTCCCAGTGGGTCCAGTGCTGGCAACAGACTTCGCCCTGGGAACTCCCAGCCAAATATACTTTATTAGAATATGGCACATTATATACATATCAGAATGTTACCTTTTTGTGAAGGGAAGACAAGAAAAGCAGATGAAAAATCTCTGTTCTCTTTTTTTCCTGTTGCACACAATTTAAAATAATAGTGGGAAGTTTGCTAGAAGTAGCTACAGGGTTACACAATAATTTAATTTCATTTATAATAGATTATAAATACAGAGAGATTTTTAATTTCCCCCCCGCCCTGTTGCTGTGGAATGCTTGTTTGCAAGAATAAATTGATGAATTACTCTTAGGATGGGGCAGGAAAAAAAAGTGGGTTTAATATTTTTAATAATGTCAGTTTAACAGCAACTTCGCTGAGAGGGATTTTTCTTTGGGCTTTTTTTTCAAATCTTTGTAGTTTAAACAAATTACTAAGGTTCAACATATTCCATTGCTACACTTCAAACCTACAAAAGAAGTATTTTCTGGCACGAATGAGACCGCATGACTGTGATGCAGCATGAAAGTTACCCAGTGAAATTTTACACTGATAAAACTGAAAGTGGAAGAGCTCTTGCTAATCTTTTTCTGTCTAGATTATTGTCTGGGTTTTCAGGAGTAAAGTGTAATTCTCTTTAGATAAATTGAAGGGCAGTTTCTGTACAGTGCAGTTTCAGAAGCACAATTTTAGAATTAATACACTTCACAGGAAATTCTGAAAACTGTTTTCAGTAGAAAAAGACCTTGGAAACGGCTGGGAAGCCACATTCAGTCCACGTTACAACTTCAGGAAGCATCAGCAACGCTTTCAGTGAGGGAGATCAACAAGTGCACATGTCTTGGCCTGCTCTTGAAAGCCGAGTGGTAACAACCAGAAACAAAAAGCTGCATTTTCTTCAAAAGAATGTATTCAATGATACAGAAACAATCTTCCTAACAGGAGAGTACTTCATTTTTAAAAATCTTTTTGTAGATTAATGTTACTTCTGATTTCGTACATTAATTCAAGCTAACTTTTTTCAAAACTACCTCCAGTTTATAGTGACCAATTCTTAAAAACTTTTATGAAATGTACAGTTGCGTCCTTCATGTTCTCAAAATCTTGTCTAGGAAGTGATCGGAACTGGATTTTTTTTTTTTAGTCTGATAGTACAAGTGTGAGTAAATAGGAAGAAAGCTAGTGAATGACTTATCACTTTGGAACAGGAATAGATAGCAGTTCATGTGTGTATATATTTAATGCTGTGTGTGTGTTTATATATGTGTGTATGGGGGGAAGTTAAAAGATCGCTTTAGTAGCAGTCTTCACAGTCTTAAAAGATGAGAATGGTTTGTTTTTTTTAGTGATGCTTTTACAACTTACCCTAAGACATATATATGTCAGCCTCTTTTATGCTAATTCTGGCTGTTTTAAACAGTGAATTTGATCTTAATTTGAAAATAATTATAATTTATAAAAATAACCCAGTTGTGGTAAATGACGTGTAAGATCATATTTTTCTGCCTACAACCCAAGCTGTTAAATGTAAAATTCACTTTCGTATTATACTTTTGATACTTATAACACTTTTCATTATGCCTCACGCAGATTGATTATAAATTCAAAGCTTTCATTCTATAGGATGGATCTCTCTTTTGGTGCTAAAATGTACGGTTCCGTGTTACTGAAGGTATTCTGCTACATACTTAACACTCTACCTTAATGAATCAGAGTGGTCTGATATTAAAACCATGGGAGGAAGAACTGATGGTGGGAATTCTACCTTTCAGTGGACAGAAATGTAGTTACTTCTGAATGATCACTGCTCTAACGATACAGCTCTGGTAGAATGCTTGAAGAATCCCGGACTGCCACCAGCTTGTCGGGTGACATCTGGAAAAAACAAGTGTTCCTACAAAAGCTGAGAATTCGCACTTTGAGTTTCATAAAGAAAACTAGCCATTTCTTATGAAAAATTCCTTCCCACGTTTAGTCTCCTTTCTAAATAAACACCATGAATATGGGGAGTAAACTCATTTGCTCAATATATGTTAATAATTATTTCGAGTAAATGCACTGATGTTTTGGGGTTGGTTTTGGTAGTAATGTGTTTTAAATTACACAATAGTCAGACATCTGATCAGATGTTTCCTTCTAAGCTAGAGATGTTGAAAATAACTGATAAGTATCTTTTGCAAGTACTTTTTCTTATTTGGAGTAGTATTTGTGAAGTAATAGGAAATATTTTGGACTAAATATAAAATGAAAACTTAAACAGGTATTTCAAGTAACTTTGTGCAGTTAATTGCATAAATGTACTGCAAGTAAAAGACTAGTTACTAACAGATTGAATGAACGGTTATAGTAGTGTTGCAACTTTGAGAGCAGTCCAGTTTAAAATACAATTCCTTGAACTAGTGTGTAAGTGAAGATGAACTTTTCAGTTAGAACTTAATAGAAAATGTAGCTCCCTGTATCTACTGACACTGGATAGCTATGGACCATGTTAAAGATAGTCATCCATGCTGGAGTACGTAATATGCTCTTAAATATTTACTGTATCTCTGTACTGAAAAATGTTCTTATAATGGAATATTCAAAGTGGTTTGGTTATCTGGTGTAAAACTAGCACCAATGGGAGCATGTTGTCATCTGCGCCTCCTTTAAGATTTTCACAGAGAGGGGAAACTGAAGTGAATGCTGACAGCTGAAACTTTATAGTGTGTTGACCTTTGTTTCTGCCATTTTCTGTCTGGTTTTGTTATTCTCTTACAGTAAGGGGCATAGAAGAGTGATGCTGTGTGTTCCTTTTCCATAGACTGGATCTTTTTTATCTGCCCGTATACTGAATTTTAGGGGACAGTATGACTCATTTGTCATAACATAAATTTGTCTGGATTTTAGTCTTTAGTTAATTAAATTAATAATTTCCAAAATTATATCTGCACATGTGAAGAGGCAATAATGACTGTAATGTTTTTAAAAAAATAAATAAGCGAGCTAAGACAATTGCTAAGCTTCAGCATTGGTTCAGTATACAATAAATAAGCTGCCCTTTCGCCAGAGAGGAGACATGGACTCTTTCAAGTCAGTAGGGTTGTTTGCATTGGAGGAACACTTTGACTAACAAAACAAAAATAGGGCTGTAATTGTGCACTGCAGTTTACTAGTAAAAATTGAACAGGGACAAGTTTAAAGCTAGTTAATTTTATTCAAAACATTAATTAAAAAAAAGGTCTGAAGGCAGAGTGCAACTGCAGACTGGGTGAATGCAGGTTTCCCGATATCTAACGCTATTAATAGGCTTTCAGTGTGACTGCCATTTCACTGTGACCCCCTGAACATTCGTAAGTATTGCGAGTACTGTGTCAAAGACTGTAACGTTCGGGCACTTTAGCTTTAAGAACAAAGGAGAGGATGTAATTGTTGGAAGCACAACAGAGATAAAATATTCTTTTGTAATGAATGAACATCAAAGGTCAGGTTTCTTCATGGAAGGGATACAATGAAGAATGTGGAGAGGGCAGAGTCACTGAAGATTTCTTAAAAATCATGCAGTGCGTACATCGGCATTGTGTAATAAATTGAATACAGTGATCGTTTTGCCAAGAAATAGAATTTTGTGTCAGGAATTTTAGACCTGTAGCAAGGAGAAGGAGAATTTGGGATGCTTGTAGAATTACATTACAGGCAAAATACATGGTCTTTACGTACAATCCGATGTGTTTAAAAAAGAGAAGTCTTTAAGTAGGTGTAGATCCGCAGTCAGCAGGATATTTTAGGGCCAGTTATTGGTGGCCCTCACAAAGCGGGTACTTCGACTGGCCCTAAAATATCCTGCTGCTTAAACCCACTGTTCAACCTGTTTGTTAAATGTAAATCGTTAGGGGGGTTGCGTTGTTCTTTTTCATTGTTGTTTAAATTGGGGCCCATAAATGGGTATGGCTATAAAAGGCTATTCAACAAAGTATATATTCTTGGCTTAAAAAATACACCAGCGGTTTTGGAAATGTGTTTTAATAATGGTTCTGTAAAAACAGTAGGAAAATATTTTTCTCCGTTGCAAAATGCTGTGCTGCTTAATCACGCACCGAACTCACGGCCACCATCCCAGAAGCATTAGTATTGGTTTGATTTATTTTGTTTCTTGTGTTAGCTTTCCGCTTTGCCCTTCCTTTGCTCTGTTCATGTTGGTGTTTTTCTCCTTTCCCATCTCCTTGGCACCTCAAGCACACACCTGAACCTCTTTTCGTGTACAAGCTCTTGTCCATTCCTTTTTTTTTTTTTTTGCCTCTGTTCTTCTGCCTTCTTGCTGTCGCTGAGCGCACTAGCTTAGCGAAATAACTTATACCAGAACTGATGTCATAGTATTTACCTTAATTTAAAAAAAAGGATACATTTTTTTCTTTCCTTTGATTATATAAACCTCTTATGAAATATTTAATTTGCTGTATCTATCAGATTTTTGGTAAAACTGTGTACCAGTCAGTGACAAAAGTGTGCTTTGTTTATTTACAAAAATCCAACATCTGCCTGTGAATGGCTTTATTTTTATGAAGAAACCACTTAAAATTGGCTTTTCAAATTTACAGCTTTTTTTGAGAATTAGTTCAGTGGGTTGGAGCTTTCCATTCTGATAAGTATTATCAAGCTGCTGTTATATGCAGAATTAGGGAAACATGTGAGTTAGTTCTGGATAAATGGGCAGCTGCTTTGCAGTATTGGTTAATCTTCAAAGAATAGGATGTAGAAGTAAACCTCAGCAACGAATCATTTGTCTTCATAGGTTTATTTGGCTATTTGCAGTGGTTTACAGTGGACAAACGGGCTGTAAGCAAGCTGTTCGAATGACTTTACTGCTGGGATGGTGGAGATTCCACCTTCCCATGATACAGTATAGTGTACAGCATTGCTGCGTAGGAGCTATGGGGGAAAGGTAAAAAACTAGGACAGCGCATCACAGGTGTGCTGCTCCACCAGCTAAGATCTGAAATAAGCTAATTTCAGCAGAAGTTATGGTGTCTCTAAATATGTGTGCTTACATTTGGATTTATAATTTTGATACTATAAAGCGTAGTTTCTTTAGGTATTTCTTCATTCTGAATTTAAGTTTATATATATGGTGAGAACTTTTACAAATTTTTCATTAACAAATAATGAAAATAGCTGTTTTCCTGATGTTACCAGCTGCTTAGAGTTAAGAACAACTAGTTACAAATAAAACGTCTTTTCTATTACATTCTGCTATAAAAGCGTAGTTCTACTCTTTAAAAACAATTCCATATAAAGAAACAACAGATGGGCGCATTCACAGTGACTTGGTGTTTGTTTCCAGCTTCTCGCGCTTCTTAGTATGGATGAGCAGGTAGTACAGAATCTTTTAGTGGGTAACTTTTAACATCCAGATCCCAGAGCAAGCATTATTTTAAGATGAAGACCTTTGTCCTGGAGGTAATGCCAAGCAAAAAATATGGAAATTGTTAATGACAAATATTTTTGAGTCCCTCCCTTTTTCTCTAGAGTAGAACCACACTTTAACTGCTGTATCGTGTTCAAATAACTTAAACATAACGCGGCTTTGTGCCATCCAATAACGAAGGCACTGTCTTGCTGCTACTTTCTATGAAATGATACAAAATAAATGAGAAGCTGTTTGGATGGGGAGCCTTAATATGGTTAAAAAGAAACACAATTAACCCTTTGAGTGCCTTAACACACATCTTCTTTAATAAACGGGTACTCACTTGGATCTGCAGGCATACAGCATGATTTCTCAACAGCTGGAATAGAATGTTGCCTTAAGTGACAATGCCCTGGGATTTCTGAAACTTAAAACTCAAAGGGTTATTTTAGACTACTGTTTGGGGATTTTCTTTTTTTTTTAAAAAAAAAGGGAACAAAATGAAAAGGTCTTTGAAAAATTCCTTTGTGTACTATTATTATTATTTTTACATGATGGATTTACCCGCTTTCAGGTGCAAAATTATTGTTAATCTTATGAAAAAACGTAACTGACTTAAGAATTCTGCACAGAATACTTAGTTACCGCTGTATGTGTAAAATAAAATGCTTTATTAATATAATGTGTTTGCCTTGGTATGTCCTTGTAAACAATTTTAATAAGGAAGTGATGAAACTAGCAAAATACGGTAAACTGCAATAATAAAAATATAATGAGGTCAGTGTGTTAAACTATCTTATTACACATTAAAGATGCGCAGTGCAGGCAACTGTATACTAATGACTTTCTACAAATGATGCAGTTTAAACTGACTTCGAACCTGCATCACAAAAATGAAGCCGTCTATTTAAATGACTCTTGCGGTCCTAGTCATCTGGAGTTGAAGATAAATGTGATGCTTTTTTCTCTTGAGGAGGAAGAACGTAGTTTAGGTGCATGCAGTGCTGACAGCAATGGAAATAACAGGAGTCTTATCCACAAGGAGTAAAAATTCATTGACTAATGTTTTTATTCTAAACTGTGCACCTTTAGTAGTGTAATAATCCCTTTTACTGAAGAATGGGATATAATTTTCTACTTACTTATGAACTTTCTTGAAATAACCAAGAGTCTTGGCATTGCCTGTTCTGGCTTTGGATGTACACTGTACTAAACTATTGAATTTTAGACATTTCTTTTAGACATTTAACTGCAAGCTAAAATCGCTAGTAAACTGCATTCTGACTGTAGAATTTAAGTACTAAATAAACTCTATGCATATTAGACCCATTTTACTTGGTCTCATGATAGTGTTGGATTGATCATTACATAGTTTGTACCCACACAGTTCAGCGACAGCAAGCTGTCTGGCTCCCCTGGGAGGATATTCCTGAAGGACACTGCGTAGACTGATACTTCCTAGTGCAGAGTAAGATCAAAGCAATTACCTGCCCCCCTAAAGCCTCAAGAATCTTTATTCCCTTTTCCGTAACAACTGGACATACAACTTAGTAGCGAGGTGATCAGATGCTGAAATATGAGGGAGGAAGACACGCCTACAGCAGTATCACAACAAACTTGTCTTGCTTCGTACTTTCTTCATTATTACAGTTTGACATTGAGATATGAATTAAATTTAAAGGAACCATTAAATTAAACTGTCCATTTGTTGTAATTGTTGGAAGGAACAAAGCTAGAAAGCAAACTACTTGGCAGAAAAAAAGCCAGGATTCTTCGTGTACAGTCCATACTTCTGTGAAGCATAGTATCAAGGTGTACTAGCAGTAAAATGACATCTGTGTCTCATGCTTAGAGCCCTGAGAGTTACACGATGGTTTTTATCACCATTTTGGTTGTGGTAAAGCTGAATCAAGGACACCACGTAATTTGCCAAGTCCATGAAGTCTGTGTCAGAGAATAATTTATGATTCGGAAATCTATGGCGTGAAGTTGTCGAGGCCAGCTGGTGCAGTGCACCTTTGTGATCTTCGAACTTGTCTGAAATGCTGTTTATACATGGAAGACTCAGCTAAGCTAGATGTCTGTTTGGGATTTTCTTTTCATTTGACATTGATTAATTAATGGAAGCAGTTTGCCTTCCTCATGAAGCCGCTGAGTATCAGTAGCACCTCCAACAAAAGTCCCATTGACAAACACTCTTGGGACCTATCAAGAAAATTAGAATTGCAGTAGTTACTTGGAAAAAAGATAAAAACCTAAGCAGGCCCATATGGACTCTGTTATACAGACAATAGTTCTGTTCCTGTAGACACATATTTAATACTACTGTACAACTCATAATTTTCCTTAATATTTACAGAGATGGGAAACTTTGTTCATGTGCCCCTCAGAAGTGAGATAAAGTCACTGTATAGGAGGTTGTAATAAATTGAGTCAAGAGAGATTATGTAAAATAAAGAAGTTACAAAATAAGTGTTAAACACAGGGGAGTAAATAGGAAATATACAAATGAAAACTGACTTTGCTACTTCAATTATCTTGGTGGCACTTCGGAAAAGATCACCTCAGAGGGACAGCCAGAGGGTCTCAAGAGGAAGAGACGGTACAGAACCCTTCTGCAGTACTTTGTCTTTCATTTAAGAGCTTGTATCCCGAGTTGACTTGTCTCACAAAAATGAAGAACTTGATGCGGTCATGACCCATGAGGAACAGTGTAGTGTAAGTTCTTACTTTGCTTGTTACATGTAAGAAAATATACTTACTGTTCTGCCACCAGTCATCTGTTCGAGAATGTCTTGGAACTGACTGCCGTTTGTATTCATGTCCAGTTCTACAGCTGTGTAATTGACATTCAGACTCTCAAAAAGTTTTTTTGCCATTTTGCAGTAGACGCATGTTGTTTTAGAGAAAATCACCACACAGTTGTCTGAAATGATCTCCTGTATGTTCAAAAGAATGTTCAAGTCAGCATGCTTTGTCAGTGTATTTTAACAGTATCGAACCGTCATGAAAACAAATACATAAGTTAAAAATCTGCTATTATGGTAACAAATACAGGAAAACTACTCTGTAAAAGGCGTTCTGAGGTATTTTTAACTGGGACAGCTGAGGAGTTCCCAGTTATGCTACAGCGATGGCTGGCTACTTCTGAAGAATCTTCCAAACCACTTTATTTGCAGTTTTCTAAGGTGAAGTGAAAAGCTAGTTTAGCTTCTAAATTTTCCCTACTTCTTATCTAAAGCCACAAGAATCTTAAGACAAGGAATGAACTACTTTTCTTTAAAAACAAGGAGCTAACAGTGACTTCTATCAAGGCATCTGTCAAGAAGATACCTTTACCTGTATGATAGGTGCAAAATTTATCTACCCCATGTTTGTTCTGGAGACCTCTGTGGTGGCCTAGCTCCTCCTGGGATGCATCCTATACTTTCACATCAGAATAAAAATTGCTTCCCACCTGACTACCAAGAAAGTCAGGGGGCTCTTGACCTCAAAAAGTGCAGCTGCACTTGGCCCGATCCCACCGAGCGTCTACGCACAAGTGCAGTACGCAGAGAGGTGCACTTTCAGCAGTTAGCAGAACTACATGGAAAAGAAAGTGACTCCTCCAGCTCCAGTTAAGCTTTTCAGTAAAAGGTGGGCTCTATTGTTTGAGTAGAATACCTGGACTCCATTAAAACTTCGCAGTATGTAGCTTTCAGGAATGCTATGATCATCTTCTTGTAGGAGCAGAGAAATCAAGGGGAGTTGGCAGTAACAATCTCTACCAGAAGCACTGCTGGCACCTACGAAGCCGTGTATGAGCTGCACTTGACTCCGAAACTGAGCAGAGGGATTGTGGAGCACGTGGTACAAGTGCCGGGCAACGGTGCCAACCCTGAACCCCCTTTTGCTCTGCAGTCACAGACCTCCTACGGTCTGCCAGTCAAGCTGCATCTCCTTAAATTACTGAGTACAGCTTTCCCTGTCCGTAAGGCAAACAGGACAGGCCGGTGGCAAGCAGAGTGACACAAAGGGTTCCGAGTGGAGAAAGCGATACCCCCGTTACTTTACTGTAAATTCAAGGTGATTTCAGGCTGTCATTTAGTACCAGTAAATTTACTTTAAAAATCAACATATTCTTTAAATATTTACTTTACTTAACATCAGTCATTTTACAAGGTTTAATCCCCAATACTGATAGCAGTACTGAACTTCAGCATAGGTCTGACAAAAAGTGTAAAATGGATGCAGCCTCGGAAGAGCAGGTCCCAGGGCTGAGGATAAACAATGCTGCTGGCATTACTTAACAAACATAAGAATCAGGTTCAACATGCAGAATTATTTACAGGATTTTAGAAGAGCTTTTAAGTAACTATGGCTTTTAGAAACGTTGAAAATAAGTAAGAACTGCATAAATAACGTTACCTGTATTTGATTTGCAGCAGCAGCATCAGACAATCCTACAGAAGCGGACAGACTATTCCCCATTCTAAAACTAAAAAGAAATTAAAAGTCAGATACAGCCTTCAAACAAACGATGCATTTTACAGTTCACAAATTAAAGGATGGCTTCACGCTGTTTTGTTTAAATATTTAATGTGATTTCTCCACTGCATGTAAGTGTACGTCAGCTGCAACACCTGCAGGAAGGCGACAGTAGAGAGATGTGCGTTGCAGACTGTAAGAATAACCAGCACGGCTGCCTCTACCAGAGAAAGACTTTTTTTCCCCCCAACTCTAATACAGATGCAGGCGTCAGATCTGACACCGGGCTGTATCCAACGCCACAACCCGCCTCCAACAGCGGCGACCACGCTCGTTTGCATCCAAGGAGCGGTGAGGCCGCCACGTCCCGAGTCCAGCCGGGACCCCTCCAGCCCCGGCCCCGGGGGGCCGCTCCTCCGAGCCGTGCGTTCTAAG
>Ga0181612_177754_pt1 | contig 10917 bp, 10 predicted proteins | sample HoacroProtozoa21_FD_119630 | JGI IMG/M metagenome (GOLD analysis project Ga0181612, IMG submission 119630) | Hoatzin crop microbial communities from Cojedes, Venezuel. Combined Assembly of Gp0051906, Gp0051904, Gp0051908 | reverse complement strand
CTGTCTGGGTCAACCCTCGTGGAACTTATTAGCCACTCCTCTGAGCAACCTCTGGGTACAGAGCTGCCACTGTGAGAAGCCTGCAGAACACTTCCATGCTAAAACTTCTAAGGCAGCTGCTATCTCCTTGTCTCCTTCGGGGTCGGTGTTGATTACGCAGGCATCCTACAACAAAAGCCTAAAGCAAAGCGCTAGATGAACAACATATGCTTGAAAGATCAGAAAAAAGGCACATCAAAGAGACACGGGCTGAAATCTGGCTTAGTGGAGTCAGAGGTAGGGGCTTGGGGACTCTGGGAGTTGAGCTCATTTCAACACTTCATGTCTCGGAAGCATCTGGCCATTCTTCCACACAAAGGCTTGGTAATTTCACCTTCTGACACTTGTTTCAGGCACCTGAAGAGTACTTTCACCACTCTTTATCCTTTCCTCCACAAACGTCCACAGCACAGCTTGATACCAACCACATATTTCTTCAATAATGTCGCGGGACACATACCTTAGAAAGTTCATATAAACAGAGAACCTGTCTGCAGTAGTTTCTCCCATGGACGCATTCATCTATGAGAGCCTTCAGACTGACAACAACTGGATCATCTAGAGATGGGGCCACAATGTGTGTCCAGTCTTCTAAGCCTGATGCTGTGAACAAGAATACTGTAAATTCCTTTCTCATAAAGACAGATAACACCAACATGCCTTACACTTGGAGCAAGACTCCAGGAATCTGTAGCAAATACATAGTACTTTCTCAGCCTTTGAAGACTGAACTGTTGATACCTGTGATTGTTGTTTGGGGTTTTTTTAAGTTTCAGGGTACAAACAATAAGACAAGAACACAAATGAGCCAAAATATCCACATTAGTATCTCAGATGTAAAATTCCTAAGCATAAGAGAGCATAAGGGTTCAGCAGTCTTTCTGATGGGTTAGGCTTCATTTATTCTCTTCTACTTCTAACTAAGCTTTATATATGTTAGTATTAGAAAGTAATGTTCCAGCTGACAGCTTTCTCATTCAGACTTCATACATATGCAGAGAGTACTTTATATATGAATATTATCAGCCTTAGCCTTGCTATTAATAAGAAACACTAAATCCTTTATGAGGTACAAAGAATTCAGAGAAATATATTAGTAAAAGCATCTCCTTGTTTCAGCTCCAGAAACACACTCCAGGTTTGCTAGAGTGTGTACTTCAAAAGCAGGAACATCGATGAAGTTCAGTGCTACTACACTGGAACAGAATTGTGAACTCTCAAAAATGAACGGTTAAGACACTACAGGAACTGCATACAGAAACACCCTGCCTGAAGCACATATAAGCAATGTACACTGCTAGGCTTCAAATTCCTTTCAGCAGAGGATTTACGAACCAAGGAGATAACCCACTGTCATGCAGACCTTATCTCCCGCAGAAATCCGAGGGGAAATTCACACTGTAACAGAAGAGGAAGAATCCAGCGGAACCCCAGCAGTGCATTACCTGCCGAGTGGCTGAACCGGTTAGCGCTCCTTACCGCTCGGGGCTCTGCTCTGCTGAGACGCACCGCCTTCAGAGGGCTGCTCTCTTGCTGCAAGGAGAGTCTGAATATCGGCGTGTAACTTGTCTAGATCAGTCTCCCCCGAGGCCAGGGCTCTGCAATGCAATACCAGCGAAACATCTCTGTCGTAGAAATGGAAATACTGGCAAACACGGCTGGCTTCATGCACGCTTCCTTCATCAAGAAGGCAGCCGATCAGAAACTTGAGTGCTTCCTCCTCATCGTTAGTCAAGGTCTGTTGAGTCTCTCTGAATGCAAGACCCTCTAGTTTTAAGTACTTTGGTGTGTTCAGAGCAGGTAGCTTCGAAAAAGAAAACTCCTTAGCTAAGTTATCAAAGGTAAGATCCTTGTTCACTACAACGTGGGAGGAAAATCTCGACTTGCCTGACCCCTCATCTGTGGACAATGTTCGTTGTGTGATGCGACAAATCCAGATCTCCTTCTCTATTTCCTCTAATTTGTGCAGTGACACTGAGTCATTCTTGGCTAGCCAATGGCCAGCCAGGGTAAGCAACAAATGTCTCTCCATAATGCTGCTTGTCTTCTCAGGAGCTAAAGATTCAAATACTGTGTTTGCCTGATCAAAAAAAAAATCAGATGCAGCTTTGCTAGAGATTGAATTTTTCATGAAGCTGTCATTGCATTTTTTCCAGAATTCAGTTCTTGTCTGGTCTTGATGCCACTGTCCGATGTCTCTCAAATGAAGCAGATCCCTTAGAACCTGCAAAATTCACAGAGGTTTTAAACAACTGTCTTTCAAAAAAAGAAAAATCACACTGGATGGTCAGCATATTGAAAAACTGAATTCAGATTAAGTGTCTAAATATGCAACAAATCCATCTATTTTTCTCATCAAATAAAACTGATTGCATAGCAAGGAAAAATAGCAAGAGAACAAGGAAACCTATACTGTCCTTTTCAGCTCAGCACTTATAGCCAACTTGTTTGGTGTCCTTGCATTGAAAATAAAAAGTGATTTGAAGAAAAATTCGTGTTTCAGGAAGGCTGAGAAATAACATTCTCCATACTGCCAGTAACAGGAGTATTAAGAGGTGAATATCATTATCTAACTATACTGTACCTCTTGCGTAACCACACTGTCCACGGGCAGTTCCGCTAGTGCTGCGACCTCCCGAGCCAGGGAGAACATTCCTTTCTCTTGTAGCTGCTCCAGAATCGATCGGCACTCACTCTGAAATGTCTCCATATTGTAACTGGTTAGGGTGGAGCGACTGATTGATATGGAGGAATCCTTCAGGGTCTCACTGAGTGCACAGAGTTTCTTCACGTAAGGGCCTGTCGTAACAGAGTACAAACAATTAAAGGCAGCTGGTTTTTAAACCTGAGGAAATTCTGCTACTTCTTTCACATGCAACCCTGCCAGAGAAGGAGCACAGATTTTACACTCCAAAACTTTCATGGGAGTGAAAATCAGCTCTAAATCCGTAACTAAAATACTTCTCCAGGTCACCTTTGCACTCCACATTAACACTCACACATAACCATTGTCCCAGCCAGGCTTGCACACACAGATAGGTTTCACCACAGGGACCAACTCTCGTTATATAAATTCTTCTACACAAATAAAACAGTACGAATACACTTAAAGTAAACAGTTACTCCAAAAACATTGTATGTGGTCTTTAGATTAAAGCAGTAATATAATCTAACAGAGGAAGCTGTATTTACCATCCAGTAGGAGATTATCTGCTGCAGCAAATAGCTGTAAGAGCTTTCCTAATTCATAGTCCGTTCTACACTGCTGCATCATCAATTCAAGAAGAAACAGTGCTTGTGATTCCAACCATGGCACAGGTAGTTCTGAAGCTGCTGGTTTATCTTCAGTTTTAAGCTGTGTAGATAAAGATTTTTAAGTGTTGGCGTTTCTTTTGCAAATATATTCTGCATTTTGGTGGGAATCACTGGAAATGGAGGCTGTACCAGCTCTACCTCCTTCTTTAAGAAACCATTAACTGTCATTCCCAAGGGGACACTGATCCATCACTGATGTACATTTGACTTTGACCTGAAAGTAGCCAATTTTATGACAGGGTGACCAACAATTACTCCTGATAATCATGGAAGAGATAAAAGATGCAAGAAGGATCAGAAATGGATAGATAAAATAAATTGCTAGATGAATAGCTCCTGTCATGCTGCTGTATACTTTATAAGCATATCCGCCATGTGAGCGGCACACAGGGAAAGGAAACTGATCCAGCCTGAGCCTGAACTGCAGGAAGGAAAAGCACTAGGGACATCGAATGTTAGTTACCAAGATATTCAGGAACCATAAAATTGTGATGGAAAGGGAAGAACTGAAATAATTTGTGAGAATATCTGTGTGTGACCAACAAGGAACATTGCATGAAGATGCTTTGGTCCTCTTAAAACAACTACTAAATCAGTGTTTTAATCGAAGTGTGCAATTCAGTTCACTGAGTCATTTTCAAAGACAAGTACACAACTACCAAAACCAAAGCAATACCACAGACTTCTTCAGAAACTTTGAAACTTGTCCAAAAAAGTTGTCTTTCTTAAACAGATGTTCGCTATCAGTCATGGGTTTATCAGCTCGGTATTGACTTGCCCTCACCAACACACAACAGAGAACACTTACTCACCACAAACAACTCAATTTACCAACAGCGGTCCTACTTGAGTCATCGCCAACCTTCAAACAGTAAGCGGCTCACACAAGGAGGACGACATTGTATTTCAATCTGCCCATATCAACTTCAGACAAAATGATTTACAAAAATGCATCGTGGGTTTTGAGTTGTCAGAAACATCTTTTCATTAACTGCCAGCAATAAAAAGAATCTGCTGAAACCAACCGCTTCACAAATCAGCCCTTAGATCACTCCAGCAAACTCTTTTTCATTATTTTCGTATACGAAATTAGATGCCTATCACATTCTAATACAGGAAAACCTAGGCAAAGACATTGAGAGAAAATGAATTTGCTTACTTTTGTCAGACTCTCCTGAAACTTGTCCAGTTTAGTTTTAGCTTCATTGTATTTTTTACAGTTCATACATAGTTCATACACCTCCAGTACATACAGTAAAGGGGAATCCTTTAAGACACAAAAATAGGTTAGACTTCTTTCCTAAAAGTACTTCAATAAATGTAGAATTTGTCTTCCTCAGTATTAGAACAATGAAGTTTTCACTTATTAATATTGCATGCAAGGTTGATATATGAACCACAAATCTCTAACAGTTGTAAGAATTTCCATTCAAAGAGTCTCTCACCTGACTGGGATTTTCAGTGGATTACACCCAGGCTACCTAGGCCATAAATAGCAAGACAGAAGGGGAATCTATTCGCCATCTCCTTGCCAAGATGAACTGAGATACACTCAAATATACCACTAAAAAGACATTATCTTACCTTTAAAAAGAGCTGGAAGCCATTTAGGAGTGTTTTACTTTTTTGCTTTCTTAAAAAGACTTTCCAGATAACTGACAGGTCACGAAGATCCCATTCGTGATTTTCTGCTGAGCTTTGAATATGGTTTGTTGCTTCAGCTCTGGCAGTACCATCCACAGTAGTAATTATCCAAACACAGAGACAATGAACAATGTTTGCATCCTGTCAAATCATAGAAATGACGGTTTTATAATAACCAGAGACAAACATCACCTCATTATATATCACTTGGCCAAATGTGTCACACTATTCACAATTAATACAAAACTGAGAATAAACCTCGATGGATCCAACCTACATATCTACCACTTACCATAATTTTGCACAACCATCACTTTTTTATTACTTTGTCTTCTAAAAGCTAAATCACTTCATCAATACTCACTTGGAAACATGCTGCTAACACACTCAGAACGGGAGCGTGCTCTCTCAGTCCTTCGGTCAAAAGGTAACGTGAAGGGCTGGAGCTGCCCTGGCACTGAAGAAGGATTTGAAAGAGACTGTCTGCGGGTTTGCTCTCCAACACACTGGCAGCACTGTTTTCACGACTCTCTGCATCGGGACATACACGTGGCAACTTCTCCAACGCCAACTTCAAGTGATCTTGTAAAATGGGAGTGAAATCCTGAAGGATAGACATGACCTAGGAGAACAGAACCAAAAGCATCTACAGAGACTGAGATCCAAGGAGCACGAGGGGGAAGAAAGACTGAAGCATTAAATACACAGAAAAGACAAACACAACATTCTTCAAACTTCGTTTTTTATAATGTTTTTGGAGACCTAGAGAGGAAACAGTGTTCTGGATGTGTGAATTATTCTAATAAAATATTGAAGCTCATCCTTTTATGTGAAGCTAAAATGCCTCCTAGAGACCCTCATTTCTGTCATATCTCTCGTACTGCTAAGAGTGTATCATGAAAAGTGTCCAGTTAGCTACTGTTGTGTAATTACATATTTTTCTTCTCAACAACGATAAGATCCAAGTTAAAATCCTAGGCCTGCTAAGTATCACCTTGCCTGGAATTTTTCAGTTACGTTCTTCACATTATTTTTTCCAAATTGCTTTTAATTTTTACATACTGGTAATACTTTATTAACTTCTAAATTACATTTAAAACAAAAAATGGAATATGTGGATTCTCAAAAGTTTAAGTATCTTTACACAAAAATCAATGCAAGTTTTCAAAGTAATGATGATGATCTCCAGAGGTCCCTTCCAACCCCTACCATTCTGTGGTTCTGTGAAAGATGAGTGGCTTTATTAAAACTTACATTGAACATATGGTAACTCTCCAATAAAAAAACAGTAACTACATGATTCTAAATTTAACTTACAAACAGTATGCGTATGTCACAATTTTAACTAAATTTTAAATGAAAATTGAGTCCCTTCTTGGCAAATAATTTTGTGTCCAACTCACTTCAAAGAGACACTCAAATCACTCCTCTCTGAAAATTGTTTTCTCCACTACTGATCAATAACATCACAGGCGATGTTTCAAACAGGGATTTTTTCCCCCTAATCTTCTCCGTTAATAGCTAGCTTTCATGCTCTTAGAAGCATATTATTGTATCTGCTGAACAGTCAACTCCCTGTGGAGTCAACTTCCTTTGTCTTGTGTTAGCTTTTCACATACCAAGAGAGAGAGCGAAGCAGAAAAGTAGGAAAGTTGGGAAATCCAGCTGCGAGAGCAGGGCCATCATACCCAGAGGATATCGAGCACCCTGAGAATACTTCTGACTCCTTGGAAACTGAGGAGGCTTTGATTTCATGTTCTCTCCACAATGCGATTTCCTCTTGTTAAAAGAATCCATTTTTTCCTTCCTCTCCCCTTTATTTTGAACATCACAGACAAAGAATATTCATGATAAACTCTATCTTCATTTAAAATCATACACAGATAGCTTACCTCATCCGGCTGGTAGCTGTACAGCTGGGTTTGGATGATGAACTGCAGCCAGTCGTTGGATTTGGCACACTCCTTTAGGTAAGATGTGCTCAGTCCGATATTATGGAGTTTACAGAACTGCATTACCAAAGACCACTGCCTTCTAGAGTCACTAGACGTCCTGTGGGGAATTTAAAGAGCTTCCGCTGTAATAAACTGGTATTTATACCAGATGTTCAAAACGCTGTTAAAAACGCATAAACTCCTCCTGTGGCCTGAGATCCATCGGCTGCACATGGCAACACCAGCACTTCCAGTGACTTCTCTACAGACTGGGCCACATTCCACTGGGGGAGCTTTCATCCCACACCCTTGACAGTGCAGGCTTTGAACAGAAGCCAGCAATCTTCGCTCCTAAGCGTGCTGCAAGAGCCCTGTGGAACAGCGAGTCCAACACGCTACCTGCACTTCCTTATTCTTGCCAATATACATCTGTTACCTCTACTGTTTGAAATACCAAGACTATATTCTAAATTCAAATATTGTTGTTCAGTTTACTGCAATAAAACACACACATCTCTCGCCTACTGTAGGTGACCCTGCTTCGGCAGGGGGGTTGGACTAGATGACCCACAGAGGGCCATTCTGTGATTCTGTGATTTAGTATTATCTGAATACACAAATTCAGTGCTTAATCTCAATGTGCCAGCATAATCCTTTAAATCATGTTTTACTTACTTCTGTATTCCTTGACGCTCAACTGCATCCCAAAAGGCTTCTTCTAAGGACATAAGAACTTCTGCTGCTCCGGCTTTTTCTCCACCAGCCAATTTTGTTAACTTTTCAACTGTTTAAAAGCACGTATTACTATTTCTGAGATGCTATTTAGGATTAGAGTAAGGGTAATATTTTCAAAAGTACCAGAACCAACAAGCAGAACAAATGCTAGTAATGTAAATGTTTCGATAACTCTGCCAAGCCAGGCATCAACGTGACTATGTGATTTTTGAAAAAGAATTTCAACTTTCAGATCACATAACTTTTTTTTTTTTTTTTAATGAGCTCTATCTACAGTTTTAAATAACATATATTTTTTAGAATGATCAGGACAATACAAATAAATGCCAGCGGTTCCTTAGTCAGGACAAAAAGATGCCTGTGGACCTATTAGCTAAAAATTAAACTTTCTAAAGTTATTCCTAGGATAAATTTAATTTCCTTACAGCTTTGAATATCTGATTTTGCTGCAGCTGTAAAAGTTTTCAAGTACGAAAGAGAAAAGAGATTTGGTAATGCCCCTTTGTTGATCCTCTAGTTATACTATTACAACATTAGGCTGAACCTTACTAAACGTTACACAGAGCCTTAGGCAGCTGTTCGACAGTGTCTGTTAGACACTTCTGCAATTCTGGCTGCATGTCATATTACAGTCTTCCTGCCTTCTTTGATCTGCCAGGTTCAAAATGCACCTCCAAAATTAGTAAGAAGCAGGAATAAAAGCAGAGCAAAATTCTTAGCTCTTCAAACAACAAGATGCTTCTGCTGCATTCCTGAGAAGTCAGGCACCATCTTTCAATCTGTCTCTGCTTCTCTTCCCAATAAATACATTGTACCCTGTTTTAAAACAAACAAAAGACATCCTTACCCAAAGATTCTCGTATTTGATTGTGCTGAGATTCTTCATTTCTAGTTCTGTAACTGAAAATTATGTTTGCAACTTTAATATCGACCCTGAGTTTGAGGTTGTCGAGTCCGAGTAATTCTAGAAAGCACACACAGGCTGCCACTACTGAAGGTACACTGAAGGCAGAAAGAGCTAAAATATGGGCTTCAGCTCCTGCCTGCTGAATCCTGAAACCAAAAGAAAGCCAGGTAACACACACGATTTTTAACCAATGTTCAAATATGAATATTCCCCATGTAAACAAGTACCCACAATGTTTACTACACTCACAGACTTCATTAGCATGAAAGTTATTTACAAACCAAAAGTTTCATATTTATAAAAAAACGTAGGCGTGAAAATAAAGCCTCACACATGACAAGCACAGAGTTTGCAATTTAATAAACTTTACCAAAAACTAAAGCCAATTATTATAATCAATAAAAGACACCTGTCACAGTTTTAGTGCAGAAAGTCCCCCTGGAGAGCCTACAATCCAAGCACTGAAGCATCAAGAACCTGAAACTCGTCTGCGGATTGCGCTAAGCGAAAAACGTACCCTAAAGGGTTGCAAGGTGGCTGGTTCATTGGTTATCTGAGATTCTTCCAGAGCAGTAACTGAAAAAATCATGCATGCTGCCTGTCTTTGAAACTGTTAAGTACTTCAGTTTACTTTAATGCACGTTTCCCTTTTTGCCCAAATCTTGGTTGTTTACACAAGAGAAACGGATTTGTATAGAAATGATAAAAAGAAACAAACAGTGACCAACACACAAATGAGACATTCTAGAAACAAAGTCACTTGTTCCGACATAACTTGTACTAATTTTGAATATACTTAATATACTCGAGCAAGATGTGTATCCTTTTGAACACATGATTTTGAAGCTTCAGCCAGAAAATTTAATTCCTTCAATCTCCAGCATATTGTGTGTCTTATTAACTTAAATAAAGAAGTGTCATCCTTAGGAAATGTGAAAGAAAAGGGGCATCTTTTTTCTACAAAGTGATCTAGAGACTCAGCTCCCTAGAAGCAAAGCCTACCCGTGTTTGATACGACTGGAACATTTTTCATTCCTTGCTCTCATTGTGTAGATATTATTCAGGTAACTCAAAACATAGCTCCCCCTCTTTTAGGTGATGTTTGATTTCTATCCTACTCGATGTTAGACTGAATGGACTCTTAGGGCACCTAAAATTTCAAGTCATGCACTGCACACCACTTCTTTGCTGTTGGGGAGGACTGATGTTACTCCATGTACTAGATAACAACTTCAACAGAACTACTCCACTGTCATTTCTGAGAAGACTTACAACTGTTTGGGGGATTTGCTCTTTGCTAACTGCTGGACCAAAAATGTACCAAAAGCAAATGATGGACGTCCATGGTGCAAATAGTACAAAAAATCCAGTCTTTCCATTACAGCATATTTGTTCACCAGTTCAGGGGATGAAAAATGAGGAAAGTCACTTGATGCATCTAGAAAGAATAGCATCATTATTACGAGCTGATAAATTAAACACAGAAAATGCCTTTCGGCTACAAAACATGAGACGACAATCCAACACCTCTCCTCTTGTTCTAATTCAAATCTCAGCATAGCCAAACTCCACTGAAATTCCAATTCTCACTGTAAAATCAGAACTCTAGATCACTTCAGCCCTCAACTTGGTTGTAAAAGAAAATACTGCTCCTCTATCTCACAATACATACAGAAAAAATTCTGTCTATGAAGAGCTAAAGGAAAAAGGTAACCTATCCAGGATTTAGTTTGAAAACAAAATTTTAGTAAATTACACTGGTTTGTTTGTAAAAGAAATGACCTTTTGAATAAGTTTATCTGTCAAATCATTTCACTGGAAGGTATTTTATCCTAGGTGCTCAGGCTAAGAAAGCATATAAAACTTGAAAGTAACATACCTGATACAGCAAGAGTATTTGTTGACTGCCAGCCAAATAATTTAGTGGGATCAAAGGGCACTAATGACTGAAAGATTAGAAACAAAATATATTGAGACAGCTAAGATTTTCGCATCAGACCAGACGACAGAGCATTTCAGGGAGCTACAGTAGCAGAGAACCAGGAATGGCCTGTGCTGCTACCAAGCCCTGATGTATCTTGTGAAGTTCTCTCTCAAAGGTACATACTTATCTACTCTGCAGGATCAGGACACAAACAAGTACAAGGAAAGGCTTAGACTTTGCTCTAAGGAAATAAGGAAAGACCATGCTTCAGTATTTTGCTACATTGTGACCCTAGCAAACTTAACACTTTCCTAATACTGAATAATTCATCAGGTTCCTTCCAACTTTCCGTGTATCTCGTACCACAGATCCGAAGTACAAAGTATTTGCCCCAAAATCATGGAATCATCGAATGGTTT
>Ga0181612_124857_pt1 | contig 10917 bp, 6 predicted proteins | sample HoacroProtozoa21_FD_119630 | JGI IMG/M metagenome (GOLD analysis project Ga0181612, IMG submission 119630) | Hoatzin crop microbial communities from Cojedes, Venezuel. Combined Assembly of Gp0051906, Gp0051904, Gp0051908 | reverse complement strand
CGGGGAGGGCAGCAGGGCCAGCACCACCCCAGCACCCAGCACAGCTGCAGCCACCCCGGGGCAGACACCCCAGCCAGCAGAGTTCAAAACTCTTTCCACCAAGAAAAGAGGAGAGAAATTACGTTCTTACTGTCCAGGTAGGAATGGTTGGAAATGAGCAGGCACGCAGTGGGTCTTAAACAGAGGAGGAGGCAGTTCCCCTTGAAAGGGGAGAAGGGCAGAGGTCTTCTGCATTCCTCTCAGCTGAGCAGCACATCAATGTGCTTTTTTTCTCGCTCACAACTGTCATTTTCCTCCTCCACTCTCCAGAGAGGGAAAATTTCTTGTTTCTGCATACTCTAACTAGGAACTGGGGAAAGCAGAGGGGAGTGGAGGGAGTTGGTTGGTCTTCATCTTTGTCTGTCCTTTTTTAACTTAAAAATTGCAGTGGCATACCTGGCCTAAGCCTACCCCACGAAGATTTCTACAAACTAGAAAATGAAGACTTTTAAGCTGTACCATCTATATTTAATTATCTTTCTAATGCATATTTTGTAACTTGCAGATTTTTAACACATGTTTTGACAGCTTTTATTAATGGTCTTTTTGTCCACATCCAAATTTCCCCCAAAGAACAATGACATTCTAAAGGGTTCCTGGTAGCAGTCCAAGACATACACTTAAAATTAAAATTTCCTCCAAGGTCCATCTGCTTTTCTGGTTTGGGTGCATCTAGTGATTCATTTGCTTCCAGCTGTTGACTAGCTGAGCATTTTGGAGATTGGTAACTGAAAGATTGTAGGTAAGGCGAAATTCAGAAAAAAAATTAAAGGCTGCAAATACATCAGTGTCTTCCTGCATGGTCACTGAGTGCCTGACAGTATTTACTCTGACTTTGCTCTGAAATGGTCCTGGTTAGCAGATCCCCAGTTCTCCCAAAATCAGAGAGAAACTCCCAGTGTTAGGTTAGCATTATGCCTGTTTGCAGAGAGGCACTTAATACGTGTATGCAAGATAAGCAAAAAAAGAACAAGAATCAGGTGGAAGCTTAGCACACTGGCTCATTTTAAGAGCTGTAACAAAATGATCATAAAGTTGCTACTTGTACATATTTTGTGTATAAAAAGTAGATCTCCCTAGCATTTATTTTTCCCAATACAGCCCCATTCTGAAAGAATTAAGTAATTACTTCTTTATATTGCGCTGCATCTACAGACAGGCCATGTGCAATGCAAACTCAGCAAGCTCAGCATTCAGTGGGGTTTTTTTTGTTCCTTATTATGTTACTTCACCTTTCATCCAAGCTTCTTAAAGAGCCTTATAGATACTAACATCCTAATACTAACCTTCAGTGAGGCCAAAAGTCTCTGTTGCTATTGACTCTAACCAAAGTGTTGCTAGGCCCTAATGAAGTCTCGTGGTGAGGAGGCTGCACTGCGTTTTACAGCTGAAAGGCTCAGAGGTAGAGTGATGAACTGGCTTATGAACACACAACGGTTCTGTGGTGAGGCCACAAACAAAAACAAGCACTCAAGGTGCTGGCCAGCAGACTTCGGAAAGAGCTCCAGTTCTAGCACCGCTCAGAACAGTACAATTGATTTAATACTCCACATATACTGACTTTAATTTTTCCAGTGCAGCTTATGACCCTAAGGTCCACTGACTATCAAGCTGGAAATGGGACAGGGGATCTTGTGAAAATACATATACTGATGAATCTGCCTGCCGTGTGTGGGACAGGTGGAGGGTATTCACTGACTGCGACGAAGCTGAAGAGATTCTCCTAGACTACTGGCAAGGGAATAAGCGTGGGTTTTGATCACCTCCTTTTTCTTTTCCTTTCTTGTTTTTTTTTCTTCCAGCTTAATTTAATTTTTAATGTGAGTGCCTATGTGCTCATTTATTGCTCGTCACTTATAAACATGGACCTGGCTCAGTTGAGTGTGATAGAGACATCAGGCCTGCAAAGTCGTACACAGACGAGAAGTTCCTGAAGTTACATCAATGATGTCTTCAATGATGTATCTCTAGAGCCAAATAAGCCAGGCAATGTTATTCTCTTCAATGGTTTTTTGTTCTAATAGGTGCAAAACCTAGAATCAAACCTGACTCAAGCTTATTTTCTTGATAAGTACTGTACAGTGAATTAAACCCCAGGCTAAATCACAGAAAGATTTGAGAATAAAGAGATTTCCAGATGACAGTAAGCAGAGTCCTTACTTTCAAAGGATTTTTTTATGTGTGTGTGCACATCCATAGAGTTTTAGTTCTACTTTACTGTAGTTCACAAATGATGAAGGAATTGGGAAACAAAGCAAAGATAGCAAGATATATTGTGCAATATTCCTGAGAAGGGTATCAGGCACCAAAAGTCCAACCCTAATCCCACCCCTTCATCAATAAAATTACTTACGAAAGCAAGTATGGGAATGGATTCACAAGTGAAAGCAATTAAATTACCAGCGACTAATGTGTTGTTGCTTTTCATCTGAGACATAGTAATTAACTAGGTATCCACTTTTTGCACACATTAATCACATAGCAGAAGGTGCTAGCTTAAGCCAGACGATAGCTCAGCTAATGAGAAGTAACTCACTAGCAGTGAGCTCAATCATTTGGATCAGGTGACTACAGCCAGGGATTCTGTCTAAAAAATGGTTACCCAGAATCAGAAACCGTTTTAAAGCAAAGCCTTAAAAACCAGCCATGGTCTTGTTCTCACTTACTCAAAACTCCTCTGATTTTCTTTCACATTACAAACTGCAGCAACAGATCAAAAGCTCTGAGGAGCTTTGAGGAGTACTGCCTGAGCTAAGGTGTGCTCATAGGGGGTGTATTTAAACCAGTGCCTCTTGCCATTTCAACTCAGGGTCGCTTTCTAGTTTCATCAAAGGCCCTGTCTTCATCTACATCTGTCCTGAAATAGAAAGAGTATACAATTTTTTTAAATGCTTTAAAAAATTGATTAAGGAGAGATGCAGAAAGATCTGCACAGTTCAAATGACAGTTTCTCTGTACCTGAAAGCTGATTCATGTGAAGACAGGAGGCATACTGAGAATGAAGTCAATATTTCCAAATAACTTAGCTATGATCTTATTCTGAAATAATTTTTTTTCTTCTTAGCCTAATCAAGTTAATTTCAAACTATACCAAGCTATGCAGAATAAAGACCTGCTTTAAATATGGTACCATCGTTCACAGGAGCCTTCTTGCAAAATAAGTACTGTAAATTAAATAAATTCCATAGTATATCACACAGTAACTTTGTTCTGTAGACAAAACCTAAAAAGTTAAACAAATTGATTGAGTTTATATATTTAAAATAACTTCTGTGCCTTCTTGATTTTTAAGGCAGAGGCTCTAAACAGAGTTCTAGCTTGCCTTTTCCCCTCCCCACATAATCAAAAAAACTGGAAGTTTTCTTCCTCATGGTTTCAGTTTAATAATAAAAGAAATCTGCTTCTAGAGATATAACATCAAGAAATTGGGATTTTTTCTTTTCTGCATCATCTCCTAGAGCCACATGACTCAATCAGAATCTCAGTTTTCTAGCTCTCATGGCCGCAGAGAATATATTGAACAGAACACAAGTTCAGAAGGAGAAAATCTTGTCCCTGTATTTTAATCAGAAAACTCAGAATATAGATATTTTAAATAGCTTTCCTTGAAAATGGGACCCTTAAAGACATACAGACAAAACCCCAAACAAACAGAACCTTGTAGTTTTTCAATTTTCTGATTTCTAAGTGAAGATATTTTGATTATTTGGATCACGATCGTTAAAAACTTGGAGCTGGAACCAGTGCTTAAAAAAAAAGTGGCTTCTCTGTTCCTTGGTACCAAATCACAGCAACATATATCTCCTCAGCCTGTAGATAATATAGTATAATACTTAACCAGAGTTGAAGATGTGCATCTAGGTTTGGTAGCATTTTATCCCTATTTTTTATCATATCCACACTACTGGAAAGGCTGTGGAGAATGAAGAGTCGAGTGTACGCCTTGCTGTCAGGGTGGGGCATCATTTCTTTAAACAATTACAGTGAATTGGCTACAGTTGGGCATATATGCACTCCTAAAGGGATTTTTCCTAGCACATTTTGTCCAGCTCTTACCTGTTTCTTCTGGGCTTGATCCAAAACCAATAAAGTCCACTGGAGGTTTTCAATTCAATTTGAAAGGCTTTGAATCAGGCCATTTACTCTGTTTGCAAAAAAATTTGCAGAGCACAATGGAGACCATGGGAACCTGCATGCAGGCCTGAATGAAGTCAATGCACTTTGCGATAGAGAAAAAGGGGTGAGTTTGCTTTTTTTTTTCCCTTTTCTTTTTTTTTTTAAACTACTAGATTCTTTGTCTGAGACAGGGGGCCCGGTTTTCCTTTCCGACTCCTCCCTTTCTGTAGCTGTCGAAGCACAAGTCCAATGTTTGGGCGCCTGCGCAGCAGAACAGCAGCAAAGAGCCTCATCCTGCGGTTGTCAAGCACCTTAGAGGACTTGATGACAAATACACCCAGCCTATATCCAAAGCACACCCATGTGCCTGCCTTCACTCGCCCCCGCTGCCAGTGACCATCCCTGGTAGGCCTGGCCCGTCTCCGTGGTGGAGACCTGCTCTTGACCTGCCCTTGCTTCATCTCCCAAGTGTAAGGAATTGCTGCGCAGCCCCCTGCATTCACTGCTCAAAAGGCACCCAGTGGAGGATAGGCAGGCTCATGCAAGAAATCACAGCGTGATAATTGAATTTTAAAAATGGCTTTAAGGAGACAGGAAAAGAAAAGCAGCACTTGGACTGTGGTTTTTCTTGAAGGAAGAGGAAGGACATGCCTGGCTGGGCACATACCCACTTCTGCCCTGGTCATTGCTGGGGTGTGACGAGCAGTGGTGGGGGCTGGAAAGGCAGGTTGTGAAGTTGCTTCTGTGCTCATGGCTAGACCCTGCCCCGGAAAGGAACAATAAAAGAAAACAACATATATAACCCCTGGTGTGGTGAGGAACAGGCCAAGTACTGCTGAAATGCTTTCAAGGCTCTCTCACATGTGCGTGGCCAGGCAGAGATGTGCACAGTCATTTCTGCGGCCTCCTCGCCAGTGAACTAAGCACAGAGTTTTTTTCATTACGGTCTTCCAGGAAAAAATGTAGCTCAGACTGAATGAGAGGAAATGGCTAGTCTCTCTGGGCATGTTTACTCTGTTGCTAACACCAGAGATAAGCATGTTGGCTAACCCCAAACTGGGAAGTGTTGGGGCCCTTGATACTGAGACCCTCCAGCTGGCTGTAAGCACAGCTGAGGTTGGTACCAACACATCCGTATTGATGTGGCACAGCATTCAACCAAATAAGCTCTGAATTTGGGTGTAGCACTGGGAAATGGCTGCTGTTATGTTCCCAGAGTCGAGTGAATCAGCCTGCCCAGCCTGATGGGCTGTACAGCATGGGCATGCCCTTTGCTGGCAGCCCAAGAAGCAGGCTATGCTGCTGAGAGAGGTGCTGCAAACCACCCATCCAAAGTATTGCCAGTTCTCCCTAGTAACTGCATTTTATCTTTTCTTTGAGTTAGTTGGTGCTGTGGGGATAGAAGAAGCTGTTGCCTTTGCACAGTTTTTAGCAACTCTGACAGGTTTGCCCTTCCTACAGCCTTGGCTCATGGAGAGGCATGGCCAAAGACCACAACGAGCTACAAGAAGTGCTGCAAGGAGTCGTCAGAGGAAGCCTCCGAATGCAGGGAAAGGAAGAGCATTTGATCAAGTCTTTTCAGGAATCAATATGGCCCTTAAGATGAACAGTTAATGAATGAGCTGGGAGGTGGGCAGTGGAAGGTACAGATAGGAAAATACAGCATCAACTGATCAGATCTTGTAGATTTGGGGAGTCAGCATTCCTGCAGCCCTTCACAGAAATGTCTATGCACTGATCTTACAAAGTCTTCTGCAGGAACACCTAAAGCATGGGCCAAAATCCCACTGCTCACAGTAAATCTTGGTAGCCGTCTAGTGCCTCGTGACAATAAATGGTAGGAGATACAGAATAGGAAGGCAAATGAAGGAGTCTGACATGTTAACATACAGATTTCCTGATTTTGAGGGGTACCTCTCCTGAGACTTGGCCTCTGGCCACCGAAATGCATCATTCCTATCAGCTCAGAGAACTCAAGGAAGGATTATAGTTCTCAATATACAGACCCATCTGGCAGCATCCCTCAGTATTCACCTAATAATGGTATGAAATGGGTCCCTGCAACACGTTGTAGGCTTTGGATCTGGAAATTACTCTCTGCAGGAGCGTGAGAAGACAGAGCACCGAAGTTCAAATTCAGTCAAAACTCTGGGGTTTTACTTGGTTCAAATTCCACACGGAGGAGAAAAAAGCAAGGAGATGGCAAAAAAGGAAAAAACATTATATCACATAAATGATACCATTCTGTCTCAAGACCTGACATGTTATTGAAGCAACACATGGTTTTCAAAAACTAATTAGTCAAACTGGAAATGTTTTCCCATAAACTACTGACAAGCACTAGGTGCTTCTATTCAATGAGAGTTGTGCCTTGACAACAACATTTCAGGTGCTGGCCAGGCAGTATATATATAAAAAAAACCTACTAAAAAAACCCACCCACAACTCCAAACAAAACAACAAAAAGTCCCCTATGGGTCCCCGTACACAGGAGACAAGTTTGGGATTTTCCACTATTCCAAAACTCGAAACAACTTTTCCTATTTTTTTTGCTCAGCATCCCAAAACACAGGCACAAAAGTCTGAGAAATTTACAGCTGCAAACAGGGTTTTGTTTCTTTTATTATTCTGACTCTTTTTCCTTATGAAAACAAGCTCTACGAAAGAAAAAAGCAAACAGATTAAACTAATGAGAAGTCAGCTCAAGGTAATGTACATATTTCCACTGAACAGGCACCTGCTGCAGGGTATCTTGTCGCAAAGTGGGCATTGATGCATCCTTGCATTCAGAAGTAGCTGCCATCATGGCCCCAGCAAGGATCAGCACTGAGGCAGTGAAAAAGAAGGCCTGATGTAGCTTTTCAAATTGATGCTGCTTGTGGAGAGGAACAAACAGCTCGCCTCCAACTGAGGGGCTGACTCTCGTCATTTATTCATGGCCAGCCCCCTGCCTGGATGGAAATAAAAATGTTTCAAAGATGACTGTGTGGGGGAGCTGGAGGACAGCTTGGAGGCACACTGAGGTTAGCACATTAATTTTTTATCTCTGGAGACTGGGTATCCAATTATGCCTAGAGTACACAAACAACTTTGGCTGGTCTCTCCAGTAGAGGTTTATCCACATCATAAAATCTGCAATGGAACTGGGCACAACGGGCTGATGCCACGAAATAACGTACGTAGGTGGTTTTGCAGGTCAGATGTGCAAGCTAGCAGGGTGACAGGAGGGCATGGGGTTGCATTCCCATTAACAATGTGTATTGTGGGATGGACCAACCTGCACACGGCAGCTAGGCCAGCGCAGCCTGCACAACATGCTTTACTTAGGATTGTCATTGGCCAAAGTGCTGGTGGGCATAAGATCTGCTCAGTCGCTGTTTACTGCACAGCTGCCTGTAACCAACGTTTCACACAGCAAAATGCCACTGAAAACTCTTCTCCTTTAAAGGAGAGGAAGTTTTTCTCCATTTAGACACACTACCCTATTCTCCCAGGAATTAAGGAAGAGCATTTATACTAGTGAGCTCATTCACACACACATTTCAATAGATGGAAGTCTAATGTAATTCTTGTATCAGAAGTGTCTCAAAATTTGTGAGCACCAGCTGCCCCCAGAGCTGGCCTGTACCCACGGAGAGAGATGGAATAAAACAGCAGGTGTTTTGTGGCAGGCTTGGATGCATCCTGGGCTCACAAATCTCACACTCTCAGTGACAACTTGTGGAGGAGAAGCCAGCAGATAATAAGGCTGGGAATGGTGTGGGATCATTTCTTTTTATCAGTGGAGCTGGGGAAGGGGGGAGTTCACTTTTTTAAGGGTTTTCTATAACTTCCTTTTCACAGTTCCCTACTCAGATAAAAAAAGTCAGAGAGCAGGTCAAAAATAAATGTGTGTGTAGGCAGAGGTAAGATTAGGCACTGAGGAAGGGCTATTCATTTGTGTCAAAGGGCTAGAAAAGACACATAAACAAAGCATCTAAAGCTCAAACAAAGCACAGGCTAAGATGTTCTGGGAAAGGCAAAGGCTAGAGTAGACTGTTGAACTATCATCCACTTTTTAAAGGGTAATCTATAGGTCAGGAAGAAGGACAGAAGGAGAGAGAGATGTAAATAAACAAACCTTCTACAACAGTCAAGGACAGCAAAATATGCCAAGGCGGCGAGACTTGGGGCTTGGGCCAGTCCCCATTCTTTGATACACATCTATTCAGTGGTTCTCTGTTTCAGGTAGCTTCCTCCTATCTACATCTCTTTTCCAGTCCCTGGACAATTTACTGAACTACCAAAATTGGTCCATGCATGAGTAGAAGAGTAAAGATAAAGGGGCCTGACTGTGCAGACAAGAGGCCATCAGCTCTTGAGCTGGCACCAGTCAGGGCATCAGTAGCTGAATCCCACAGAAGCCCAGCTCCAGAAAGCTCCTCCTGCATCAGCACGGCTGCTGTTACTGCAAGTGCTGTGGGAGTGGAGGCTGCAGAGGAGACGTGGCTACAAAGGAAGGAAGTTTGTACTGCAGCCGCCTGCCTGAACTTTGCTGACCCAGTGCTCACCTCCCACAGCATGGCAAATTCCAAATGGCTGGTTTGAATTTGCCTTGCCTTTTCTAAATCAGGCTGCTCATATCTCTCTGACACACTGCTAAGCAAATAACCAGACCCTGCTCTATACCCTATCTCTGGTCCTCCTGTTCAGTAGGTTGCAGATTAGCTGTTTGGATTAACATCCCCCCCCGCCTTCCCTCCCTCCTCCCTGCCCCCCAAGACCATGCAGAGAGGATTCTTGAAGCCCGAGCCCTGCGACACTGCAGACCTGTCAAATCTAATTCATAACACATGCCTAGCAGTTCTTAGGGGAGAGGAAGGATCTGATGCCCTGGCTCCCCACCATCCCCCTGTACAAAGGGACCATTTAATGACTGCACATTAGCAATGTGGACAATTAGCATTCACATGGAAGATAAATGGCAGCATAAATTAAATATCACCAAGTGAAAGAGCAGAGATGCAAGATCTGAACTCAAGACTGTAAACAAACAAACAGGCAAAAAGGAACAAACAGCCACTGTGACAGCTAAACCACATGGGAGAGTTACCTTCCGGCATCTGGGACTTTCCCCGGGGGTGATCTTCACATTCGCGTGGCTGTTGCCCATACCTCACTGGCTCCTGGCTGGTTGTCAAGCAGATTCTTTTTGCTCAGGAATCTGGACCTGAGATTGGTTTACCCCACTGGCTCTAAACTTCTGGCTGTTTGGGGATCTGTGCATCACGGCTTCCTGCTGCCACATGCATCACACAGGAGCTCAAGGGGAACACAAGCCCGAGCAGCTCCCACTCTACGCTCTCCCATAGTGTTGAACACGCCATTCTTTCCATGGGCCAAGACTGGCTGCTCCTAACTTTCCAGAGCTTTTCTAGCTCCTTCTCTTGCTAACTTCTATCATTTCCTAAGCACCAGAAACACAAGGACTGAGACTGTCCTTGGCCTCTATGACAAGCTGAAGGGCAAGGGACACTACCCGCCTTTGTTTGCGCATCTGTGCAAGGCCAATGCCAATATTCATTCAATACAGATTTGCAATATGCATCTCAGATACGCAACTACTACTGACTACTGCAGGCAGGCACAGGAGGAAAAAAACAACAGGGGAGATGTAAATGCTAAGTAAATAAAAGCTACTGGCTGAACACTGACATTTGCCAGCTTGCCCAAGCAGTCGCTCTTAGTGCATTGACAGCTCAAGTTTATCAGCAGCTGGAGGAGTCAAAATTACTTTTGCTGTGAACCTAAAAAACATGTGAATAACTAAAAGGTAAAGCATAAAAGTGACAGAAACATAGGGACTGCCAAATGGGATCACACTAAACGGCCATTCAGGCTCACACCATGGTTAGTAGCAGATGCTTTGGAGGAAGGAAACCCCCTCCCTCACCTCCCTGGGGACAATTATCAATTATCCTGCTTAGAAGGAAAATGTTTTTATACTTCTATATTTCTTCCAGTTCTTCTTAATGTATTAGAAAGTGTTTGCCTGGGTATTTTTCCCCATAAGCATTTTATTGCTTTGTCCACATTGTTCATTACTTTGAACTAAAATGACGCAGTTCACATGGTGATCTGAAAGGACTTTTTGAAAGTGAACAAAGCTATCTACACAAATCCCAAGGTGAAAGCAAACATCACATAGCATTACACACAGGAAAACTGAGAAACAGCGGCTTAGAGACTTGCAAAAATCAGCAATAAAACACAGTCTCCTTGACTCCCAGTTCTGTGCCTATGAAGCAGAGGAAGGACAGTCAAACGGGGCGATCCGGACCACCAAGATTTCTTTCAGCCCTGTACTGGTGTGGGGAATCTAGGCACATAACTCTTCTCTCCTCTCATGTTCCAGCTCTCCTCCTTGCAGATCAGTACTGATACTTTTTCACAGATTTTCCCAAACTGTAACTAAGCAGTGGCTTTTGGTAAAGTTGAGAGTAAGCCATTTGGGGAGGAGATAGAGGGATAAGGGGGATAGGTGCTGTGAATTTCATACCTAGAAAACTCAGACATGGACAAATGTCTCTTATTCAAAAGCAAAACAAAGGCAGCCCCCTCAAACTACTGGATGTATATTTCCTCAACGTCTCTGCCAGCAGCCACCCGGAGGCTGCTTGATGATGGGCAGGCTGGGCTTCTCTTCTCCCCCCCCCCCCCCCCTTTTCTACCCTCCCCCCCCACGGGCGGCAACTGGAAAGTGCGTTGTGCGGGAGATACTCG
>Ga0181612_105333_pt1 | contig 10917 bp, 9 predicted proteins | sample HoacroProtozoa21_FD_119630 | JGI IMG/M metagenome (GOLD analysis project Ga0181612, IMG submission 119630) | Hoatzin crop microbial communities from Cojedes, Venezuel. Combined Assembly of Gp0051906, Gp0051904, Gp0051908 | reverse complement strand
TCAGTAATATTCATCACTCCTACATAAATGAAGGGAGAGCAGAAACTCTGAAATTCACTGTTTCTTCTGCACGGCTCCAAGGACAACACTGTTGTGCACTTTTGTTGTGGCCTAGGGAAAAATTGCAGGTGTGACCCTGCTGACGACTACCTGGAGCAAAGGCTGCATTGCACTGTTACGTGGGGTGCTGCTGAGGGAAACAGAATATTCCCTCCTCTGTGGGGTGCAGCTGATGAGCCAGTAAAGAGTCAGCCGTTGCAGGCTATCCCAGTGCAATCAGCCAATGCATCATTTCTGCAAACATTCGCAGCATTGAATGCACTGAATAATCCTCTTAATGGTTGCTCATCCTACGTAAGAGTGGCTGTGCTGGCTCAGACTTGGGATCCATCTAGCCTAGTGTCCTGCCTCCCACACAGGCCATAAGTGGATGTCCAGGGAGGAGTAAGAATAGGGCAGCAAGGTGTTCCCTTCAATTACTCTACCAGTTTGTGACTATTCTCAGAGGTTTCTTGGTCTTGATGTGATTTGTATATTTAGTGATGTCCAGAGCAATTGTCTTGTGGACCCCTTGCACATGTGTAAGCTTTTTGCTTCCAACATGTCATCTGGCAAAGAGTGCCACAAATTCCTTCCTCTCATGTGACGAATGAACTCCTTTTATTTGTTAGAAACATGGTTTTTACTAGTGTTGTTTGAAGGTCACCCTGGGTTTTTTCCTTTTTTTTTTTTTTTTTAACTGAAGGAGACAGTGAACAGTCCAGCTTCTCTCCACCACCCATGACTTTGTATATCTCTGTCAGATCCTCCCCACGGGCTACCATGATTTTTTTTTTCTGATGAAAAATTAGTGCTGACATTTGCAGCCTTAATCGCTGACATTTGCAGCCTTAATCACTGACAACAACTGTTTTTTCTGTCAAAGCTCCTGCATAAAGTCAGTGAGCAAACAATCATGTGTAATAGCTTTTCTCTTTTTGGGGCACAAGGCCAAATACTTTGATGCAGTAAATGCAGTGACATTTTGGTGAAGTTCAGAGCTGCACCTTCTTTATATCAGAATGCAGTCTGACTCCTTGTTTCTGTAAAAAAAACTAACCCATACCTTAGTTAAGAAAAAGATTCACGTTGATGAAGTTGGAGTTTGTTTTATTCGAGGTTGTCTTCTAGGTATTAACAGCTAACGAAATAGATCTGATGCTTTCTAACAGCATTTAAAACTTTCCTCCGATTATGCGGTTTGTGGGGCCAAAAAGAGATTAATTACTGAACGAAGTAAGAAGGAGAGGGTGAGACAGCAATAATAATGAGATTGTAACAAAGATTTCTTGGAATACCAAATTATCAACAAAGAAGTTTATCATTACAATAGAGCACAGTGTATAACCATCACTTTTACTCTTTTTTTACTAATTCCTTCCTGAGGCAATTGTAATCAGACGCATTTAAAGTCTTGTGTTACAGTGTGGTACTGTGCTGCAAATACAAGAGACTGTAAATTCACTGTGCAGTTCAGTATCTCTGGGACTAGAGTTGTCTGAGGCTGAAACTTAATGATTTTTATGCCCATTCAACAACTTGTTGAAAAGGATAAAAGAAATGGTGGTGTTCTGTTCAGTTTGCACTTTGCGTCCCAGCCAGATAACAGTGCAAGATGCAAGTATGCTGTATGAATCCCTCTTACTTAGTAGTGGCAATGGATAAAGGAACCAGTATAGTTTATTCTGTTTGAAGAAACAATATAATGAATAACTGAAGCTGAACTACTGTCAAGTATGTAATTGAAAATAAGTATGTAATTGAATACTCTCACCCTTCCACCAGTCATCCTGGTAGGTCTGTCTGTCCAAAGAGATAAACATAAAGAGAAATAATTGCAGGGAGAAGAGTAACTGAGTAAGAGACATTGGTAAGTATCTTATACCCTGCCTATGGTTTAGTCTCTCCTTTAAGGATGCCCTTGACCTATTGTGTTTCTTCATTCATGTGGGAGGAAGCTAGGAGCTGGAGTACTCAACCACCTGTCTTTATTAGCGTCAGCTCTTCTTGACGTGAAAGGATTATTCTCTTGAAAAATAAATAGGTCAAAGAGTATTCTAGGGATGTTCTAATCTTTCCTAATCATTGAGGTCTCAATAGTTAATTGGTTTAAAGCTTTTATTGAGGTGGAATCTCATGCATGGTAAAATCTGCATTTTGTATGACTTGCAGAGAATCTGCCAGAGAGAGAAAAATTTGGTTACCAACACAATAGCCTTCCTAAGGAAGAGGACCTGTTTCTCGGGCCAGTATAATTCATCCGACTTAAGTGTAAGAATGCTGGGCTGGGATTTGAATTAAGTGAGTTCTTTTCTGTTTCGGGGGGTATGGACAAGCCAGCTGTGCTCTGTAGTGGGTTTTGATAATTGTCAGCATTTATAGCAGAGTCTTACATAAGAATCTTACTTGAGGTTCAGGAAGCACTGCTTTGTTAACCCGGAGCTAAAAGACAATCTCAGGCATGCCTGAGGGGAGCTTACAGACTTACTGACCTGTTTGAGCAATATAAAGTATTTAGGCGTTTTGGTACAATGGTAATACATCTCATGGAAAACAACAGTCCATGATTTAGAGTGGGCCAATAGATGTTGTTATTACAGTGTAAGGTTAGGAAGATCTGAAAGCCTCTAAATTTGCTGCATTTGCAGAGGCAGGAGATGACTAGAAGCTTTGCTTTATGCTGACATACTTCTGACTGGATCATTGGCCAATAAATATTGCCTATCAAAGTTAGGAAATTAAATGAATAGTCTATGGCTTTCCCCATGATCTTCTCAATTCTCTATAAGAAAAAAACCTGGCCTTGGACAGTGTCCTGTACAGATGCTGACTATTTACTTTGGCCCAAGTACTCTTGATGGTAGAAAATTTCCCTTAGTAACGGTAAGTGGGGCTTGATGCCATGATGAGCAGGTACTCTAGTTTGGGCAGGTTTTGGAGGGACTCTGCTGCATCATTCAGAGTTGATAGGTGGAAGGTGGTAGTTTCTCCAGGTGGGATTGTCTTTTTGGGGAATGCGGGATGGAAAGGTGGTCACCGGCAGCTATTGACAGTAAGCAGGACTTGGGTAATTTTTCAGATGTAAGCAGTTAGGTTACACTGATCGTTGAGCAAAACAAAGCTTGAGCCTGTTTTGCATCCGCTATGCTGTACTGGAGATTTTTTTCTTCGTATGAGAGTGGAAAGTATGCAATTGCTAATGAGCGTTACCCCTCACAGCGTTCTCTGGATGTCTGTAATGGTTTAGAAGAGTGATGCTCAGATAGTACTTCTGCGCAGGATGCATGCTAGTCATTTTATGGCTCCAAGTTGATTTATCCCAGCTGTATAATAGCCATGTTATTGGTTTTAAAGGAAATTGAGCTTTGAAGCACAACAGATTTCATCCCATGGTTTCACAAATTTCACAAGCAACACCATAAGTTACGAAATAGAAACCTCAGAGAATTCTCAAGCTTCAGTAATTTGGAGATGGACAGAAATACATACAGGTAATTACATAATAAAATTAATTTTTTACGCAAGTACAAAAGTTGTTGTAATTGCATAATGTTTCTTATCAGAAACACAGACAGACATCTGCTCTTTAAGTCTTTGCAAATGTGACTTGACTAAATTTTGACATTTTTAGTACTCCATGTGGAATGCAGGTGCCTGTCTTTAAATATATACATTTTAAAACTATGACTTAGGTTTATTGTTTGAATTGCAATACCAGAGAATGTTCTGAGAGTGCCAGGGTCAGATTTCTGAAGAAGTACAGTTATTTAATCTCTGCTAGTAGAGTTAGGCATCAGTATAACTATAGTAAAACATATCTTAAATTGCTTAATTTTTTTGAGCTGCAAGTGCACAGGACGTTTAAAAAATAAAATATTTTCCAAAATATGCTTAGTTATTGAAGAGTGACGTATTATTAGAAATGAGCACGTTCTTTCTTCTGGATTTTAAAGGGTAACACCAAACAGACTGCCAGTCCTTCAGGAACCAGTACGTAAGAATAAAACATTGACAACAGCAGATTCTCAGCTTGAACTGTGTTTGAGGTTCTGGTTTTGCTTTGTTTGTTGTAAGTTTTCCATGTAGCCTAGGAACCTAGGCAGCCCGAAAGCATGACTGTTAGCCTTGCCTGGCACCTTCTAGTAGCTTTTGTCTTTCAGCTTACATCTTTTGTTTTAATGGTGCCGAGTTCTTCTTCCCCTTGTCTTAACTAATGTAAAGATATGCTGTAAAGGTAAAGTAAGAAAAGACAGACAGTTTGTAGGAGTGGTATAATCTTGTGCTAATGATTGCCTTGTACAAACCAGCATGGATTGGAGGACAACAGGGAGAGCACAGGAGATTTGCAGGTGTTGGAATAAACTGTAAATACAATCTTTTTTTAGAGAACCACAATAATATACTTGTGTGCACTCTGTCCAGTGCAAATAAGACCTGTTGCCACAGCCTATGTTGAGCAGACTTGTGGAGGTTAATGTTTAATAGGCTCTTAGCTAGAGCTGCTTGCTGTGTTCTCAGTATACGGATCTCCTGTTCCCTTGGAAGCATTATTTTGTGTAAATTAAATGCATTTTTTTTATATTGAAACACATCAATCTACATGTGCTGTTACAGAATCCATGATGGATAATAGTGTGCTGTCAAAGGGTTTTCTGCTTTTAGTTCACTTCTCATTTTTCATCGCCATTCAACATAATGAAAGCAATTGTTGTACTGCGTGATTCCTGCAATCACAGACTGTTGCATGCTCATCTTAATGGTATTCAGTCAGCGGCAAGCCTGGTCCTACGCTAACTGCAGGAATGTTAATTTATAACTTTTGCTGGCAATTGACAGAAGAATCTGGTGTAACACACCTGCATGACTCACTTGAGTCATTTGTTTGCAATGACTTGTACTTAAAATTAGAGGTATACTGATAATGAAGGTACAATGCCGTGAAAATGGGAGATGGAAAAGACCTATGAGGTCACCTTGAAGATCCTGTTACAGTACACAATGTATTTTCTGATTCTTTTTCTAGTTCAGAGTTGAATGCTCCAAGAACAGCAAGTTTATAACCCTTGTTTGCTGGATTGCTACATGGTCTAGGGGAATTTCTAGTGAAGTCTCAGCTTATCTGTATTACCCAGTGTTAATTCAGAGGGCCATAAAAAAACGTACTAGTTGAGCTTGGGAACGTGCAGTGCCAGTTTATTGGTATGCTTGAAAGTACTGCTCCCCCTCTTTTCAAAATCCCTAGGGCCCGAATCTGCTTTTTTCACAAAGTTCGTAAACAGCATTCTTTGTTGCTGAGAAAGAAAAGTGGTTGAAGGTTGGGTAGCTGGAGTGAAACGTTGCAGACGTCATTTCAGTTCTTCAGGTTCCTTTGTTAGTGAGTTGGCCACATGTTAATGCAGGGCAGGGGAAATAGGTAAAACTAAATTATTTTCCTTGAAGGATCGGTCTGCACTTTATGGGATATAGTACAGTTCAGGCTAGTGCCAAGTGTCTTTTAGGCAGCAAATTCTTTCATTACTGTGTAATTCAGTGTCATGCTGTGAACGGGAGAAGTACCATACATGGAGAAAGACAGGTTTCTCAGCAGCTGGTTTGAGACTTTCCAACCTACTTACATGGACTTCAGTGGAGCAGCTCTGAATTTTGGCACGGCTTCTCACTTTTCTAACGCAGAAATCCTTTGTCAAACACTTACTTGTTTACACCTCAAAAAGTTAGCCAACAGGAAGGATGGAGGAATGTGATGGGTGCTGTACTGGCTTACCTCCATTCCCTGGCTTTTGATGGTCTCATTAACAGTTACCCTTTACAGCACAAGGTGATATTTACAGAGCATTTGCTTTATGATTCCTTCAGGAAGTGGCGTATTTATTTTAAGAACATATTGAAATATCAAATTATGCCCCTTGTAACTTACAGTAACCTACCATAATTTTTACAACTTTCGCTGTTCTGAATGGGCAGCTGGATACAGACATGAGCAGAAAGTCTGCCCTGTGGGAAACTGAAAACAGAAATCATCACCATCGTCAGCCTTGCAAGTTCATTCCTACATCTCTCCTGTGATAGTAATCACCTGGCCATATTTGTGCTTCTTACTCTTGATACATCTTCTGTTCAAGCTAGGAGAGTCCAAAGAAATCAAGTGAATGGAAGGCAGAAGTTATTCCCAGAGGACCAGTGTCTCTGTAGTCAGGTGAGAACTCTTAAGATTTGGATACAAATACTTATGTTATACTTGCTGTCTGTGGGGATGCTTTGACTACATTCAGGATAGTGGCCGAGGCTTGATTTCTGTGTTTCTCAAGAGGCCATAAGCTTTGCTGCTGCACAGAGGTACTCTGACTATGGGCTACATATGTCCATACCAGGAGTCGGCACAGAACAACTGTTCAACAGTAATTGCTTCACCTGTAGTACTGTCCTCACCTAAGCATGCCCAAAAGAGGATTAAGCTGATTCTTGACACTCGTAGTTTCCAGTTGTCTTTGTCAGAACCTGTGACAGAGTTCCTGGTTGGTACAAGGTGACTCGTTACCAAAGCTTCATTTGGTAATTTGAGATAGCAGGATGCCTGGTATCTCATTAGTATCTCTGCTGTGCTTGATACTGCTTAAAAATACAGAAGCTGAAGGGTAGCCACCAGTATGGAGCAAAGGCCATAAGAAATACTCAATTGCTTGCTGTGGCCACGCAATGGTAGATCTGTCTTTCCAGTCTCCATACGTGAAACAGAAGTCCAACAGAAAAGAAGGCAAACACCATTTACAGTCCACCTATGAGATTGATTTGTCCCTGCTTTATACTCGACGGTGATGTTCACACATGCACAGAGTCAATCCCAGAGCATAAAAGAAAACACAGCCAGCCTGATGTGTTAGTGCATTGCCTGGGAGTGCAGATGCAGGAGTTGAGAAGGGGGAGTTTTGAGTTCCTTGGAGTTCAAAAGTGAGTTTGGGAGTGACTTGCAAGAGTATGTGGTACCAGGCTTGTACATGGGGCAGATTTAGGTTACCAGCAGTTCGTGTGCTGAAATAATTACATAAATTTAAAAGGGGAAACTGAAAAAGAGAAAAAAAAACAAACTCTATAGTCGTTCTGAGTACATTAAGACTGTCTGTGACACAAAGGCAGTATGTGCCAGACCACTAGCCAATGGAAGTATCTAGGAAGGAGTGCAAGAGAGGATTATTTCATATTGTCCCAGAAAACCTACACTAAGTAATTTGGTATTACCTCAAGAAGGAGGAGGTATTTTTGTTATGTAGTTTTTGCTGTATATTACTTTGAAATAGGCAGTATATCTCCCTGATGTGAAGGCATGCATGCTTGTTTTGCTTTTGAGCTTTTTTTTTTCAGTCCATCAGGGAGTCCTCAACATACCTTTCACCAAGATTCCTCATTGAAGGGTGCAGTTGCCAAATCAGAGACTTAAACATTTCATTTCAATTTGCAGTGAACTGGCTGTGCACTCAGCTGCGGGCCGCTATTCTCCGCCGCAGCTGCAGTTCCCTGACTCGTGAGGTCTACATCAATCCCACTCTTTCCTCTCCACTTGGAGAAAGTTCTCTCCACCCCGATTCAGAACATTGCCTGTGCTAGGTTTGCTTCTGCAAACAGATGCCGCGCAGCAGTTGGTGACTGCTGGGAGACTTGTGGTATCTTCTGGCTTGAGGCCCATACATCTTGTCCCTTTTTGGCCTCCATCCCATGCATGCTGCACACTTGCAGCGTGTTGACAAAGCTGCCTGCAGAGCTGCACAGGGTAGGGGGCTGAAGGGATTCCCTTAGGCAAACGCGCCTGTCCTCCTGCAGAAAAGGAGCCTGAAGGCATTGCTGGTTCACTCCAGCAACCTCCTGTTGTTCACCATGGAGAGTCCCAGGTTTGAAGCTAATCTTACTACTGGGTTAATTTCTTGATTTTGAATGTTTTTAGGACAGGATAGCTTTGGGTTCAAATTACATCTTTCTGGAGTGTACTATTTTTATGTTTAGCCTTCAGGGAAAATTTGGAATTTGTTCACTGAATCTGTCCTAGTAGAAGCGTCTCCAGCGTTACTTTTTCACTGTTCATCCAGACCTTACTTGAGCACTGAAGTGTCAGTTATTTTAGGTAAAGCACTTAATCAACAGCTTTGATATTTGGAATTGCCAGTTGCACAGAGAAAACAGGCAGATTTTGTTTTCCTTAAATATCAATAATGTAAGTGTTGTCCCTGGTCATAATAAATTGCCACTTTGCTATCAAAGTGTTTTGTATTGGATTTGTTTTTCCTACATATGATGCAGCAACATATTTACAGTAAGAGGCATTTTTCACTGGTGGCAAAATGATTCAAAAAGTTATATGATATGTCTTCGGGAATAGAGCTAACGAGCAAAAATTTGGGTCGGTACTGAAGTCTTTTAGGGAGCTTCTACTTGTCATTAAGTCTAGCCTTCTTAGATATGGACAGTTCAAACCGAGATAGTGACTGCCTCAATAAATAAGTATGGAAACACAGGTAGCACAGGTAAACACTGGGAAATGAAGACACAGTGAACATATGCGTAGGGCTTTCTATATTAGGGGATTCACAGAGTAGGCTGCTATGACTTAGTGTTTGGGAAGCAAGTCTGGGAAGAAGATAAATTTAATCAAACATTTTCCAGTTAATGCAGCTGGACTAGATGACCCACAGAGGTCCCTTCCAACCCCTACCATTCTGTGGAGGCTGGGGGTAACAGTACGTGGTCCACAGGGTGGGTACTGCTGCAGTCATGTTCATTGTTGCCTTAAATTTAGTGCAGGAATTTGAATTATGTAGCCAAAGTATGCAGATTCCAGGATACCCCATTTCTGTAGATTTGTTTAAAGACAAGGGTAGCTGGAACTGATTCCTCTATGCATCTCCTTTTCACCTTGCTGGTAGAAAGAGCAAGGAGTAGCAAGCTCAAATACATCCACTGAGACATCATAAACAGCTGTGACAAACCACAGGTGAAGTCTTCTAGAGTGGCTTCATGTGGTCTTAGACCAGCAGCAGCCACATTGTATAGATTTCTTCAGACTTTTGTATCAGCAGCATTTCTAAAGTTTCAAGGAATTCATTTTGGCAGAGAAGTAACTGGGGAAAACTGTTACCATCTCAATGAATCTCAGTCTATATTCAAAATGCTGTCTGTTAACTTTAACAGGTAAGGTAAGCATGTGCTGCTCTTCATTTAGACTAGCTCTGTGGATCTGGTGCGGTTAGAGACAGTGACTTTATGGTGATTCAGATACCTGCAACACTATTAGTAATTAATTTGCTGTTAGAGCATTAATGTAAAACTTCACTGAAGATGAACAAAATTTGATACAGCAGTTACAAACAAGAAAATGGTCCGAAGTCTGACAAAAGTAATTCCTGGACAATTTGAAGTCTTTGGGCTTTGACCGATCTATAACAGAGAAATGACTTTGAGAAAGTTTACTGAAGCAAACTTATGGGATTCACAGCCAGGGACAAGTGAACTAACTCTGGAGCTGGAAATGCGATATCTGCGTAGCTGTGCTTGAACTTCGTAGGCTTTCTGAGAGCATTTGCTAGCTCCCTACCTCTGGATTCATGCAGTGTTAGCAAAGTTTTTAAGTGTGTGTTTACTTTTAAGCATTTAAGCAGTTCTGCCGTTTGCCGTGGCTTCAGTCAAATACAGAGTCTGCGGTGATGTTGCTTAAAGGAAGATAATACTTGTCTCTTTGAATCGAAAGGGTCTTGTCCTCATTAAGACACGGGAATTTGCATAAAACATCAGAACTTGGTTGAACTTTAAAGCTTCATACACTTTAGGATTGCATCAAATTTATAACTTTGATATCTGAGTAGGGTGGAGTACAGAGGAGGTGTTTTAGTGATCTAATGCCTAAATATACAAATAGAGTAAGAGAAATCCAAATTTGGCAGTGGCAGCTGCACAGATTGTAAGGATGACTGCATTCATCGTGACTTTATGATTTCAGTGTGGCAGTTAATCAAGGAAGGATTTGGGGCTTGGTGCTGAGTATGAAAGAGAGCTGGTAACTGACTTTTGCAAGTAAGTGGTATTGCTTGTGTTATCTGGGCTGACTGTCTGCTAAACCTGGTAAGAATAATATGCCTATGTGTTTTTAAAATCAATATTGTAGGTGGAACGTGAAGTGATGAGTCAAGGTGTTTTTGATTTTTTACATTTTATTACATTCTGAACTGAATCTATGCTTTAGCAAATATTTGAGCACAAGCCCATTTTTAGCACTTACAGCAGTCTTACTAAAGACAACTGTTCTTTTGCTTGAAGTTCAGTCCAGGCTTAAGGACTTAGAATCATAGAACGGTTTGGGTTGGAAGGGACCTTAAAAGGTCATCTAGACCAACCCACCTGCAATGAGCAGGGACAGCTACCACTAGATCGGGTTGCTCAGGGCCCAGTCTGACTTGACCTTAAATGTTTCCAGGGGTGGGGCATCGACCACCTCTCTGGGCAACCTGTTCCAGTGCCTCGCCACCTTCATCATAAAAAAACCTTCCTTATATCCAGTCTAAATCTACCCTCTTTTAGTTTAAAATCCCTACCCCTTGTCCTGTCACAACAGGCCCTGCTAAAAAGTCTGTCACTGTTGTTTTTATAAGCCCTCTTTCAGTATTGAAAGACCGCAATAAGGACTCTCCAGAGCCTCCTCTTCCCCAGGCTGAATAGCCCCAACTCTCCACCTTTCCTCACAGGAGAGGTGTTCCAGCCTGCTGATCATTTTTGTGGCCTCCTCTGGACCCGCTTCAACAGGTCCATGTCTTTCCTATGCTTAGGGCTCCAGAGCTGGATGCAATACTCCTGGTGGGGTGTCCAGAGAAAAGAAGGGCAGAATCACCTCCCTCGACT
>Ga0181612_104059_pt1 | contig 10917 bp, 7 predicted proteins | sample HoacroProtozoa21_FD_119630 | JGI IMG/M metagenome (GOLD analysis project Ga0181612, IMG submission 119630) | Hoatzin crop microbial communities from Cojedes, Venezuel. Combined Assembly of Gp0051906, Gp0051904, Gp0051908 | reverse complement strand
TCAAGGACTTTTTCCAGTCTCCCCTGTTCAGCTCATGAGCAGGTGTGCAGGAGCTGGGCAGGAGCACAGCCAGGCAGCGAGCCCCAGCTGGCCAGTGGAAATATTCCATACCATGGATGCCATGCTCAGTTTATGAGCGAGGGTTGGCCAAGGGGAAGGAATCTTTCTCTCTCACTTCTGTGAGTTTGAATCCTCTCTCGTCTGGGAGTTCAAACTTATCTGGGAGTTCGGGGAGTTTTGAAAGATTTGCAAAATCCGTAAGTTCCAGGTTCTGCAATTGCTGCTCAGGGTCTGACTGCAAATTGGTCATTGGGTGGTGTGAAAATTGTATTCTGTATAGTTTGGTTTGCATATTAATTCTTATTATTATTAGTAGTAGTATTTAGTTTTTTGTCTTATTAAACTGTCTTTATCTCAACCCACGAGTTTTACCTTCTGTTCATTTCTCCTCCCCACCCCACTGGGGGGAATGCGAAGAGCGAGCGAGCGGCTGGCTAGTGCTTAGCTCCCAGGTTAAACCACGACAGTTATTTTGAAAAATTAAACATTGAGATCAAACTTTAAATTTACTGCGAATAGTGCTTGTTATATCCTCTACCAGGGCAAGCACTGTACAGTTGAGGCAATTTTTATTTAAGCACATCGCACAATACACATAGGAGATAACGTAAGTGTAAAAATGCAATGCTCAAAAAGCCTACACAAGCATACACAGTCCCAGGCTCTTAACTTTGAAACACACTGTAGCTAAAAGGCTATGCCAAATTCAATTATTTCACTGAAGCTTAGAATGACTGTAGTACAGTGAGCAGTGTTATTCCTTGTTTACATGATATGCTATTTACTATATAGGAATTATTTCATATTCAAAAGTAGAAAACAACCAGTTATTTAGTCAACTAAGCCACATTCCACCCCTATTTAATTAAGTACTTACAAATTTACGTATTTTTAAAATATTGTTTTTCTTTGTAAAATATCAGTTTTAAAAATCATAATGAATTTTGCAGATATGACTGCCTGTGGCCAGATAGTCTAAGCATTAAAAAAGTGTAAGGTCAGATCTATCTTCAAGCTGACAGATCATCATTTAAATGCCTTAAGCTAATCTTATTGTCTGAAAAATCTCAAACATCAGTATTTTTGCAAACTATCAGCACTTGCTATAACACCCTACTACACTACATCTTGAGGTTACTACAGAAGAAATGAGGTGATAATTGCATATTAACATAATTATTCGGCAATCCCTCTAAGCAAGCTTCCTAGGTCACTCAGTAATTCAGATTAGATGCAACCTTCCTGTCATCAGATCTATGCTGTCCACTTTCTGTTCATTAATAATTCTTTTTGATAGGAATGCACTTAATTCCATTGTTCTATGTATATTATTAATTGTATTTATTACCAGTAGGTTTATGACACTTCCAACTTCTTATTTCATAATGACAACCTCTGCTATGTAATAGGGTCACACACCAAATTAAGAGTACTGCCTTCATGCAATGCTAGTTCATTAAAACTTAACACTCCACTGCTATGTGTACTATGCTGTTGCTTACCAGTAATTGTAGTTGGAGATTTGTCAGTTTCTGTTAAAAAGCCAACATTATTTTACAAGGATTTACAATAGATTTGCAAGCAGACTGGAGCTCAGAAATTAAGATGGAAGAATTTGTTTGAGTTTGTGAGAAACATGAAGTGCTTTTAAGTGTTTTGATAGCAGGTTTCTCAATAAATTCATAAATATAAGCCAATGAGCTAAGGGCACAGAGCGACTACTAAGTGACACAACCTCAGAAGCCATCTCCTAAATGGATTGAATTTACTCAGCCTAGTTAAAGTAACAGAAGAAATACAAAGTCTTTCAGCAGTGCTGTAATGAAGACAAAAATATACTTGTCTTGTGCTAAGTAACTCCTCATAAATCAGCTTCTTTGGGTAGGTATGTGAATAACCAGGATACTCAAGGGATTATTCAAATATTCCAAAAGATAGGAGAGGTGTTTCAGGTTTGCACTGTTCTCATTTAAGATTTTTCTTAAGGCTTTGTTATGTGAATAGAGATAACTAACAAAACCTATCGTTTTATCCACAAGCATTCCTGTAATAAAGCTTTCTCAAGTGACAGATGATATTAAAGATGATGAAACCAAAGTCACAGGCTTTTAGGCAACAAACAGCAGAACAGCAAGAGTTTAAGTACATCGCGGCACGGGACTAAAGAGGCATCTCCTTCCATTTTGCCCCATTATGCAGTCTATTCCTTTAACAACTTAATCACGGCAAATGTCAAGCATGGAGCTTCCATCAAAAGCGAAATGTTTAAGAACCTTTGGAAAATGAAGGTTCTGCAGAGTAACAGAGCAACTAGTACTGTATTAGAATAAACCCACCACACCCTGAGAAAAAAATAAATCACATTATCTAGAGGATAGCTGGACAATATTTTTGCCTCTTCCATACAGTAATGCACACAGTTCAGACCTCCTGACTTTTGCGTATTATCTAGCGATATGAATAGCCAAAGTCAATAAAACCACAATATTCTGATCATTAGAAAAATACCTGTTACTCATTTTCCACTTTATCTGTTCTTAAAAGCTATCCAGATCCACTCTTCAGATGGCAACAGAACCACAAAGACTGACAAAGCCTGACAACCAGAGCATGAGTCAGCAATTCACCTTACCTTTCTCCAGCTTCTATCTGTTTGCAAATTTAGTTGTTGAAAATACATTCCCTTGTGCACAGCAGAGACACTGACTATTTGTAGCCTGCGTTACTTAGCTTTGAAACCTGCACCTGAACATTTCTGTTTTTTTTTAAAAACAAGGTTATTCATATCTGCAGTCTGAGGGGTTCCACTGAAAACTAGTTATCTTCAATTCAGATTCACAGCTGTTCACACGAAAACACAAACATCAGAAAAGTCTCATAGCTAATCAGATTCCCACATTAATGATTAATTCTAAAACTGCAAGAAAAATTACTGATACAACACTAAGAAGTTGTATTATGCCTAAATATAGAAATATAAAGTTATTGCCACCAACAGTATAACCTTTTGTCATACTGTTGAAAGATTCACTGAGCTGTCACTCTTCTGTGGAAAAAGCTGACCAAAGAGAAACTCTGAATTATAGATGAGTCATCACACAAAGCTAGCTTGTCTTTTCAGTAAGATTATACTCAGGAACATCAAACCTGAAGTACACTTTCTTCAAAAAGCTTATTTACCGGAAAGATTGTTTCTAACGAAACAACTGCTTCAAAAGCTGTGTGTCAGGTACTACGAGAGAAAAAAAAGTTTCCCTAAACATGTCAAAATCTCCAAAACTCGATTTCTGGTCTAAAATGTTTAAGACTGATATTTTAACATCTCACATGTGAAAGAAAACAGTACACAACTGAAGAACGACTGTGTTACAATTCAGAAATCACAGAAGAGAATACCATTACTGCTACCAACCATTCTTAATCTTATGTCTCTAATATTGATTTGCTTGGGAAAATAAACCAGTTTGTCACAATGGGGTGCATCATGCTAAAATTCAATACTGAAATCAATAAAATAAATGACAATACAATTTAAATGTCACAAGGATCAGATATATGACTTAAATCAAAATAATCTTCTAGTTGTAAGTGCTAATGCAGCAGTTTAAGATGGTTTCACGGGTAGAGACTTTTCAAAGTGAATTAGGTATTTCTAAAAGATGCCCAGTCAGTACAAAAAAACCAAGACTTTGAATCTGGTAACTTAAGAGCAGTCACACATTGTCTGGCAACTCCACAGGCTTCTGTAACTCCCCCCAGCACTCCACAACCCTGTCCACAGAGGACAGCCTAGTACCTCAGTCTGCATGTTCCTGCAGCTCTGTCTGGTTTGGATTTTTAGTAGCACAATCTAGTTTGAATTGCACTGCCGTTAGTTTCCAGCACAGTCAAATACTGCATTTTCCTAAATGCAGACATACACGGTAATGACTAGCAGCATTCCAGTAAGAGACACAGAAGTTTGAAAAATACAGATTTAATGCTCTGTGATAATATACACTATTTCTCTCGAAAACTACATGCATAAATTCTTTTCCTTTATGTCAGTCCCACATGCTCACACCTTTTTTCTCTGAGGAAACACTTTTCATCTCTTTCATCATCATTACCTGTGTTTTTCAGTCAAATGTATTCTTAAGCCTCAAGTATGCTACCAACAATTGCTTTTATCTACAATAATACACAATGAATAGTTCATTTTATTAACCACTAGCATTACAAGACAAGAAAGCTTTTCCTTATTACAGTCTATAAATAAAAGCCCTGCTCCCATCCCTGTTGTGAGACTATTTTTATCAGGCTGCCAAAAAATTAAGGGTTGTGATCAGTGGTACAAACTGTTATTGGTGGCCAATAACTAGCGCTGTATGATCAATACTGGGTCCAGCACTGTTCAGCACCTTCATTAATGGCCTGGATGATGCGGCAGAAGGTACCTCAGGAAGTTTGTTGATGATACAAGACCGAGTGGAGTGGCTAATCTACTAGCAGGTTGTGCTGCCATTCAGATGGAACCTCAACAGCCTGCAGAAATGGCTGACAAACTTCATGAAGTTCAACAAAGCAAAGTATGAAGTCCTGCACCATGAATAACCCCATTCACCAGCACATGCTGGAAAGCAGCTCTGCAGAGAAGTACCTGGGGGTCCTGTTGGGACAGCAAGCTGAACGTGAGCCAGCAATGTGCCCTTGTGGCCAAGGCGGCCAGCAATATCCTAGACTTCATTAGGAGTGTTGTCAGCACACTGAGGGAGGTGATCCTTCCCCTCAACTCTGCACTTGCACAGCTACATCTGGAGTAGTGTCCCCAGTTCTGGGCTGCCCAGTCCAAGAGAAATATGAAGCTATTGGAGAGAGTCGAAGTGGTGAAGGGCCACTAAGATAATTAAAAGACTGGAGCATCTTGTATGAGGAAAGGTTGTCAGAGTTAGGACTTAAGAGGGGAGAAGAGAGGGGGCTCAACAGGGTCTTACCAATGTGCACAAACATCTGAAGGAAAGGTACAAAAAGATTGACTCAGACTCTTTTTCCAGTGGTGTTCAGTGGTAGGAAAAGTAGCAATGATAAACTAAAGTATGTCAGTTTCCATCCGAAAACAAGGAAAACTTTTTTACTATGAGAGTGACTGGCACAGGCTGCTCAGAGAGGTTGTGGAGTCTCCATCCTTGGAGACATTCAAAAGCTGTCCAGACATGGTCCTGGGCAAGCTGCTCTAGGTGACTCTGCTTAAGGCAAGAGGATTGGACAAGGTCTCCTCAGGTGCCTTCCAACTTCAACTATTCTGTGATTCTGTTTTAGAACACTTTGCCACACAGTATCCCAGTTCTTACTTACTTTACTCCTCTTTAGATTGCTCCATCTGCTCAGACTATCCACTTTCTTCTTTCATTTCAAAATATCAGCAATACAGGCACAAGAGTATTTTAATTAAAAAAGTTTCCAACAACTAACTTCAGATTTATCATTCTGACAGCTTAAGAAAAATAATTAGATACACAGCAAAAGTGCATTCTCTTTATCCCAAGTTATGCAGAACATATTCACAGCAAAACTATCTTTTGATGCCTTTCTGCCTTCTATTTCTCTTCCAGTGTTCCTGTTTTCCACAGTTCTCTCACTAAAGTAATATTATCACTAAGTAAAGTAATATCATCATGTTCAAATTCATGAACACGCATTTCCCAAGTCCCACCTCATTTTCTATTAGTATTTCTACAAGTCAGGATTTTCCAAGGATGAATCCCTCTTCTAAGTCACGATTTACTTAGATGCCTTCTTGATATGCAACACCTCAGCCTAAGCATCCTGGATTCTCACTGTTGGCTTTTCAGGCAATACAATAAAAATATTTCATCCCCAATAAAACTCACTCCCACCAGCAATGCTCTGTTATAATTCCAGTCACAGTGAGCGAGATATTTCACAAAGCGCATGATTTAGGAAAGTCCCTGCATTCTTCCAGGCTCTAGTCTCACCACTACAGTCCTTACATGGAGGATAATACCAAAATGAAAGACCTGCTGTCATTGTGGATGATTTTGGCTTGCAGAGAAGAGGAAGTAGTCTCAACATGGACCCATATGCTGTCAAATTAACTTTGCTATACATCGGAACTATGTTTTTCTTTGCAGCAAAGCCAATATAAATAACTCCTGCCTTCCTCCGCCCACATTTCTTCTTCAACACTTCACCAACAATTTCATTATCTGGTTTGAAAGGCTGGGACCCATGCACTGCTGAATTGGCACAACCACGAGGCAACAACTGTAAGTAAGGGCACAAGCTTTTACTGCCTTTGTTGACAGAAATATCTACTGAGGAATATTTTCCTAAAATCTGTCTAAATAAATAGAAAAATGAAAATGCAGAGAATATTTCAGAACGCATAAACGGAGCTTTGGTAGTTCTCTGTTTAACTGCAAAAGACAGCATTATGAAGAACACTACCACGAAGCAAATTTTATGTTCTATGATTACTTGAAGTACATTACTCAATCGAAGTAAAATGCTAGAGGTAAATGCTAAAATAATTCAACTGAGGAACATTAAATACACCTTCTGAGATTACTATTAACACAAGAAATACTCATAAATTACACATTAGACATGACAGCTAGATTTTCCATAGAGATGTAAAAAAGCAAATCCTTCTAGTAGGTTAAATAAAAAGTATTTTCATTTCTAAAACACATCACTAACTTTTGGAAAATTTAAAACAAATCTACCCCTCCCAACCTATAGTTTCACAGAATCAAAGTCACTTTATCGACTCAGAAACAAGTCCTTTTGAAGCCAGGTACTGCCACCAAGTGGTGGTGAAACTCTGTATGCAAATCTAATTACTCACCATATGAGGAGCACACAGAACTGAAAACGTTGCCCCAGCTGCCAAATATGAGTGATGGTGTACTTACACAAAGACATTTAAAATTAATCTAAGCAGAACCTATGGAATTTTCACATCCAAATCTAAAACTGACTTTCAATTTAAAACAAAGGTTTTTCCTACAATTTGGTCTTTTTGTTCAGACACCTTTTGTGAGCAGTTGGGTCAAGAACCCTTTCTTCCAACACAAATTCAATGCATCTCAACAAACCAACCCTAATAATTAGCTGTTTTCCACGGCTCTCTACAAATTCCCAATGGTTACTACTACATGGCCATAGAAGTCTTATTTTCACTGTAATCCTGAATTTCAGAGGAAGATTAATTCAGTAACTGAAGCACAAGACCTTTTAAGGTATAAACATCCAGCTTGTTATTTATTTGGATAATGTACTTCTGTTAGTACGTAAAGATCAAAGCAGACTGGGAAGGATTTTTAGAGGTCAGGTATATTTGACTATTTTTACAGGAATATTTCTCATGTTCATTAAACTATATTGTTAGTTTACCCGCATGAACTAGTCCTTAAGTGTCAGTCCTACAGATCATAGATAAGAACTTGCATGACAACAACATGATGCCAACATAATGGATTTACAGTGCAGCTTTCTTAAAGATGACATTAAAAACCATTCAACTCAATTTATTAAGACAGAGTGTATCTTTGAACATGACGCATCTTCGAACTTTAGAAAAATTATGACCTTCTTTCATATTATATTAAATAAAAATTGTAATTCTTTTTATCCAGCATGACCTGAAACACATCTAGCAATTTCTCATGCTTTTTGCTTTTTTGGCTGATAACTATTTGCTCTACATATTAAAATAGTAGCACAAATTTTAAGATTGTCCCTCCTGCTAATGCAGAGAGACTTCTTAACTCCTAAAGCATGCTATCTTTCCCAATTATAAAAAGACTAACTGAAATGAACACTCTGCTTTTACTAATTTAATTTAGAACCTTAGTGTAACGAATTACGTTAGTGATATTCACTCATCCTTACCGGAAAACTGGCTCTGATCATCCTCTATATTCTTTCACTGATCGTTAAAAAGCTAACAAGATTGTAAATAACAGTGCCAGGTAAGGCCAAAAAACCCCACCTTGTACTTTTTTAGATTAAGAACAAAAATTTCTGTCAACTTGGAGAAAATTATCATCCCTACTAATAAACACATGAAATGGGAGCTTTTAAAAGACCCCAAACTATATAACTCTGTAGACGACCAGACAAATAGACAAAACTCGTAATTCCAAGTGACAAGAAAAGATAAGGTCAGTCCCCTAATAACTCAGGTTTGGGTGGTTGTAGTTTCTTTGTTTGTGGTTGGGGTTTGTTTGTTTTTTGTTTTTGTTTTTTTTTTTTTTAAAGTTATCACTGCAAGTGATTTAATGGTAGAAAACACACATTCATGTTACCAGGATGGTATGAACAAGATGAAAACGGTATAAGATTCCTGTCTGAGCCAGAGAAATACAAATCCCACATACTCAAATTTATCCTGTGCAGAGTTCTGTATGTAACCTACCCTTCTTCAACATCTGTGGTGGTATTATTCATTTATTACATCCTCTTACCTTTAGGTAAAGTAGTACTAACAACATTCAATATAGTTTCTGGAAGCAAGTCTGGTTTTGCCCGATACCTCAAATGCTTAAAAATCTGACCTCACTCTGCACATCGTTGCAGGGAAATTCAGCACAAGCATCTACCTTCTGTAACTTTTTCTGTTACACAGAAGTATGATCCATTATACTGTTAACACATTGAGACCAAGATTATTTTTTCCTAACTTTCCTCCCTATTGAAAACAAGATATGTTCTCCCATGGAGCTCAGAGATTCAGTCTGGAAACCTAAGAACAAAGACTATACAGTTACCCCAATAAAGTACATTCACTGTTTGTAAACAGTATCTTACAACTGTGTGGTTTTAACTGGCAATAGATTTTTTTTTCTTTTAATTTCCAGAAGTCAGGATATCATACCTTTTATATTTGCACTAGGAAAGCAAATAATTTTTCAGTTAGAAAACCAAAAACCTCAAATCCTTTACTCAAAGAAAACCTACATGGAAAGCACTATCAAGAGTCATTAAGAAATGCATTCCAGTCAAGAGTACAAGAAAATGTTTGAGCATCTCATTAAACTACATTTTCAGTGACAGTGGCTTTAAGTGACAAGCTTACACAAAAGGACAAGTCCGCACTGAGTTGTAGGAGTTAAGTTCATTGTTTAGAAGTCTACAAGATGCTGCAGTCACTACACTCATGAGTGGAGACCGAAGACAGAGGCAGTTGGGAATGCAGGTCATTCTTTAAAATGAAGTCTTTCGGTGACCTTTGCTGCCCTTCTCTAAACCTTCTTCAACTCTGCTATGTCATTTTTCAGTCACAGGAGTAGACTAGCACTCAAGAAGCAATATATATTGCAATGCAAGGCATCTACGGTACACCACAACTTTGTATAACTGGATTTGTTTTTTATATTGTTCTGTTTTTTGTTTTGTTCCCTGATAATGTGTAATATTTTCATTGATTTACTGACTCTGCAGTGGTCATTTTCACAGAACTGTCAGAACCTCGAGATCCCCTCCAAGCTGTAACAATTACTGATCAAACATCATTACACTACTTCCATGTATTCTTTTACACATTTTTCTGTCCTCCTGTTATGTATGCAAGAGCACAGGCATTCTCCTCAGAGACCAGCTTTTTCTACTATACACAGCTAACCACTATTAAGACGAAAGGTCTTTGGAGTTTCATTCAGATGATTTCATACTTAGAGAACAGAGTTATTTACATACTACAGACTTCTCAACTAATTTTCTCTATTTAAACTAGTAAAGAGATAACATATAAATTTAAGAAGAGACAGAACATAAACTGTAAACATTAAGTACTGAAAGCATTAGAAGGCACAGGGAACAATCTACACCTTATTGTGAGTTCCCTCCCTAGCCATGATTCTTGTTTATGCTCATCCTCAGATAAAAAAAATAATTTCTTTTTGTAGAGTTGTATTTATTCCTTTTCTCAAAGCAGCAGTTTCTAGAAAACTGCAAAGTCAGGCTAAGGCAGTAAACATTCCTCTACGCATAAGTACATGCATACCACAGCAGTATAGCTTATTTTTAATTATTCATAGTTCAGAAGACAATTCATAATCCAAGTCCTGAATCATGTATACATTATACAAAGGAACAACACTGAACAGAAGAGTTATTTTATATTCTCTGCAAAGCATTCTGCTATAATCAGTATTTTAAAATCGACAGCAGTAGCTCTAGAAAAGTCTTAGTAGAGCAGAAGATACAAACAAAGCAGGCCACCTCTGTTCTAAAATGTACATACCACATTTTTAAACCCACATTAAGTCTACATATTAATTGGAGATTAGAAATGAAGAACAAGGGTCATTTGACCAAACGGGATCTTCCTCTCACCCCTTCAAAATATCAAGTAGCAGCAAGCAGCTGCATTCTGAGATGGCACATTAGTCAAACAGCAGGCGGGAAACTTGAGAAGTCAGCTTTTGTATGATACAGAAGCCTATGTACACAAGTCCATCATGCCCTGCCTCCACAGCAGAAAATTTACTGAACTGTGGGGCCTTACCTGAACATACTCTTGAAAGAATCAAGCTAAAATAGATTAATGCAAATTGCTGTTTATTAAATGTTTCACATAATTTAATGCAGAAGAGATCGATCTTATAGTTCAAAGTCTTACTGAAGCAGAATATCAAGTAACTTGCAGAGAACAAAATCTGGGCTTAGCAAAATTCTTTTTCTCCAAATAAGGGGAGGTGGGGTGAATGATAAAGTCACAGAAAATTTTCCTAGACAGACACTTTGCAACTGCAAGTGGACATTAAGTTGTACAGCTCCTAAGTACCAGCAGTGAATCTTCCTATACTTTGTCTTTCAAATAGCTCCCAACGGGGTTCTTGAGGACAGGAAGGG
>Ga0181612_178298_pt1 | contig 10918 bp, 7 predicted proteins | sample HoacroProtozoa21_FD_119630 | JGI IMG/M metagenome (GOLD analysis project Ga0181612, IMG submission 119630) | Hoatzin crop microbial communities from Cojedes, Venezuel. Combined Assembly of Gp0051906, Gp0051904, Gp0051908 | reverse complement strand
TAATAATAATAATACAATAGGGGGTGAAAGACATTAGTATCTGTGTTACAAACACAAAATTGGAAAGTATCTCCTGGATCAGACAGACACATGCTTGTGCCCCTCTCAGATACTCCTACTCATGACCTGACTTGTGCTCCATCTGAAAAGACTAGTGAGGCATTTTGAAATCCCTGGTGTACAAAACCCAAAGAACAAAATAAAGCTAGTCTTAGAGGTGGAGCTGGCAGAACTATCTGTTATTAAGGCTGCCCACAGTTTTCCATAATACCATGTCTTCAATTCTTCTAACTTCACCAGAATTTAACTGTCTGAACTGAATTTTTTGTCTGTTAATGTGTAAAAGAATATGAGTCAACCATAAAGTTCCAGATGTATCTAAAAGGTGGCCAAGAAAACAAAATATTATGACAGAGAAGAGTAAGACCAAGAAAAGAAGATGGCCAAAGATGAAGAGGGGGATGAGGAGGGAAGAAGGAAGAAAAAGTGGGAGCTGCGCATGGAAGATTAAAACTAACTGGGAGGAGTGGCACTCAGATAGGGACTATGAACTGGAGCCATTAGGGGAATTGGAAAACAGGGAGCAGCTGACAAGAAAAATTAATCCAAGTATATAGGATGAGATCTAATAATCAGTAGTGCAAAAAAAACGGGGAAGCGGGAAGGACTGAAAAAAACAAACGTGGAAGAATGCTAAAATTGGGACATATAAAGAGGACTGAACTGTGAGCCAGTGGTAGAAGCAGATACTGGAAGTTAAAACTGAGGAGGACTGTGGAGATCAAGAAACTTGGGAAGCGCTGTCACCTCTTGAACAAATATGAGGGTGCTACTGTAAAACTGCAGGACAATAAATTCAGAAGGTGCAAAAAAGCAGTATCACTCTTAGATGGCTTGCGTGTTTGGACTAAAACTCAAGACTGCTGAATGCGACACCTTTTGCTATTTGGAAATATGAAATTCACTGATAAAATTGCTCATCCCATTCCAACAGCAGTCAGCAAGAGCACTGACAATTTACTATGGCCATAAATTTTACCCTGTAGCTCAAGATTCCAAAACATTGTTTGAAGGACATTTGGGGACTTTAATGTAGCGCACATGCAGAAGGTGACAATGTTTCCCAGATAATCCTAATTCTGAGGCTATTCGATTTTGCCTTGTAACATCCTTAATACAATGTTGGTTTTACACTGTTTACACAATCGTATTTTTGTATAATCGCACCTAGACTTTTCTCTTTATCCTCTTTAGACAATCTACTATTTATAGCAAATGTTCTGGAACTTTAATAACAATGATGATAAATACTGTTAGCCAGATAACTATTTACCTCCACCATTAGTTATGACTGTGCTCCCTCGGTTTTCTTGATACTGACTTTCTCTTCGCAGTCTCTGTTCTTTAGTGATCTCTGCCACACGCAAAGGGAGATCTGAGAACTCATCTGTTGGCTTTAGAAATCAAACAGTGAAGTCAAGCAACTTTTCTTTGGAAACATCATCTTGTAAGCTACTACCTCTTGATTTGTGTTTTAATTCAACTGTCCTGTTTTGCACATACAAAATACTAACTTAAAGCAAAATACAGCTACACAGTATTGTTTTTAAAAAAACATATATTTAAGCTTTCTTAAAAAAACAGCTTGCCTACAGTTTTGCTTGTAATACCTGCAAGCGCTTGAAAACATCTCAGGATGGAAACTCCTAGAAACCTCTCAAAAGCCAAGCTAGAAGTGCAAGCAGGCATACGGAGCAGCTCACTGAAACACTTTAAGTCTTGGCTACTGCCTTTTCTAGCTGTCCTAAGAGTAAAAGGGAGCTTCTTCTCAGGAAGAATAATTGACCACCTCTTTGCTGAAAGATCCCATTTTCCTGCCTCTAAATGGCAAACAGGTTTTATTTTTAACATTTGAAACAAGCTGCAACGAAAGAAGATGAAGTTTCCATCTCATTTTTGAAGCTTAATTTTCATGTTCAGATTTATTTTATTGAAACAACTGCTCACAAGAACTGTACTTGACTCAACATTGTAAAATGATAGTTACAAGCTTTTTTTAAAATGAGGAACCCCCTCTTTCTCAGCTTTTAAGCACCAGTAAATCTGTCACGCACTGTTTTATACATTTCTCTTATTACTTACAACTTTGTGTCCATTCATATAAAATTATGCTTGTTTTTCTCCAATAAAATAAAAAATAATTTTGGCTCAAGGCAACCTGCACACTAACATGTAAGTTACCTATTGAATATGCTTCCAGACAAGTACTCATTAGTTCTCTTTCCTATACAATACCACACTCAACAAAAATAAAGCTGCAACACTTACTTCATTCCCTGACCATCTTTTGTCTCCGCTGTCCACACTATTGAAGCCAGAATCAAGTGCTCCATAGGGCCGGCCGGAATAGAGTTCCTCATGGCTGTCAAACACACAGTTTTAGTTACTTTAATGTAAACACCATCAAAAGCTTCTCAGCTATTACAGCACAAAAGCAGAATAAGCTACCAAGCACAGTTGCAGCGTATTCATGAGCTCAGCATATTAGAAAGCATCACACTGCACTTGCCACACAGAACAACAGGCACATGCTTACAGCTACAAACACACACGGCAGTCAGTTGTCCACCTGCCACTGTCCAGCATTTTAAGAATTAATCTGATCCAAAGTATATATCCATACTTCAAACATTTCCCAAACTGAAATTACCACAAAGAAAACTGCGAAATGGTCTCTTGCTTCACTGTTTTAACAGTGAAAGTTAAACTTTCATTTTCCACCACTTGCATGATGTGATTGAAAAACAGTCACACAAACTTTTTCATAAGTAAGCATAAACCGATGCAAAATTACTAAAAATACATGTATATCAGAATATATTTCTTCTACATGAAAGTACTACATAACTATCTTCTGTATCATAACTACCTACCTAAGAAACTGTGCAGTAAGCTGGACATTATTTCAAATACTTCCTAATATAATAAATACAAGAGCACAGTTTTCATCTACAGAGCCTGACTTTGTCAATGACATGTCTAGACAAAGGCATCAGACATGTGCCTAGCGTTACAATACATGTAACCAAACAGCCATACAGTTCTTCTCTAAATTTCTGGGCTCAGAAACTACGTAATTCAGCAGTACAGCCATCACAGATGTCAAGTCTGGCAACTGCTGCAGACAGCTCCAGCAAAAGAGACAATGGGACTTGTCTGATCCACTGCAGATGGCATTTCACAATGGCTCAACTGTCCCACTGGCACTCGATGCCCCAGGGAGAACTGCAGCAGTAATTACTACATAAGGAAGAATGAATTTCAGGAAGCTAATTGCTTTACCCCATCATAACTAAATTGCAGGTCATTTTCTCACTGGTATTGCTCTCAAGTTGTTGTTCCATCTAAAATCCCTCTTTCAGGAAATGCTTTTTTTCAAATTACTGCTGTTATTATTTATATAGCACCTTATGCATGCATGAGACTTTGTAGAACAGTGACAGACTATTACCCTCTACTATTTCAATTTACAGATAGACATAAAATAGCAAAAAATGAAGAGGAGGGATGAAGGGCTACAGATGAGAAATGTTAGGCTATACATCTGCTTCTATGCAGACCTAGATTCTGCCAATGCACACCAAAAGGCAAGCTCTTGTACCTGCACAGAGTTTTGATTAACTCAAAAGAGTTCCACCTTTACGCCCCCTGTGTTTGAACAGAAAGATCATCTGCATAATAAACCCCCAGCAAGAAAAAAGGGGAAAGAAAAAACAACTCTCTTCATTTGGGTGGGGAAGAAAAAATAATGACCATGAAATCACCCAAAGCAGTTAAAGAACTATTAACTTGAACCACTGACAACAGAACCATACTTATACTAACAGTTCACAATACTTACATATTGTATTTAAAGCATGGGTCAGAGAAAAGAAAAATCTATCTGCATTATAATTCCATTTTAAATGCATCAGTATTTTCAGAATCTCCCAAGAATCTATTCTAAGCTGAAGAATTAGTGCAAATTGAAAAGCATGAAAATGACTATTTGGCGACATCTCAAAAATGGGGAAGTATAATACAAATTTTTTTCTTTTAGCCTTCCCTTCCAATTAGAGATTTTGAAAAGCTATACATCTAGCACTAAGGTTATCTGGAAGCTCAAAAATTCAACCTCTTCTCCTTTTTAACACAAAAGCTGCTTTCTGTCTCTCCAGCTCTCACATCTAAAAACAGCTATTCAATGCTGCACACTTTAGATGTTTATAAACATACAGCAGCCATCCTGAAATCAGTTGAGACTTGAGATTTTTATTCCTCGCTGACTTACAAGCTACTAGGCACAACAATTAGGCACTTGAATAGACCAGAGCATTTTTGGGCAACTACAGCGTACCTGGGAAGCTATGTAAGGCTTGAGGTCAAATTATGAGAAGCTAAATGCTTGCTAAGGCCAACAGCCAAAGCAAAGACAATACTTGCCAACATTTCAAAGACACAGCTCCAAAGCCACACTAAAACATGTATTTTTACCTCCTATAAAAAAGAACAGTTGCCCAAGTCCCAGAATATCCACTAGACTGGTTCACACATGGGTACTTTGCATTTTAAACCTTCTAATGGCAGACTACACCAGTCTGCCTCAGTGCCAACAGAATTGCTACACAGCTTCGACAATTCTACCTCCTCTCAATCACATTCACTCCAGCACCAACCTGAGCTGCTCTGAACTTCAGTTGCAAATGAGAGACTGGTTGCAGCAGATCAAAACTTGCTTCAAGATAAATGTCACATAGCTTATTCTTAGAAAAGGACTCTAACATAGAAGATATATTCTAGTAAGACAGTTTGATATAATTTGACAAGGCTAAAACAAATAAATATCTGCACTATAATCTCCAACCACACTTCCTGCCATAATGTTTCAGAACATCTGGTTTTATCAGTAGCATTAGCCACTTTGTTATTAAAAAATATTTGATCAAGAGTGAACTGATAGCACAACTCAGACTTCCTGGCACTTTAAGAACCTCTACCATTCGGATTCGTATTCTTAACCTCCATGGTATTTCACCTAGCTTAGCAGATAAAACAGCAACAGGTGTACTCACTGGTACCTTATTTCTACTGGTCACCTTTGAAGATAACAAACATAAAGCTCTTGTGACTTGCCTGGAAATATTAACTATATTGCAGTTCAATGCTCTTATTTCTCTCATCCCAACTTCCAGAAGAATACAATAATTTTGATCCTGTCTTCCACTGGATCATTCTACCATTTTTTCCTAACATGTCCTCTGATCCATGGACAGTTCTTCTCTAGGTGCAAGAAGACAGGAGGAATGACCTGCAACACTAAATACCCTGAACAGCACGGTAACAGCAAAAAACTCTATCACCAACTCTTATCTCCTCTTGGGGATGGAAATATAGCTAACGGAAAGCCAGCTGAAGCTTATTTCATGTGGTTGAATCTGGAAGCAACTCTAGAGAAAGCATCCTCAACCAGTTCTGCACTTATTTTACATTCATAATTCCAAGCCATGATTAAAATTATTAATTCTTTTCATTTCACAAAAGCAATTAATGAAAACTTCCACAGTAATATACAACTACAGACAATCATAAATCGGTAAACACGTAGCCCACTGGCATTCTTGGAATTTCTCTTAAAAAATAAACAAACTATGCTAGAGATCAATAGATCATGACAGTTTATCATTTAGAACCTTTTCAGTAACAGCACAGCATCCCCAGTATAATGCAAAAACAATCTGCAAGAGCTTATACTCTAGGACACTGAGTAACACTCAAAATGCACGTCGACCTTATCTACAAAAATAATTTAAGACATTCAGTGCTGATGAGGAATCGTTCTGTCAGTCCCCCACAGATATTAGTCTTCAAAAATCTGACTCGATGATTTATTGTGAGGCCCTCTGATTTGTGTTTTGTTGCTGCTAAGACAGAAGTACATCCTTTAGTAACTTATTCCCCCGTACCTTATTACCACCTTCCAAGATAACTGAGGTAATTTTTATATGTATTTACCTTCACACTTCACTGACTCCCTTTCTTCTATATCGTGTAACTGAAGAAAATCTTAATTCCTGCTTTTCTCTAGATTTCTTAATTTAGCAGCTGATACGGCTGATTGTTCCAATATTTGTGTGACAATGCTAAGCAACAGTGCCAAGTGAAAGCCTGCCAAGAACAACAGCTTACTAATGGGGTGGAGATCAGCATTTACACCTGTGGTTTGAGCACAGCAGTTATAAAATTCTGTACAAAAGTTTAAAAATCACAGAAGGGATATACTTCAATATATATGTGGAAAATATTAAGATCTCATTAATTGCACACGTTAGCAACACGAGAGCATGCCTTGTACTATGAAGATACCAACACCCTCCTCTTACTATCAACTCTAACACTGCCTTTCATATGATATTGCCCAGGTTTTCTTGTGAACTGCTCCTCGCTTCTTACGTACCTTGTTAGAATGCACCATGAGATAACACAAATGATATTCTTTCAAGTCACCTCTATCCATGCACTTACCAAAAAACAATCCTTGGATCTATCTTCTTAAAAAACTCAGATGACCGACAAAATTTTCCTAAATGTCATCAAAACTAGGAACTTGGATTGTGCCAAACTTACCAAGATCCAAATCCCATGGGTCTCCTATCATAATCAGGCAAGTCTGGAGCTATCTTGCATGCTTCTATGTTCAGGTATTTAAATATGTGAATTTTTCCTTTTATACATATCTTTAAAAAAAATTAAAAAAAAAATTATGTAAGTTGACAATACATTTTCGAAGTACCCTACAGACATTAAACTTGTAGTTAAAAGTAATAAATGAGCAATTTATGTCAACCAATGCATCTCTTCTTCTAATCCCATTGCACTTTAGAGAAAAAGCTATAGTGGAGCACGACAGGATGTCCATGATAGACAAATGGAAGCTGTCCTCCAAGTACATCCTGTCTGCATGCAACTCTGTCAGCTGGATGCTGAAATTTCATCATGCAAACAAGACATAAGCATTTGCAAGTACTAGAATTTATACCCTTGGCATCAGAACAGATGCAGCCCACCCATGCCCAGCTTTGAACAGCGGTGGCAGACCGCCAAAGTAAGCTCAAATTTAAACTAAATGAAGCCAATAACAGCTATCCTTGCTTTTTAAAGGAGGCAAATGCCTACTGAAACTACAGGTCCTAGCAAGTGCCACTCCTGACTCAGAAACAGCAGTTCACACTAGGATCTGTAATACTCAAGGGCTAACATACCCACATTAAAAATCAAATTAGTCACTAACTATATTACAGTTTCCAGCTCAAAGGCCAATCTGAGCACTCTGCTGCAAAGTGAACCAGCACACAGCAGTACGGAGGCCTCAGTCAAGGTGAGACATTTGAGAGGCACAAAATCAGTCTTGCCTAACAAAGCTTCCTCTCTCCCACACCAAAAGCAGTAACGTATAGCTAACATTAGCACAATGCTAACAGTGGAATTCTTAGTAATATTCCATAGATGAGACTACTAATACAGTAAAGTAAGAGAAGAAACAGGGATTTTTCAAGCTGGGCTTTAACACTTTCAGACAATACAATTTATCTGAAGTCGTCTTGTTCTTAAATAAAGTTTGTAATATAATCCCTCAACTTTTAACTTAATTCTGCCCTTTTTATTTGAATTAGTCATCTGAATTTCTAGCTGCAGTTTACCTGTGCAGGGGGTGACTGGAGAGGGTTGTTCTCTAACATGATGGTCTGGAGATGTCTGAGGTTCCTATAACAAACTGGTATTGTTGTTATTTTATTGCAGGAGAAATCTAATCGAATCAAAGGCAACTCAGCAAGCTCTGGAGACAGAAAATAAACACAATTCAGCAGATTTAAAAGCAAGAGTACAAAAAGATGTGTTTTACAAAATAATTAAGTACACTGCTTCTAGCTCTCAGGGGAAGAAAAAGACATTGAAAATACAAAAGTGCTTGAATTTTCTGCTGTTAGAACTGTCAGCCTTTATCTCACCTTCAGGTAAACGCACCAAATTATTTCTTCTGACATTTAGGTCCCGTAAGGATTCCAAACTGCCAATCTGTGGAGGTATTGTCTGTATTTCATTACAGCTCACATCCTACAAAGCAAGAGTAAAGAATGAGTTAGCAGTTTTGAGATTACCACCACTGACTGGTACATCTCTGTTAATTACAATATGTAGTATTTTATTTAGGGACTGAACGAAAAAGAAACTATTTATGTCATTAAATCTCATTGCTGATGTGAAGCATTATTCTCATTTTAAATATATGGGGAAATAAAAGCTTTAAAAGATTAAGTGGAATTCCATTTCAAGTTATCTCATTCAAGTTCTTCCATCCTATTTAAGACAGAGCAACTTGCTATGTAAAAGCTTTTTGCCAGAAACAAAAGCACAAACAGCTCTAATTCCATCCAGTCTTCCTTTCAAAAATTGGGAAGACTTAGCTGAATTGGCATGGATCGTTTGCTCTCCAGTACAAGGCATCTTTCCCCCACATAAAATTGTTTTAAAATCTCAGAGTATTTCAAACTCTTTTCTAACACCTCTATAGAAAGTCAAAACATAGTTGGAGATACTATGGCAGACAGAAATCTTCCTTAGACTACGGCTGGATTTAAGTAACTTGCTATAGCATACAAGCGACTGGTTTACAATCACAAAGTCCTCAGCAGAATGTGAAACAGGATGTCGATCTTGCACATGCCCAGATAGCATCCTAGTTACTGCACTATTTTGATCAGTTTAAAAAAATTGTTAGTTCTTCTGAAGCATCTCTGAACCTATTAAGCACATCAATTAAAAATTAAAGACTGAATAGTAGTACTTAAAGAATAACTGTATACTCACAAGCTCCGTCAGCTGTCTGAGCTGTCCAATTTCTTCAGGTATTGAAACCAACTTGTTATTACTTGCTATCAAAACTTTTAGTGGTAGACTACAGAGGTGTACTGGCAATGTTGAAAGCTGGTTTCGACTTTTTGGACAGAAAGAAAACAAAATTATCACAACTCTTAATGAGAAAACACCTCACATCTTAATGCAATGAGAGACATATACAAAAAGCATGCTCCATTTAGATGATCAACTCAATTTTTATATAGTTACTGTAAAAGTAGTTCCATGAAGTCTTTCTTCATTACTTGCTTTATCTAGTTACGTGTGAACAAACTTTGAATATCACGTGCCAAGCCTGATCAGATGCTTTCAAACTCAGTGCTGGGGAATACGATATTTTTGTGCCCTTTCAGGTGCTTCTGGTAACTGGCTACCCTCTGTCACAAAAGAGTATGTCTGAACAGAGTGCAAAAGCCTTTCTGATAGGCAGTATTTCAGGTCAGCACATACAAAATGCCACAGAGAAAGTCATTAATTACTTAGAAATATACGTTAAATATTCAGTAAGTCATGCAGATCAAGAATCTTGGTATGATGGATTTCACTATTCCAAAAATACACTCTTGGACATTTCATAATAGACTACTATTAAAGCAAATATGAGGTCCTATGACTGGACTGTGACCTCACATGAGAATCAGGCAGGATGAGAATGGATTGTAGAAGAGAAAGATTCCTCTTAAAAATAAAACATAGCAAGCAGCAGTGACTGGATAATTAGAAAGTTGTTAGGATTTTAACTAAGGCTTTGATTAGGTGTTGACATTTACCAAAATATGCTGCTGTATCATTTCATGTTTGAAACCCAGATCTTTCTACTATTAAAACAAAACAAAAAAAAGGTTCTGAGCAGTAGGTGAACCAAGAGCAGCTTTTAAAAGGAAAATAATTGGACTGCACCTCCTATAGATCATAGAAATAGAAACCCATACCTGATTCATACCCTATTCCTACAATTCTCACCATCAATAAAAAAAGAAAATAAAGAAACATAAGCATACTAAATTGGCAAAAGTATGACACCTGAAGGCAACCGCCTTAAGTTTTTTTTGATTGATGTCACTGCCAATTTGCTATGAGGAACTTGCCACACCTCTTAAAAGACCGCCTACAAATGGAGGATGCTGTACACAGCTGAATTTCATCAATAGGCTAAGGCACAGTGATTAGCTTTTAACGCTGGCAGAGAAACATTAATCTTGAGAAAGATCTTTAAAAGAAGCCAGTACAGTGAAGGAAAAGGGAAATTGTGTAAGCCTTATTCAGTGACAGTGAGCCAAATCGTAAAGACCATCCAAAAGCTAGCCTCTCTTTTCAGTCTGCATGCCTGTAGTTCACATGAAAACTACTGGAATTTATTTTGTGAGTCCTTTAAACTAGAATTAGCTTTCTTCTACATACTCCACTTCTACAAGCAGCTGCTTAATCCTCATGTTCCTTGATCCACCTAAGTGGTAAGGCTGGTTCAGGTTGCTTTGATTCAATGACATACGATATAACAATGTGATGATTATGTACCATTAACGTTACTTATGGATGCATCAAAATTTATAAACTTAAGACTACTGATGCTAAAGTAAAATTTCTAAGACAATCATTACCTGATATTTAGAAATGTTAACGACTGTAAGTTCAAAACTGCCTCTGGGATGTATCGAATGCAGTTCTGGTACAAATTGAGACTCTCAAGGGAGACAAAGAGACATGCTTCTGCTGGAAGCTCCGACAGTCTGTTCCGTGACAAATCTGAAGGGAGGGAAAAAAGAAGCATTCAGTAAAGCTACCTTAAAACCTCATGGGGACAAGTAGTGTCTGTATATTCACCGTCACACAACGGGAACAGTTGGACAGGAATTAGTTTTTCTATCCTGCCTGCAAAATTGTCAAGATTACGAAGTGACTCTCAATTCACACAAGAAATAAATCAACATCTTTTAAAATCTTACAGCCACAATGAGAAAGAGAG
>Ga0181612_108536_pt1 | contig 10918 bp, 4 predicted proteins | sample HoacroProtozoa21_FD_119630 | JGI IMG/M metagenome (GOLD analysis project Ga0181612, IMG submission 119630) | Hoatzin crop microbial communities from Cojedes, Venezuel. Combined Assembly of Gp0051906, Gp0051904, Gp0051908 | reverse complement strand
TGGAGATATTCAAGACTCGCCTGGACAAGGTCCTGTGCAGCCTGCTGTAGGTGACCCTGCTTCGGCAGGAGGGTTGGACTAGATGACCCACAGAGGTCCCTTCCAACCCCTACTATTCTGTGATTCTGTGATTCTGTGATCTTAAATTTGTCCAATGTGCCTGGAGGCATTGGTCAACCCCAGAGTGCCAGACCGTACAGCTGTGACGGTGTCGCCAGGCAGTGTGGTACTATGGTGCCATCCTTACCTCCACGGTCCCAAAGAACACACGAGCTCGGGGTTTAGTACCTTGCTGGGGGAATTAGCGCATGTAAGTTCACCTCTCTGTTCCAGCTTTCTCACAAAACATAAATGCCAATAGTGGTAAAGCAGCTGAGCACGTACAGAGGAAAAAGACAGCACAGGAGCTAGATGTTATCATTGTGTAGGAGAAAAGGTTATTTTGTCGCTTAATTTACCACCCTCAGAGACACAAATTCAGAGCGCACACAAGCTATAATACAACCAGGTCACATGATTGGAAAGGTGAACATGTTTATATGGATCTGACAGGTGTTAATGATGGCTTTCAATTGAAAAAGGAATCCTGGAAAAGAAGTTGCTCGTTAAACAAGTCTAGCAGCATTAGTGTTTTCTAACAGCATTACTTTCTGGAGCCAGGCATTGCAAAATATAAAGTGTCTTGCTACCTTTATTTAGGAGAAGATCCTTATGAGTGTGATAATCCTTAAAGGTTAAATTTTACCATATAATGTGCTTCAATCCATGTTTCCTATGTATGGTTCATAATGAGATTAGTGGAGTATAAATCTTCATGCAATTTAAATAAATAGTCTCTCGAGTGTCTGGCATTAGAAATATATTGTTCTGTATTTCCCTATGGGCACTGATGTTGCATCCTGTAATTGTAAAGTATTTATCTGTGTCATATTACAAGGCATTTGATTTAATTTTAAATGAGAGAGTTTCATCTTTTCTTTGTTTTGACCATCATATCATTTGGTTAATTGCAACTTTTTGGACATTTTTTTCCATTTGCCACAAAAAGGCCAAAGTCTTTCATTTACTATTTCAAAAGTCGCCCTTATGGAGTGGCCGTTGGCACAGCGCATGGAGCAGCCACTGACCCCGTACAGAGATCACTGTTGTAATGTCAAATTTACCCCATTAATCTTGCCTTTCCAGATTTCAATTTATATATTTTCCATTCACACAATCTGAATGGTGAATTCCCGTATTGATATTCTCTCCGATACCTGGATATTTCCGAAGTTTCCAGACTCTATCTGACTCCTTCAGTACTGGTCAATTCTTAATACTGCCAAGCAGAATTCAAAGTAGAAAAAAACCCATGCCATATACAGATGTGCTTTCCTTTCTCAAACGGGGTTTAATTCTGCTGTCACTTTTACTGATGGACACCAAGAAAAGAATCACTGCAATCTATAGAGCTGGGGGTCCAAATCGTTTGTTCCCCTATCACTTTGTGGCACCGAGAGGGAAAGGTCTTGCTTTAGTGACTGCAAGTTCATCTCATTGTACCACACGTGTCTGACATGGGTCAGAGGAACAGGCGAATTCTCTCTTTGTCTCCACTGACTATAGCAGGAGTTCAGGCAATGAGCCAACGTCATGCAAGCATATATTCCAGGCTGTCCCATTTGTGCTTGCAGTGTATTTGCCTTTGCTTCGTATTACTGCGGCAGGTCCATCACATCCCCAAGGCTAAAAATATACCCAGCAGAGGAAGCAGTGTTGTACATCTCCCTCTGAGGTGCAAACAGTTACAGGATCACAACGTCTATTGTAATAAGGCTTAGCATACAAGGATTTATATTAGCATAAAACTGGAGTAAACCCCAATAACTTCATCAACGCCTGCCTTTGCTGTGATGATCTTGTCTACTCCAATGCATTTCACAGGATGTATAGATTTCCCTTGATAACTCCTGCACCAAGCTCCAACAGTTTGAGGCTCGATAAGACCAGCTTCTTCAGAAAATGAATATCCTTTCTTGGTCCAAAGCCTCCCGAGTGTGAGTTAGCTCTTCCACATCCTAGGTAACAGTCTCCTAGAGCTCGTTGCCCCACTATCAGACACCATAATAGTATCACCTTGATTCCCAGTAATACTGCGCTCATGAAAGAAACAGGCATAAAGTTTTTTCTAGAATTCATTGTTAATGTTGAAGTTACTACAAGTAAACAAGAACTGCGAAGGCGTTGTCTCACATTACAGAACGTGTTTTTTATTAAGGCACCGCCACGATGGGTTGAACAGTGTTAACAGTCCCTGTGATTATCAATCATGATAATGGTTGATCAATGATTAGGGGTTTGCTCCCCATGTAGGCACTTACTTAAAATCAGCAAGCTCTAAATCATCAGCAGCAAAAATTACTTTCTGATGTTTCTTTGCCAAACGAGGGATCTGTGATCAACCTGCCCTTCCCTGCCTCCTGCTGCCTGCTCTAAGTGCTCATAACTCCCTGGTTCAAAGCCCAATGTGACAGCCTGCCTCTGTCTGCGCTGGAGCTGGACGAGGTGGCACAGCCAGGGGAGAGGAGGAAGACACCTTCCTCTTTGTGTCAATGGATGGCCTGGCCTTCCGTGCATGGCTTGGCAGGAGGGATGGTGTTTCCGTTCTTTGTTGTATGAGTGGGTCAGGCGTGAGCCTTTGTCACATGAATTGATACTGAGGTTGTTCCTCATCAGGTGATCTGGTGTGGGGACATGCCACCCAGGATGTGGCCCGGTCAGCTAGCGTCCTCCCCCAAACCCTTCACATCCATGGGTCTGCCCCTGTCGGGGTTTTTTTATGGTGGGGGTTTTTTTTTAGCTTTCTTGTTTTGCCTGTTAGAATGAGTATTTCCATGCCTTTATCCACAGCTGTTCTTATAATTTCTTTTAAAGCAAGAACCGAGTTTCTCAGGTAATTACTGGGCTGTAGGACCTGAGGCTTTACGAAAAATAAATTACCATGGCAACTGATTGACAACAGATCCATGCCTTCTTTTACCACCGTTAAAGAAATATAACTAAAGCCTTAGAGAGGGCTTGGTTTTTTTGTTTTGTTTTGCTTTCTGACTCCTCATCTAAACCAACTGCAAATTCTCCAGAGCAATGCCATGAAGGCACTGACCTCCTGAAGCACAGCAAGTTCATTCCCCTGTGAGAAACAAGGTACACACACTTGGGAGGACCAGCTGGGGCTGGCACAGTCGACAAAGGAGGGGAACAGTTTGGACGGTGAACTTACAAGGATCTGTGCCCAAATAAGATCAGATAGACAGGGCTGAGGAGCTTGTCTGCATGTGACTCCCCGGCTGGAAAAGGCAGATGCTAAGGAGATTTTGCTAATTTCCCCTGCCTGGAAACCTGTAATGAGCTCAGAGCAGAACAGCAAAAGGGCACATCTGTTAGTTTCTCCTAAGCTGGAAAGGGCTGGAAGCCAAGAGAGATATCTAGGGGCTAATTTGCTGGCCTGTCTACAGCATAGGAGAAAGTCTGAGCCTCGGAGAAAGCCCAGTGCGTTCTGCCTGAGAGCAGAGAAAGCTGGCGAGTGTCACTAGGAGCTTAAGGGTGATACAACTTATGAGACAGGAGGAAGGTTTGTTTCCTTCATTCATGCAAATATTCACTTAGAACTCCAGTTATTCGTATCATGCACATTCGGTGCTGCAAAAGTCTGTGTTCATCCACAGATGGGATACTAAAAAATATGCTGCCTTGGCACACGGTGCCAGCCATGAGGGAAACTGCTGGATGCAAAGCCTTCCTGCCCACTGACAGGCAGAAACAATCTGCGTCTGGAGAGCGCCTGTCATGATGCCACCGTCATCACATCTAGAGATGCCCAGCACGCAGCAGGTAATGGAGGTGCTGCAACCTTGTTAGTGTAGGATTTTAACGGGGGTCACATCTTCCCTTCCCCAGCAAGGTTAATTAGCCAGTGCATCCAGGTTCTATCTGGTAGTCTCAGGTAACGTGTATACTGTATGTGTAATGTGTAGATATTAAGTACAAGCACACACTAGTAAATGTAGAGTTTCCCCAAGACAATTCTTGAGCCCTGCCACCAACTGGCATGGGACAGCCAACAACCACACTGGTAAGCTCACCCCTCCAAATCAGCCCGATTGCACCCAGACCTCCCTTGAGGAACGGTCCCTGGCCCACACGAACTCCTAAGCCGCGGCCAGGCTTTGCTCAGGAGCATGCTGGTTGCTACGAACGAAAGGTGCCGCCAAGGACCCCTCTGACAGCTGACTGGGGTAGGTGACCGTTGCCCCATAGCTGGGGAACATTCCCTGGCACTGCTCAAATCGCTAATACAGGCGCAGCCACGCTGGCTGGTCTTTGTAGTGCTGATGGGTGCTGAACTGACAGAACCGCTGAGCCTCTGACCCTGAACGGACCTGCTCCTTAGGTGCTACAGGCGACAAACAACAAGCAAGGACACCTTTCCACGTAGCCATGGGACGCTCACAGCTGCAGGAAAGTGCTGTGTAAGATTTGCAAAGAATCTAAAGGCTCTTGAAAACAACTCTAAATATGTCTTTAGACGTTTAGGTGTATAGTAAAAAAATGTCCAAGTGATGGCCAAATCTAAAGAAAAATCACAGGAAAACTGAAAACTTTAAATGCTGATTCTAGTTTTGTGCAGCAAGCTTAATCTGTCCTACGCAGCACTGGCTTGGTGATTTCCTATATGCCTGAAAAACACCACTGCCTTTTAATCCAGAGTGAATGCTGCTTTCATCTTGATGTTGTCCTCTTCTCTTTCAGCTTTTTGTCCACTCTAACACATGTTCCTACATTGATTTGTCACATTTGTATTTCCTATCATTTCAGCCGCCAAAGAAGAGAGTGTTGGTAATATTTTCCAGGTAAAACGCTGATTACTGCTGCATCATCCTCACATCAAGTTTCTGCGTCTCAGGACAGTCAAGAGATTTCCAGGACTGGTTTGCAAACAATTACTACGGTCTTGTTCTTCATCAGTCACCACAGCATAGTAAAGCATGTGTGCCACGTTTTATTTTTTGAAGATATCTGATTCAGACCAAAGCTTCCAGTTTTGCCTTTGTTAGTCAACGATACTTAATATTTTATGAGAGAAAGGTTTGGAGCTTTAAGGGGTTTTTGGTCTTGAGTCGGTGGTCTAAGGTAGTTCTTTCTGTTCATTCAGCCTTCAGGGAAGTACTGAGCTCCGCCGTGATATCATCCCTCCGTGGCCTCACTGCACACCAACTGTGCAATGCTATTGACTAGAAGTATCACTGCTCTACACGTGAAGATTGGACTTTCAAGATGTTGTTGGTCTCAACACTAATGCAGAAGAGGGTGGAAATTTGCCTCCAGAAAAAGACACACACTTCTAAGCATCTGTCAGTCTGCATGTGTGACTAAACTAGCCTGAGATAACAGGGTGTTGAAGACATCTGCCGGGGACTGGTGGATATAGCACAAGGTCTATGGGAGACTCAGTGACTTTCTGTAGCATTGGCTGAAAAGCTGGTGGATATGGCAGGACATCTCAGATGGCCCTAGGTGCCTGGCCTTGAGAAACTGAGTTGCACTGCTAGTCAATACGGCCAAGGGAGCCTAGAGAGCAGTTCAGCTCGCCCTAAAGCAGACACTTCACGGCTGGTGAGCTGGGTCACCTTCTGGGATCCTTCCTATGATCTAGAACTATGTTGACTACGGAGACCGAGGGAGCACAGACATCATGCACACTTCCTTGAACTCAGTCCCACCTACGGAGCCTTGTCACTGGTCCTGCTCTAGTCAGATGGAGCTGCACATTGTGCAAAAGGCCCGTGGCAACCAGCGTTGTGAATTCTGCCTTATAATCAGAACTAATGGTTAAACAGAAAAAAAGCTTGACAAAATCCACACCATGTATTTTTTTGTTGGAAACGCCAAAACTAACTCATCTCACCCCCCCTTTCTGTTCCTGATCCCAGCACTCACTGTCTTTGCACTTTGTCTCTGCAGGCGTTCAGAGCTGGAACTGAAAGCATTCTGGAGCTGGTAAGATCATGCCGTAGTGGTATGTAACCCCCAAGCAATTTCCAGTTTCTTCCCAAACATTAGAGTACAGTCCGCTTGGAGAAACACATGCTCCTATATTTAATTTTTAAGACTGTTGTTGTTTGTTAAGCTACTATTTGGAAAACCCAAATCAGTTAGCTGCCCTTTCCTCAAGGCAGAACTATTCCAGAATAGATGGAACAGGATTAAACTAAACATAAAGCCTTAATCACTTGTGAATTGCACGTCAGTGACAGGTTTTTGTAGCAGGGACTTGTGCCTTCCAATAAACAGCTGCCTGCATATCGCAGCAAATAATAATCAAGCCTAAAGTCTAGGAAAACTGTCTCCAGCCAAGACCACAGGGATTTTGTCATTAAGCACAAGTTGTGAATGCGTGTCAGTAGTCTCAGTCTGGAAGACAATATTTCTGTGTGGTCAGTGAAAAACACCATTTCGTGAAAGTGAAGAAAGAGCTGAACTGGCATTTATTATTTACTTTTTTAGGAGTATCAGCAATGAGTCGTTAAAATGTTAGTTACTGTTTTAAAGTTTTGCCACTTCATATCAGATCAATAAAATTCATTATTGCAAGCACAGTCTCTTTTATATGCTGAGACTGCTACAACAACCTTGCTACTCCCTTTTCGTAAGCCATTTGCTTTTCATTTCATTTACGTCCTTACTTCCAGTAACACTGCAGAAGGTCTCTGAGGCAAACTGCTTTTTACCAAGAGCTGAAGGATGGAGTTGCTGAGTTGTTAGCATTTGTGAAACAGAAGAAGAGCACTGACCAAAGCCAGGAAATTCAGAATTCATGTGCAGAGCAAGCCTTCTATAAAAACACCCCTTACTCAACCTATGTTCAATCCAAGTATCTCATTTGACTGATCTTCCTCTAGTTGCTAGAGGTACAGAGAAGTTCTGTGTCTTGCTTTAATAACATGGACAGGAAGAAGTGCCAGAACTGGCAAATGCAATGTTCTTAGCTTGGTGTGTGAATCCGGGAAACTGCTTTGCCGCTTGTGTAGTGCTCATCCTCTGTCTTTTTCTATACCTTTTTTGTGTGACTGGCACTAACTCTGTTTGGTAGTGTCTTATCTGGAGTTCTACTCTTCTGGTTGAGTCCCTCCAAAAGAAACTTCACTGGCTTCAAATTAGCTTCTGTAAACTGTTGAATCTGGAAGTCCAAAAGACTAAACACTCTACAAACTTTCAAGTTAAAATTTTGGACTCTTCCACTATCAATTCATGTATTTTATATAAGGCATCAATTAATCAACAAATTAAATTAGGAACTGACTTCCCTACCACCTTCCCTGCACGCTTTTGGCAGTTGGCACAATGTGCTTGTAGGAGGTCTGGCTTTTCTTTCTCTGGAGGATGGTATACCAGAGGCACCTTTAGGCTCCTACTAACAGAGCCGGTTTTCCTACTCCATTTTCAATATTCTGGTGACTTTCACTGGTTTCTTGGCATGCCTTTTGTTTATACATGCAAATCAATTAAAATGTTTCTTTTTTTTAATCTTCAGCTGGATACCTTATAAACAGATCTCAGAATAGTTACCAGTTATTCCTGCTTTTTTTTTAAAAAAAAAAAAGTAAAGTAACTGTCAAGCAATATTTTGGAGCCATCTGCCTCCCATGTGTCTTGAGAAATCAAGTATGCACTGTGCTGCATGGCTGCTATTAATATAGTCCAGTATCACCCCAATGCAGGTAAGGAAAAACAACCTTTTATGATATTTACGGGCCATTACTTCATCTGGAGCAATATATTCAATTAATACACAACTCAGTTATCTGATAAAAGGTTAGCCAGCAATATATCACACCATATTCAGTGAAAAAAGACAACACTTCTTCATCAAACATCCCTTTCAAATATGCATTTATTTGTAAAATTTCCTTGGTAATAGCAAGAATTCTACTTCCCTTCCACCTGACACTCCTTCAGAACCATGAACTACAGTTTTTCAGTCTCTTTTTTTTCAGATCTGAACTAGCCTTTCTCCACGTTACTGCGTGCCCATCTAAAATCCCAGCTAGGTTCCTACAAGCTGCGTGCAATGATGTTTCAGCTGAGTCCTTGAGAACCACGATCCGAGACAGACATGCAAGCTGCTCTTCTAGGAGCTGGCCAGGGGGAAAACAAGCAGGTGAAAAGGAAAGCCTTTGTCATCCAGATTCTGAAGATCCCAATCAACTCCAGGCGAGGCTTTGAACTTGACATTAAGACAGACACTTCACCTACTTTAGGCATATCCTCAGCTGATATAAACTGCTGTAAACACAGAGCATCAGTGGAGCTTTACACCAGCTGCTGAGCTACTCTTTTCCCTCTGAACTCCCTTACATAAAGTGATGGTTTGTTTGCATTTACTAGGGCACTGCTTGCTTTCTTTGTCCCCAGGTACGTTTTTTGTCTATGAAGACTGTACCCTGCTAAAGGGAAGGAATTCCTCTTGCTCTGTGTTTGTACAAGGCATGGTACAACAGAGATGTGATCTCACCCGAGGCCTCTAGGCTTTGTAATACTGATTATTCTTGAATAATAATTAGACATTCTGAGCTTTGCAGAATGAGCAATAACTCTTATTTAGTTTGTTTTATGTAGTGGGCTGTAGGAAAAAATGTCTGGAGTCTCCTCTCCCTGCTGCCCGGAAGCCTGGAGGACAGCAGAGTGCAGGGTTTGCGGTAGAGCAGCAGTTTCTAGACTACCACATTTTTATCTGCCACTGTGTATTGACATGATGTACACCACCAAAGGGTATTAAATCATTTCAGGAATAATGTATTGGACATAGCACACTTCAGTGCAAATAGTTGCAAAACTCCCTTTAGTGATGGAGGACCCAAGCCCCAGTCAAGTGAAACGACTTACCAAAATCACGTGCTGGTGATCTGTCTAACAGAGGATGCAGCCCAGTGCTCTTCAGGAAATCGTTAGAGTTTTTGGTGCAGTAGGAACCAATCACATTTTCATGGTTTAGACATAAAATACTCAGCACCCCTACTCACCAGAGCACATGAATTACTCAGCCCCGTTTTGGAAGCACTGGCTATCTTTCCACACAAGCTTTGTGCCACTGAGCAGAGGTGTTGGCGCTACCAGAACCGCGGCCTCACCTCAAATCAGGATGAACTTCACAGGATGAGTGAATTAATGCGAAGTGTTTGAGTTCCATCTAGTGGTTACGAACTAGAAGAAGCATGAGAAGCAGTATAAAAGAAGCCAGAAAATTTATAACAAGAGGGGAGAGACCTTGGACTGGAAACAGCAGCAGCCAAATCCCAGTTTGGCACTCTCAGAAGTCCCCCTGCCAGCATCCTGACTCCTGCTCAGGCCAGATTATCTGCTTACTCCTCAACATAAGTGCAAGTAGGGGAACCCTTACTTCCAGAACAAGGGGGGGAGGGTGTTTGTCCTGTGAGAGGAGAGGTTTGTGCATATACCTGTATAACTCTGTGTGCGTGTGTGCAATTAGAATTTCTTGAAATTAGTAATAGAAGAAGATTTAGTAGTAGAAATGTGTAGGTAGTTACTGAGATTTCATAAGTGCCTAGCATTGTGTTTGATCTATTGCATCACCAATATTGATCCTTAATGCATAGATCACTGATTGCCAGTTAAATATGTGCCGTTAATTTATAAACCCCTTTGAACCTGATTTTTATTTAATTTATTTGACCTGAGCACTTCTTCCGTGAGATAACCCTCACAGAAAGGATTAGCCCAGTTGCATCGACCTTCTAACAACAATCTCTGCCTTCTGTCATAGAAGGTGTCCCAAGCAGCAGTCAGGCCACGCATGTTAGTATGCGGTTAGTAAATGTGGTGATGTGCGTTGCTGCTGGGCCTCTGCGGCTGTCTTTGGCTGAAAGAGGGAAGTGAAGACCCCAAAACAATAACACTAGAATCCAAATACAGTGAAACAGCGGTGGCAGAGGTGGGAGAGTTGAGGAGGGAACTTCATCTGACAGCTCTCTGCAGGTGAACACCAGTCAAACTCTTTTAGCTGCCTACCGTCTCAGAATGGGGAGCTTCAGTCAGCTCTCCCAGGCTCCTTGTGTAGTCCACTGAGTGTCCAGCCAAAGCACAAAGAACGATGTTTTACCTTAGATGGTGTGCATACCTCCTTAAATGTCTGCTGGTTTGAAGTATTGATGGTTAATAGCTCTGCCCATAACTGGCCAAAGACTGGAATAGCACACAGCTGACAAGAAGAAAAGGACTCGTTTATAAGATGTGGCATTGTCTGTCATCCCCTGTCAAACCTTGGGGCAGAACATCAGTTGAAGCTGTAGACAGTCCATTGCCTGCATAATTAATACATCCCCTGGACATCGTGCGTTCCTCCAGAAAACCTTCTCCAATACAAGTACTCCCCATAGTGGCCAGCAATAGAGAAAAAAGAAAGTTTCATCGTTAGTGATTGCAAAGGATTTCAGATTTTACAAATGGCAATAAACAGGAAAAAGACCACAACCTTTCTGACCTAAGAAAACTTGTGGAGAACTGCTAGTCTAGAGAGAAATGAACACATGAATGAAAAGACTGGTTGGTATGCAATGCACAAAATAGAGGTCTCTAAAGACAGCTATTAAAATCCTCTTCCACCATGAAGCCAACAAAAACAATGACAGGAAACAGTTCAAAAGAAAGACAGAGATTTCTGAAGAGACTTCCCCGTGAATCGTAGGCTTAAATTTGCAGTCCTTGCTGACGAAGCAGAGTTTTAGCTACAGTGACTCAAGATTCTGCAGAGAATGATCCCCATGGCAAAGGGATAGGATTTTATAACTAACTCTGAGTAAGGGTAATCCCCCACCCACTAGGGAAAGGCTGGAGTGATTTAGTGCCAGACTTGGCTGGTCAG
>Ga0181612_174688_pt1 | contig 10919 bp, 8 predicted proteins | sample HoacroProtozoa21_FD_119630 | JGI IMG/M metagenome (GOLD analysis project Ga0181612, IMG submission 119630) | Hoatzin crop microbial communities from Cojedes, Venezuel. Combined Assembly of Gp0051906, Gp0051904, Gp0051908 | reverse complement strand
TTCAACAACGTAAGTCAGCAGAAATTGAAAGCTATACAAGAGAAACTTAACAATAGACCTAGAGCCAAATTAAATTTCTCAACACCAAAAGACAACTTTACAAAAAACATTCAATATATTTGCACTTGCTAGTTGAATCCACCATAGAATTTGAAACGTTGAACCATAGATAATATGTTTGCAAATGCTTTTTGTTTGCCAAGTACTATGGGACGATTATTATATGTATAAAGGGATTTCAGCCTCTTGCCGACAGCTTACCCGAATATATTCGTGGTTTTTGTAAAGGAATTAGTAATGGAGGGCCATTTTACACTCAAATAAAGGCAAAAATGGCTATTGTTGAAAAAAAACATCAATTTATTCAACTTAAATTTGGTAGTTTGAATAAATAGCATTAACTTTGCACTCGCAAAAACGAAAAGGGCGCTTAGCTCAGTTGGTTCAGAGCGTCTGCCTTACAAGCAGAGGGTCGGCGGTTCGAATCCGTCAGCGCCCACCGAGGTGGGGGAGTGTAACACTTAAAGGTGTTGCACTTTATTTATTGATAAATGTTCTGTTGGATATTCAGCACATTGACGAATTGTCAAAAAAATGATGATAGCCAATCAAATGCTGGTTATCATTTGCAAATCTGATATAAAATATTTAATATTGCACTGTAAAATCAAGTTTAAGAAAAAACGAAGATTACAGCATGAAAATAAGATTGATATTAGTTTCTGCTTTCCTTTGTGGAATCATAAGCGGTTGTACCAACAAGAGCAAGAGTTCGGATGAAGCGGCACCGCAAGGACCTGTTTATGAGTATGACGTTGATGAGGTTGACAGCACAGACTTAGCGTCAGCCAATGAGACAGATTCCATATACAGCGAGCCATCTTCAGAGGAAAGTGAAGAAACCTATATGAAGCGCCAGCGTGACATTGGCGGAGTGGAATCCTCTTTGAAGGATTACAGTGACCAGCCAGATGTGAAGAAGAAGATATTGTCGGAGATAGAGGAATTGCAGAACAATCTCCAAAAGATATCGTTTCATAATGGAAACGATTTCCGTCAGGCAGAGATTCTTGCCACACAGTTGGCATCACTGTTCAAGCAACTGGGTTCGGAGGATGAATACAAAAACTGGACTAGGGTGGCAGAATCATACAAGAAACAATCAAAGAGTTTCCGCAATCACCGTTGACATCAATAGTTGTAATAAAGAAAGACAAACATACATCAGAATAAATTTTCCAGATTTACCGAGCACCCTTTATTAGGTTGCTTTAAAAAGCAAGGGGATGTGTCGTTTGACGCATCCCCCCATTTTTATTGTTTGTATTTTCAATTCAAATCACCAGACAGAACCCCATTTGTCATCATCTCTTTCACCGGCTTGCTGTTCATCAGTTGTCGGATCATCAATAACTGGTATAGAACCAATAAGGAGTCCTTGTGTCATTACAATATCCTTGACATTGTAAATAGGAGTTACATATTTTTTCTTGTTCATATCTTATTCTATTTTTATTCGATTAAGTTAAAACATCAGGTTATGAAGTGTGGAGGCCGTTTATGACCCACCACACTTTTCACCTATTTATTTTATAAGGACTTTCTTCCCGTTAATGATGTAAATACCCTTAGAAGGAGCATTAACTTCTCTACCCATGAGGTCGTAAACCTTGTTGTTGCCATTGTTAATGTCGCTGATGACATTAGTTATAGCAGTGGTCTTTCCTTCGATGTCGATGATTATTGCCTGTGCATCAGTTGAAGTTCCAGTGAGATCGAGATAAGCCTTGTTGGCCTTCAGGTTCTCGCCTGTATAAGAATACAATCCGAGTACTCCGTCAACTACGTCGATAACTCTTACGTTGTCTCTAGTTCTGCCTTCGTCTTCAACAGCCACTGTGAAGAGAGAACCCTTGAGCAGGTTGTCTTCAATAGCAGTTCCTTCTTCAGTAACAGGTATCAAGACGTTCTTAGCGGCATTTGTAGTAGTAGTTTCGATAATTACAGGAGTGTAAGCAGGGATGACGTCGCCAGGCTGGAGAGAGTCGAGCATAGCGTATGTACCTTTCTTGAAGTCCTGCAAATTCTTTATAACATAGATGTTATTGACTTTAGCATTTTCAGCTACTTGATATGGGAATGCAGTGTAGAGAGTTGTGTAGTAGAATCCATCTACGAGAGTCTTCTGTGCTGGAGCAGCTCCGAACACGTGCTTGTCGTCGATCTTTTCGATGATCCATTTAGCTGCATCGTCATCAAGGTCGGATGCTGCTGTGAATGCTGAATTAGCCTCTGCTACATAGTTGTCTTTATAGCTAGCATTGAATGCCAATGCACCGCCTTCGATTGAGTTAGCGAGGACAGTAAAGTCAGGAGCAGTCACACCTTGCTGTTTCATCTCTTTGACAGTAAGAGTACCATTTTCGTCAGCATTGAAAGTGAGATAAGCCACTGTAGCAGCATCAGAGATAGCATCCTCTTCCTCAACAGAAGGAGCTACTTTATCAGCTTGAGTGAGAGCGATGTAATGGTTTGTAGCCGCATTCTTCACGCGATAGTAACCAGATACAGAGTGGTTGCCCATATCATCGAGAACCCATTTCACATAGTTTCCAGCCTCGTTGAGTTTAGCAGCATCAACCAATGTGAAAGTGCTGTCTTCAGGATTAGCAGCGAGGTAATAAGTGTGTCCAGCTTCAGTCTGCTTAACAATTTCCTGAGCTTTCTTAGAGATGTTAGATTTGTAGTTAGCCTCAATGTAAGCGCAGATAGAGTCTTGCAAACCAGCCCAAACGTCGTTGCCATTGTAGAGAGCCTCATAAATAGTGAGTGATGCTGGAATCTTCACGAACATTGAAACAGTTCCGTCGTTGTTGTCAGTAAGTTTGATGTTAGCATAAACTCTCTTGTACCATTCCATAAGAGTGGCAACATCTTCAGAAGAGATGTTTATTTTCATTGTTTTCAGCAAAGCAGCCTTACCGCTTGTACCATTTTGGAACTCTTGCAGATAAGCGTCACAGAGAGAAGTTATGGTAGTCATAGTCTCGTTGATATAGTCATAAGCTTCAAATCCGTTAACCTTTGCGCTTGACAATTGATAAGTTTCCTTGTCAGTCTCATTTGACCTAACTCGTCCCATTTCGAGGCTAGCCATTGAACCTACGATGTTTTCGATGCTTTCATCGATTTCATCTTTTGCGAGGTTAGGCTTAACATTGATTTCTCCAATGCAATTGATGTAGAGGTCGGAACCGGCGTTCTTTACTCTGCAAATTTGGTCGCTGAGTTTCTCAGGACTTTCTTCACCTACGAGAGCCCAGCATGCTTGAGCGTCGTCAGTTATTTCTTCTGTGCTAACATATCCGAATGTGTTGTCATCTTCACCGATGATGTAGTAGGATGTACCAGGCTTAAGTTGCTCGATGAAAGCGAATCTTTCGTTATATTCCTTGAGCATGCCAGTAGCCCAATACCAGAGGAAGCCATCTTGGCTTTCTTTTGAATCTCCGACGAAGTACCATGCAGCTGCGTTAAGGAATTCAGGGATTTCAGGGATATCGATACGCAGTCTGACAACGCTCTTCACGTCGTATGCGCTACCGATAGCCGAGAGGTCCACGTTTTCCATAGGAACGGTTTCGAGCACCACTTTGCCATAACCCTCAACTAATAGATTGAGAATAGAATCGACGTCAGCACTTATGTCAAGTCCTGGCATGAGTGATTCAGCGAGAAAAACAGTTGAAAAGTTGTCGATTTTAGAGTTGACCATATCTACGGCCAGTCCGACATACTCTCCGAAATAGTCGTAAACGTCCTGGTTAGCATATTTGAGAGAATAGAGCAGATTGCTCTCGTCCTCATACTTAACGCCCACACCTAAGAACAAGTCACTTGCTTTGTCATACTCGGTATAAGGTGCGGCGTTAGGCGAACCAGTGTCAGACCTAAAGGCCTTCACCCATTTACCAGTTGAAACATTTCCCATTCTGTAAGTTCCTGAAACAGGCTTTTGCGCATTAATCGCTGTTGCCATAGAAACGAACAACAATGTAAACAAAACTGTAATTTTTTTCATTTTTTTATATTTATGGATTTAACTTTATCAGATTTTGATGTTTTCCACTATGAGAACCCTCTCGCATACTCGTGTTTCATCCCAATACATATTCTCCCAGTGGTCTTCATTACAATTCATTGCCATACGAGCCATACGTGTACACGTGTAGCCATATATGTTGCAAAAATAAATATTTTATCGTTAATTGCAAATAGTTTTTAAGGAAAAAAGCTTGCGTTTCATTTTTTTTTCTGTTGTTGAACAGACAATTAGACATGAGATAGGGAGAAAGAACTGACATTTGTGCGCTTAATTCTGCTTGTCAGTTTCTCATTGGCATATTTTGAGAGTTGTTTTCGGTACTAGAAGTCGGGACGCAGATTTATCAGCACAGAACGTGCTGGAAGAATGCGTTGGCAGGCGGCAACAGTTGTTATCCAATGAGTTAGACGTGCATATTCGTGTTTTATTATGCAAAACTAAAGACGAGCGGATAGTGAATAAATCCGCTCGCCTGATGTGGTTCAATATATTTCAGATTGTTTAAAGGAGACGTGTTATTAGAACTCGGCGGTCTTAGGTGTTCTTGGGAACGGTATGACGTCGCGTATGTTCTGCATTCCAGTGACGAAGAGAATCAACCTTTCAAATCCCAGTCCGAATCCACCGTGAGGACAAGTACCGAATTTTCTTGTGTCGAGATACCACCACATATCCTTCATCGGGATGTCTCTTCTCTTGATTTCGCTCATGAGCTTGTCGTAGTTTTCTTCTCTGACACTTCCTCCAATGATTTCGCCGATTTGCGGGAACAGCACATCAGTACCTTGCACTGTTTTGCCGTCGTCGTTCTGTTTCATGTAGAATGCCTTGAGTTCCTTAGGATAGTCGGTCATGATGACAGGCTTCTTGAAATGGTTTTCAACGATGAATCTCTCATGCTCGCTAGCGAGGTCCATGCCCCAGAAGACAGGGAACTCAAACTTATGTCCGTTAGCGACAGCTTCTTCCAGTATTTTAATGCCTTCAGTGTAAGGCAGTCTGACGAACTTCTTGTCAACCACAGACTTGAGCCTTTCGATGAGCGATTTGTCGATCATCTTGTTGAGGAACTCGAGGTCGTCTTGGCAGTTGTCGAGAGCCCATTGCACGCAGTACTTGATGAATTCCTCTTCGAGGTCCATGAGGTCGTTCATGTCGATGAAAGCCACTTCGGGTTCAATCATCCAGAACTCCGCGAGGTGTCTTGGAGTGTTGGAGTTCTCAGCCCTAAAAGTAGGTCCGAAAGTGTATATTTGTCCGAGAGCGGTTGCTCCCAATTCGCCTTCCAACTGTCCAGAAACCGTCAGGCTTGTCATTTTTCCGAAGAAGTCATCATCGTAGATTATATGTCCTTCCTCGTCCTTTTTGAGGTCATACAGGTTCTTGGTTGTCACCTGGAACATTTCTCCGGCACCCTCGCAGTCGCTTGCAGTGATGATAGGAGAGTGGAAATAGAAATATCCCTTGTCGTGGAAGAATTTGTGTATAGCAAATGCCATGTTGTGCCTGATTCTCATCACAGCTCCGAAGGTGTTAGTCCTAAGGCGGAGGTGTGCATATTGCCTCATGTATTCAAAGCTTTGTCCTTTCTTCTGCATAGGATAGTCGGAGGGGCATGTGCCATAGACTTCTATTTCCTCGGCTTGAATTTCAGCATTTTGTCCGGCTCCCGGGCTTTCCACGAGAGTACCGTTGACGTTGATGCATGCTCCAGTGGTGATGAGTTTCATCATTTCGGGGTCGAACTTGCCATTGTCAGCCACGATTTGCACGTTTTTAATGGTAGAACCGTCGTTAAGAGCGATGAAGCAAACAGCTTTGCTTTCCCTTTTGGTTCTCACCCAACCTTTGACGTTGACCTTGCTCCCGAAATCATTTCTTTTTAGAAGAACATCGATTTTAGTTCTTTCTATTTTTTCCATTTAAATCAGTCCTTTCGTTTATTATTGTAAATTGGAATTATTCATATCCGCCCATGTGCAACATGGCCACTTCTTGTTCGGTGAGGAATCTCCAGTCGCCTCTCTTGAGTCCCTTCTTAGTAAGTCCTGCAAACATCACCCTGTCGAGTCGGGGTACCCTGTAACCGAGGGATTCGAAGATACGTCTGACGATTCTGTTCTTTCCAGAGTGGATTTCGATACCCACTTGGCTCTTGTCGGTGTCGGAAGCATAATCGATTGCATCAGCATTGATGTCTCCGTCGTCGAGAGTTATGCCTTCAGCTATTTGCTTGATGTCGTCAGCAGAAATGTTCTTGTCGAGTTTCACGTGATAAACCTTCTTCTTGAGGAATTTCGGATGCGTCAGTTTAGAAGCCAAGTCACCATCATTGGTGAAAAGCAGCACACCTGTAGTGTTTCTGTCAAGTCTTCCAACAGGATAGATTCTCTCTTTGCAGCAATTCTTGACGAGATCCATGACAGTCTTCCTTGCTTGCGGGTCATCGCTAGTAGTGACGTAATCCTTAGGCTTGTTGAGCAATACGTAAACCTTTTTCTCCAGTGACACCAGTTGGTCGTGGAAGTGGATAGTATCCGTTCTCTTCACCTTTGTGCCCAATTCAGTCACGATTTCCCCATTAACTTTGACAACTCCAGCCTGGATGAACTGGTCTGCTTCTCTTCTAGAGCAAACTCCAGCGTTGGCGAGGAATCTGTTAAGTCTTATTGGTGCATTTGGATCCTCGATATATTCCTTGTAATCGATTCTCTTTTTGAGGTTTGGCCTTGGACTCTGGTTGTACTTGCCAGGTTTCTGATGGTTGCCCCTCATGTTCTGCGGGCCTCTGCCATATCCGCCTTGCTGACGCTGGTTGTATCCGCCTTGCCTTGGTCCGTATCCTTGCTGGTTGTAGCCATATCCGCCACCTTGCTGACGCGGATTATATCCACCTTGCTGACGCTGGTTGTATCCACCCTGGCGCTGGTTGTAACCGCCTTGACGCTGGTTGTATCCACCTTGTCTTGGCCTGTAACCTTGCTGCTGCTGGAAACCTCCTGGCCTGAACCCGTCCTGCTGTTCCTGGCCGTATCCGCCGTTCTGGTATTGGTTGTTGTAACCACCTCTTTCCTGATATCCGCCTCTATTGTATCCCTGGCGGTTATCGTAGTTGTTTCTTTGGTAGTTGTTCCTGTTGTTGTAAGCAGGTCTGTATCCGTTATTGTTGTTGTTACTGCCAGGTCCGAAAGTCACAGGTCTGAATCCCCTGTCGTTGTTGCCTTCTTCCCCGTAGTTTCTTTGCACTCTAGTAAACCTTGTTCTTTGTCTTTGTTCTCCACGGTTTGTTCTTCCGTTGTTGTCATTCATTGGACGATAACCTTCTCGGCCATCTCCTCTTCCTTTTCTTCCGTCTTCCTGATTTTCCACTTCAGAAAGCGTACCTTCAAAATCTTCGATTGGATTCATGATTAAAATTCTTTTGTTTGTTAAGTAAAATCTTTAATGTAAGTGTGTTATCTGTTTGCCTCACATTCCCGTGTAAGATTGAGGCGTGATATTTCTCAGTTCATTTTTAACATTCTCGCTGACGTTGAGATTATCTATGAAATTCTCGATGTCGTCCTTTGTGATGTTGCTGTTAGTTCGGGTGAGTGCTTTCAAAGCCTCGTAAGGATTCTCATACCCTTCCCGTCTAAGAATGGTTTGAATTCCTTCAGCGCACACAGCCCATGTGTTGTCGAGGTCCCTTTTGATAGCCTCCTCGTTGATTATGAGTTTGCCAAGTCCCTTGATAGTAGATTCCATTGCAATGATGGAGTGTCCAATTGGAACGCCGATGTTTCTCAGCACCGTAGAGTCAGTAAGGTCTCTTTGGAGCCTTGAAACCGGCAGTTTGGCTGCGAGGTGCGCGAAAATAGCGTTAGCCATGCCCAGGTTTCCTTCGGAATTCTCGAAGTCAATAGGGTTGACCTTGTGCGGCATAGCACTAGAACCCACTTCTCCTTTTTTGATTTTTTGCTTGAAGTATTCCATAGACACGTACATCCAGACATCTCTGTCGAGGTCAAGGATTATGGTGTTGATTCTCTTGAAAGCGTCCATAATGGCAGCGAGGCAGTCGTAGTTGCTTATTTGCGTTGTCCATTGCTCCCTAACAAGTCCGAGTTTGTCGCTTATAAAATTGTTGGCGAACTTTTTCCAGTCGATGTCAGGGTAAGCCACATGGTGAGCGTTGAAGTTGCCAGTTGCCCCACCGAATTTGGCTGTGATAGGGCATTCCTTAAGCATTTTGACTTGTTCCTTCAGCCTATAGACATATACCATAAACTCCTTTCCCAGTCTTGTTGGGCTAGCAGGCTGTCCATGAGTTTTAGCCAGCATAGGAATATCCATCCATTTTTCGGCGTATTGTTCCAGTTGTTCAGTGAGCCTGTCGAGACAAGGCAAATACACGTTGATTAGAGCCTCCTTGATAGACAAAGGCACGCTGGTGTTGTTGATGTCTTGGCTTGTAAGTCCGAAATGAATGAATTCCTTAAAATTCTTCAGTTGTTCATGCTCGTCGAATTTCTCTTTGAGGAAATACTCCACGGCTTTGACGTCGTGATTAGTTGTCTTTTCTATTTCCTTCACCCTTAGAGCGTCGTTCTCGTTGAAATTCTTATAAATGCTTCTTATTATTTCGAATGCACTTTCATCAACGTCCTTGAGTTGTGGGAGAGGCATTTGGCATAGAGCAATGAAATACTCAGCCTCCACCCTCACTCTGTATCGAATGAGAGCATATTCAGAGAAAAAATCTGCTAAAACTTGTGTTTTCTCCCTATACCGTCCGTCGATAGGGGAGACTGCGGTTAAAGTGTCGAGAGCCATGTTTTTATATGAATTGAAACCTTTCAACAATATTCTGCTGCTTACGATTTACTTGCTTAATGACTAAATTTTGTTTGTGATTATTGTTTCGGGTGTTGTTCTCACCCGTTCCTAAAACATTTGTTTGTTGGACTTCAAGTCCATTTGTCTGAAAATAATCAGTTTTCTATATTTTTTGCTATCAAATTACTTTTTTCCTTCTCTCTAAATCTTTTATTCCAGATGCATATTTTGTTTTTGCCTCGTTTCTCCAACGTTTGCATAAAATACGTTGCAAAATTACATTATTTTTCTGTTTATAAAAAGTGTCTTTGTGAAATTATTGTAGTTTTTGAATTTTTTATGACAAAACATTGTCATTTTTCGAGGTATGAAATCCTGAAAGTGGTATAGACCTCAAATATGGCGAATATGACGAAAGGCAGTATCCATGTGGATTTGAGGATATAATATCCGAAGAAATAGAATGGCGCGGCAACCATGACCACAGCTGCGAGCAGCAAGAAAGCGGCGCCAATCTTCCTTTCCTTGTAGAGCCTTCTTATGGTGATGTCGTTTTTGTCAGTGTTTTCCATGAATCTTGCGAAAGCGAAGACGCATGCGCTGACGAGGAAAATATACTTAACCCATTCCCATCCGGTGATCCAAAGCGCAGACGTAATTGCTGCGAGAGTTTCCCCTATGATACCCATCCAGGAATACAATTTTTGTTTGTCCATAATTTATTGATAGAATTTACGATTGAGCATTTGCTAGTGAAACAGGTGTCAATTCCGTATAACTTGTTGATGTACAGTGATATTGTTTTTTTGCTGCCGACAACTCTTTCAGTGGTAGCTATATATTGCATTGATATTTTAAGCAGTCATCGGTGAAAATCGCTGAATTTCATTGCGGTGCCTTGGAATTTAGCGTGACGACTTAGATGCGGTCTATCATGTCAGTGGTTGTTTGGTTGCCGATAATTCCAGGTGCCGTCAATCGCCTTGCCGATAGATGCTATTCGTCTTTTATGACGAAAATGTCCTCATCCTCAGTTTTCATGTAGTATTTCCCTCTAGCCACCTCCTTTATAGCCTCGGGGTCGTTTTTCAGCCTGTTGAGGGTGTTTTTATCTTCGTCAAATTTTTTCTGATATTTGTTTATTTCCTGCTTGAGCGACGTAATTTCCTTTTTATGAGCGTATCTTTCCGTGAGGCTTCCGTCTCCCACGAAAGTAATGATAAGCAAGAACACCAGAACGGTGAGCGGATATTTGAATTTTCTGAGTATAGATAAGACCTGATGTCTGTGTCCCATAATGTTGTGAATTTGAATTACGAGTGCGAAGTTAGTTATTTTTTTGTGTAAAATAAACACGAAATATGGATAAATATGGATAACTTTGCAAATAAACGAAAAATCACGCAGAAAGAAATAACGACAATGGGAGAGTATATAGTATCAGCCCGTAAATACCGTCCGATGACATTTGATGCAGTAGTAGGTCAGAAGTCATTGACGACGACCTTAAAGAATGCGATATCATCGGGTCATTTAGCACACGCTTATTTGTTTTGCGGTCCTCGTGGAGTGGGCAAGACCACTTGCGCCCGAATATTCGCGAAGACCATAAACTGCATGCACCCGCACGCCAATGGCGATGCGTGTGACGAATGCGAGTCGTGCAAATCATTCAATGAACAGCGTTCGTTTAACATATTCGAGTTGGATGCCGCCTCAAACAATGGAGTTGACGACATCCGCCAATTGATGGAACAGACCCTTATACCTCCTCAGGTAGGAAAGTACAAGGTGTTTATCATAGACGAGGTCCACATGTTATCGACCCAGGCTTTCAATGCCTTTCTCAAGACCCTTGAGGAGCCCCCAGCTCATGTGATATTCATACTTGCCCCAACAGAGCAGCAGAAGCTACTTCCTACGATATTGTCGCGTTGCCACATATATGACTTCACGCGCAGGCAGGTGCGCGACCTCCTCACTAATCTCCATCCTG
>Ga0181612_157433_pt1 | contig 10919 bp, 5 predicted proteins | sample HoacroProtozoa21_FD_119630 | JGI IMG/M metagenome (GOLD analysis project Ga0181612, IMG submission 119630) | Hoatzin crop microbial communities from Cojedes, Venezuel. Combined Assembly of Gp0051906, Gp0051904, Gp0051908 | reverse complement strand
ATCCTTTGAAGAACTGAGCTACAGTTTCCTTTTGCAGAATTTTGGAAATGTTTGTAAATTTGTGTAAATTCATGGCTCGGAGTTCATCTTTGAGGTTTTGAGTTCAGGCAGTGTGAGACTTAGCCTGAACCACAGCAGTTTCACCTGGCTGCCACACGAAAACATCAATTGCAGCACTGCACCCAAAAGTCTTACAACGTTTGCCAAAACCTGAATGAACACTTCAACAAACCTGGCCTTAACTGTGAATGGTTCAAGGTTTCATTATTAATGTGGTGTCTTTGTACTACAAATGGCGTTGCAGCCATTGCCTTTGCTTTGCGAATTCAGTGTGTATGTATATACATATATATAAAAAACCACATAAGTACAAATTAAAACATAATCCCTTATTTTGTGATGACTACTTTTCTTTCCTTTCAGTAGGTCATGAATATTTTCTGGCAAGATATGTCACTAGCTTATAACTTCATTAAGCTGCAGACCATACCTTACCCTTTCACTAGATCCCTGAAAAGAACTTTTGTGTGTGCCAAACAGATATCCACTTGGTCTGTGGCTCTTGAAAGGTAAATTGCCAAGTTCCAGCAAGCAAATTAAGAGGTGCAATGAGAGTTAGCTGTTGCATTCTATCAAATCCTGCTACTGAATGTGTTGAAAAGCTTGCCCAGAGCCATGGCCTCACATATTTATGGTATGAATGGGAGACTCTTGGAGCTATGTATTGCCATAGTGCCCATTTCTTTTGTAATAAACTAGCTCAGCAGATGTAGCTTAGGTAAAAAGGAAATTCAAAGTCTCCTCCTTAGAGAATAACCGAAACAAAGTTCTCTCTCTGGTCCTCTGTCTATGAGCCAGACTCAGAGCCAGACCTTACTTGGAGTGATTAGTGTTTTATTCTGTGTGTAACCCAATGAAACTTGAAGAGTTCTCACATGGAAGAAAGTGCTGCTTAGTGGCACTGTGTAAGTATTACTGCCAGGATATGGCACAAAATACGTTAAGAAAATCTAACTTTCAGTTTCTAACACCACACAGATTAAATCATAGCATTAGTTTTCCAAGTCACTTGCATCATTCTCTTGGTTTATATGTTTTGATGCTGAAGAAATCAGTTCTGGGTAGCTTAGTGTTTCCTTAATTATAGATGTATCACAGTTTTTGCAGTATCATTACCTAATTCACATCACATGCAGTGTAGTATTTAATCATATTTCTGACTTGACTTGTGCCTATAGTCTACAGGCTTCAGAGACTGTTTAGCGTAACATTTGTGATATGATTGGCCCTGGCTACTCCACCTGTGTATTAAAGTAAGAAACATAAGACGCCCTATTGAAATTTGTTGATTGTATTTAGCCTGATGTGTGCGCAATAGCTCTGAATTAAAGCCTGAGATCCGCAAAGTAGCAGAAACTGAAGAATCGTGAATTAAACTAAAGACCCCTAGCAGAGCTTGTTAAACTGTGATCCAACAAGGTGATGGTAAGGGAGATAAGGACAAACGTTTTAGTGCCTGTTGATACTTTTACTCATGTATTATACCACGACGTTTCAGAAAACATCAATTACATTATTCTGCGCCATTTTTTCACAATTTACATAGCAGCATCTGCATCTCAAGAAAAAATGGCTTTCTATATTAATCAGTAAAGGCTAACAAATTTACAATCCAGCTCCCATTGAAGTCCACAGAGAAGTTCTATTGCCTTTGTAGGGTAGTAGGTTGGCCCTTTAGCATACCTTTCATGCCTAACAGTGCATGAATCTTTTGTATTTCTAGCTTTATCTGATATTGTTGCCTAAGAAGAGTCTCCTCACTAGTCAGCTTAACCCACCACTTGTTGTTACTTGTTTATGAGACATTTTTCTACTTTATGGTCTTTAATCTGAAATTATATCAAGTGCTATAATAAAACTGAAAGAGATAATATCTGTGGCATTTCCATTCCCCTGAGCCGGTAATAACATTATTTAACAACACTAGCAAGTTAATTAAGAAAGACCTTGCTGTCATAAATCCATGAAGACTTGCTCATTAAATTAGGCTTTTCAGTGTACTGCTGGAGATCAGAAAACTGTTCTGGACATTCAGTAATGCATATTTCACTAAACAGTCCACAGTATGTTATGTACTCTTTTACAGGATGGAGAATTATTTAACACTCGTACTTCTTGAATTTTGTATGTTTATATCTGATTAATTTTCAATCCTCCTTTCCTTTGAAGTCATTAAGAGAATATTTCTGTTTCTTGGGTATTTAGGGTACCTAATCTTTTCACAACCATGTTTGTTCTCATCTACATGTTATATAATCCCTTGCCTCTGTTGCCTTGAATCCTTGATTTATGCAGTTCTCTATCCCAGCTAACAGAAGTCATCTACTGAATGAATACACTAGTTCCTTGTCCCTTATTGTTCATAGTCAACATGGGGTTTTTCCCCTATCAATTGTGAATCCTGTCTATAGAGTGGAAAAATGATATTGAGCTTTATCTTTATGACTTTGTGGACCCTGTATTCTTTCATGATACATTTGTAAACTGTTTTCTGTAAAAATTTGGTTTAGGGCAATCAAAAAAGAACCAGCTCCAGTAGGTTAGATAGACGTTGAAATTCAATTAAATGAACCCTGTAGGAACTGGTTCCCTGGGTGTATTGCAAGGCAGGGCGCTGGGATTGTTTGAGACCAGGTTTGTGAAAACCCTTATGTGGTCCTGAACTTGTCAAACATATAATCTGAGGTTCTTCAACTCATCCAATCTTCAAAAAAGAATTAGTTGGTGAGATGGCTGAACTTTCAAAGATAGCTATAACTGTACTGTGTGGGTATCACTGTTTAATATTTAATGTTGGTTCCATTCCTAAACATGTCCGTATGACTCACAAATTCCTACTACAAATTGGAAAGGCTAAGTAAAAAGATCTGATATGAAATGATCATCTGCCTCAGTCACAGCCTGTAATCTAGGTGAGCCTGAAAAAACATTGTGGAGATGAATACATTCAAAATTTAAGAACTGTCACATACCTGGATCTGATATTTACCACCACCCCTTTTTTTGGAGTACCTTACCCCAAACCAGTGACTGTATAGGGTCAAGAATGGATATTTGCCTCCAAATTGTGCCGGTGGGGCAGACTGTTAGCATAAGTAAAGATTTTTGCTAAGCCTGCCAACAGCTGAAGGTGCACATTTTGGAGAAGAAAAATCTAGGGCTCACCAGACAGTTCCATTCTGTTACACCATTAAAAGGAACCCAGATCTGCATATTGATATTAATGAAAGGGACACTATTTTAGTAGTACTGATTATTTTCTTGGCTTGCATTAAGTAAGGTGTTCTCATCCCCATCTATGCTCCAGCTCTCTCTTAAGGAATTACGAAGCAGAACGTGATGAGATACTTCATTCTAAATAAGAGAGAGAACTATTTTAAAGTATTATGTCTGTCTTATAGCTTAATTCTATTCATTAATTTAAGACCTTCTCAATATGATTTTTACTTCAGCATTTACAGTAATTTTTTTTTTGCCTTCTTTACTTGTGAGACTACTTTACCATACTGATTGGTTAGTGGTTTGAAAGACTCTCTCTGTGTTGACTTCAGCACAGATTTTGGTCTTCAACAAATGTCTTTAATTTTAGTCCCTGCTGGGGTAGGCCAATTTATTCTACAGATGCATTCCATGTTGTCTTTTCAGTCTTTTCCTACCATAGTTGCAAAATATTACAGAAAACTCTTCAATATTTGTCTGTAATACAGATTTTGTATTTCAGAAGATTAAAGCAACATTCCGTATGTTTACTCAAAGGTTAAGTTTCTTAAATTAGGCTCCAAATCAAATTCTAAAGAAGATAATGGCAAAACTCTCACTGACTCAATGGAAATAGGATTTTATATCCAACCATATAGGAGATATCATATAATATCTAGGAGAAGAAAATCGCTGTAATACTGTTTGGTTTTATTACTAGGCATTGTGCTTTATGCCTGTAGACTGATCTGAAAACCATCTTTCCAATATCACTGTTCCTCTCTCCAGTACTTCCTTGTTATCTAAAATGCATTTGTAAAATCTTTTCTAGCATTTCATCTTTTCCGTAGCTACCAAATTTACCTCGCAAAATTTCAGTCTGACTTTGAGCATCTCTCTCCTCTGTAATCCGTTCTATCACACAACTGCAATAGAACCATTTCCAGTTACCTCAGCTAACTTTGTAGTCCTCTGAGTAGCAATCTTAATATTTTCCTGTAAAGCACTAATTGCTGCATTTTTTTTTTTTTTTTTTTTAATTGTTTGCCAGCGCTCTAAATTTCCTACTATCCCTGTCAGATATTCTTCTGTTTTCTCCATAGATTCTTTTCTCCATTCCTTATTCCAGACCATCCCATTATTTAACCTACTTTCAGGTAACTCACTGCCTGAAAATTCTGAATTGGAAGACCAGAGCCAAAGTGGCTGTTTATTCTTATGTGTCAACACCCTGAAATTTCTGATAGCTTTGCTGGAAATTGGGACAACAGCAATATATTAACATTTTCACCAGAAACCCCAGTTCTTCCCAGAAAACAGAGCCAAATTGTATTTGATGAGTGATAATGCTCTTTGTCACCCTTCTTGTCCATGTGAAGATTCACCATTTTCAAAATCACTGTACAGGTCACTCGTTGCCCTTTTAGTTTACCTCAAGGAAAAATTTCTGGGGGGAAATTTTGTACAAAAGCCTACAAAATTGTTTTCTTCTTACAGCACTGGAGAATACGGTTCTCTGTCATTGTTCTGTTTTGAATGCGATGGGAATTTTTTTACCACAATACTGCTTGTTATTACTTTATTAATCATCCTTCTTCCCTTCCTTAGAACATCTATTTTTTTCCTGCAAATGTGCTTCACAAGCTTTCATTCTGCAATCCACACAGCTGGTCATCTTTCTTTTTTGTTGTGTCTAAAAGCCGCCATATGCCATCAGCAACCCTCTCATGTATATTGAACTTCCTTAGCACATCATTTTGTCTCTTTGAATGTGTTACCTGATGTCTTTAAAGTGGCAAAACACAGAAAAGTGGGTCCTCTTGGTTCTTTGTTCATCAGCCCAGCAAGAGTCAGGAGTATGGTAGAGACGGGCTGTTTAGGCCCTTGGGCCATATCTATTCTAGCTTTGCTTTTTAATTTCTCCTCGTTTCAGCTCAACTAGCAGAATATGGCTCAAATCAGCTCTACGCTACCCAGTAGTAAGTATGTCTATCCTTTATCGATACAGAAGCCCCAGGGCTACTGAGCGCTGGTGTGTTTGGTGTTAGATCATCCACAGCAGCTCTGATTCTCCAGCTCAGTCTCTCTGTCCAGGTGCTTTATGTGACGCTCACCATTTTTAGTATGGGTAGTCTTCTCTAGCACTGAACAGAGACATAACAACAGTCTTTCTGCTGAAAATGTTAGCCTCAGTGCATGAGAACCATTACAATGTGTCTGGCAGAATGTATGCACATAACAGAGAAGGATATTTGTTCTAGGAGAGCTAGATCGAACAGGTAAGCTTTAATGAAAGTTTGAAAAGCTTTTGGTTCAGGAGATACTCTTAAACTTTTCTAAAAGCATGCTCAGTAATCTTGGTTCTGTGGTCGTCTATGTGAAGATCCCTCTTCTCGTTCACCATTTCGGGTGGCATTACCTAGTTAAGAGATCAAAAATGTTGTGATGTGATAAGATGGGTGATATCTTAGGTAGCTAGGACCATGATTTCAATGAAGCCCCTACCAATGCATAGTCTGTCAGGGGAATATGCTTAGAGCACTTTCTGTTGTTGCTGAGTTTTGAAACTTCTGGAATATAGTGGTTTCTCTCCTTCTTAAATGAGTTGCAGTCATCACATAGAATCAGAAATGCATCGATTTTGCAGCTCAGTCCTGTGTCTGAAGCATGGCCTTATCATCTGTAGATAGGGAACTAGGTGGTTTGTGGCACTGGTATTTGACCATCCGGTAGCACTGAAGAGTTCATGAGATACCCATGGTTACCTTGGCAATAAAGAGATGAGATATGCTCAGTGGAATGGGAATTTTTAGAGGTGGTGAGATTTTCAAAGCTCTTTCCTTTTTTATGAGCATTAACTCTTTTGTTACTGAGTTTCCTGTTTAAACAGACAATTAAGGAATGCTTTTAATAGGCTGAGAAAAGTTAAAGGATGTCAGTGTATTCTTTAATCCTGCCATTTCTAACAATCTGTAGCATTTTATACTCATTATGCTTTTTAAGGGTGAATAATTTAGATTCTTTCACCTCCTGATCAGAAAGTCCCCTCTGTCTTCCTTCCTCTGAATTCAGCTTTCTAAATAAGAAAATAAACTAAACTTCTACGAAATCTTATAACCTGTACCTCGGTCTGAGTAAAATTATTACCTACATATACATACACTCCCAAGCTTAAAATCAAATCCAACTATGCTGGACATAGATGGCACTTAAACACCACTGTGCAGCCTGCTCTAGGTGACCCTGCTTCGGCAGGGGAGTTGGACTAGATGACCCACAGAGGGCCCTTCCAACCCCTACTATTCTGTGATTCTGTGATTCTGTGATTCATGGTAGATGGGAGCCTGGTGAGATCTACCCCTTTGGGACCACCCAACCTTCTGCTGAACTCGTCTTACGCCCATCCTGAATCACTGAATCTGTGGCTGACTTTACTGCCCCAGCATAGTCCTGTGGGTCTTCACACACCTTCAGGTACGAGCTATTGGCTCTGCTGCCTGGCCTGGCAACGTGGGGCCTCTGACAGGTGATTGTTGCCATTTCATACACTCAGGCTATTATTCTTCTAAAGCCAGCCCACAAGGCTTGCTTGAAGAATTCAGAAGCACATTGTTTCCTACCAGGTCTTGCAGGAGCTTGTTTATTTCCACTTCATGATCAGTTTCGAGAAGTTTGAGGGTATCGTTATACTGCTGTTCCGTCTGCAAGAGCTGCTGCGCCATGTTTTCCCGTTCCTGCTTCATGAGAGATCTCTCTGCTTCCAGCTCACATTGAAGGCACTTCACTTCCCCTGCAAACACGACCAATGGCATCGTTCAGAGTCTCACAAACAGGAGTTCTGACTTTACTGACCTCAAGCCATTCGAATTTCAGTGTAGGAGGGATCTGCCCCCAGCTCCTTCACTCCTCAGCACTGCAGACAGAGCTATTTTCATACCACCTTGCCTAGACAGGGCGATCATCACAAACAAAGCACATGAGGTTCTCACCTTGTATCACCTCCTTGGCCTGTGTGACCGTGTGAAGACGGATTTCAAGCTGACTCCTGGCGATCTCCAGCTGAGATAGGTGCTGCTGAGCCTCAAACAGGCTGGATTCCAGGGTCTCCTTCACTGACCTGCAAGTTATGAATATGGAGAGAAATGAGTTTCTTGCTCCTGACACCTGCGTGGAGTTATTCCAGTACAAAGTCATTCAAGATCCCTACACCCAAGGACGGAAAATGCACTGCATGGAAACTTGTAGACAGAAAACATGTTTCTACCGTTTAAAAAACACAATGCCCCTCCGAGGGAATGCCCAGGCTTTCCTTATGACCTAGCATAACACAGAAAGCCCAGCCAAATTTGATCTCAATAGCCAAATCTTAAATTGCTGTTGTCTGATCTATGACATACGGGTAGCTGTGCCCACAAAGTCTGTGCCAGCAAGCAAACACCCAGCCTCTGCTCACAGCCCTTATCTCATCAGCACTTCCAAGCTGTTCTGCAGGGGAAACAGAATACGTCCCTGGCTGACTCTTGAGTTTTTCACGCTCTTCATACTGTAGGTATAGGTAGGTAATTTTCCAGACTCCCTGTATTTAAAAGGGACTAAAGAAATACATCAGACAATAAAGTAAAATCTCATGCTTGTATCAGCATTTGTAAGAAATCAGAACTACACTTTATCTGCACAAGAACTACCAGAAAGGAGAGACAGGTATCCTTCAGTTTGAACTGTTGGAAGTTCAAGAGAAAAACTTGCTACTTTTCTTTAAGCATTGCTAAGCAAGCAGGCAGTAGCCCAAACAACGTGTTGGTCTTTAAAATGGAAGTTGTAGTACTGCAGAGGCAACTTGTCACACCCACAGACTTCAACCAACTGCTGCATATGACACATGGGATTCTGGAACCAGGAGCTGCAGTTACCTCCCTGACCTAACACCGTGTCCTGTGCGCCAGGCTCCTACAACACACAGCACTGCCTCGCTAGTACAGGGACGCCGGCAGAACAACGTCCTTCAAGGGAGAGGGACACCTGAGCGGTACAGCAATAAAACCCACGACAGCAGGATTTCATTACTTTGATGGACAATGGAGGACGTCTCTTCAAAAAGGAGAACAAGCACATATTTCTGATTACGCCAATCTCTGGCAGTCCAAAGTAAATATGCCCCATTTTAAGGACAAATAGAAGTCAGTCTCTAAAACAGCACAGAAAAGACAGAGTCCAAACCAGCAGCAACAAAAGGCTCTTGAGAACAACATCTGGCAAGAAGAGTTGCTGATTTTTCGTTATCTGTTGCCAAAGGTTCTTCATAACCAGTTTGTCTCTTTTTAAAAAAATTATTTATCCCTTCAAAAAAAAAATAGCCTAAACATTTAATAGTTTAATAACAGCCCAATGACTGACCAGACATAATTAAGCTGGATCAAATAAGAGAAGCTGGAGCTCAGAAGAAGCAGCAGCTCTCAAGAAATCCACCGAGTGAAAATGGTGTTTATCAGCCTTGCTGCAACACACTCTGGAGTGGTAAAGTGTAAAAGTCAAGAAGCGTGACAAAAAAAAAAAAAAAATCTCTAAAACATCATTTGTACAGCTCTGCAGGTTCAGGAATCTTCTAAGAAACACCTAAGAGGAGGACAAATATCTCGATATTTTTAAAAAAATAAAAAAGCAGTACTTGTCACATTTGATCTTAGAAACCTGATACAGCAGCAGCACAGAATCTTGTTCCTTCCCTGTACAACTTCTCCACGACGTCTGTCTCTCAACAGCATGTGGTAAGGAGTACAGGACCCAGACATCAGCAATGGGCAAGAATCCCCCAAGACTGTTGGCAATTCAGAAGAGGTTTCCCTGCTGCTGGTGTAACCAGCTCTAGGACCTCCACCATACTTACCATACTTAACAAGAGCTAGCTTAGAGGCCCTCACGATTTTCAGCACCAGCATCTAGCTTCACCCTAAGTGGCAGCGTCCTACTCACAATGTCCGTATCTAACAGCCTTGAATACTGAAAATCCCATGTCAAACTACTCCACAAGGAGCGATCTGTGTTCAAATGCACAGAACAAGAAACCAAAGCCAGAGAGAAAGTTCAGGTTTCAGTAAACATCTGCATGGTTTAATTCTTACTCAATTCAGAGCCAAGTTGGCTTGCTTTGGACTTCACACAGGAATGTGCAAGGGGGCATAAACATGAGCCCAAAGCTGAGGAGAGCTTGCTAGCTTTAGCTGTCAGAAAAGTAATGTTCAAATCATGGTGCACTTTAGTCTTCCATTTTCTGTGCATGGAAGGTGAAAGCATCTGAAAAGCACACAGGATGCAATAAATCCTCATGTAATGATTACCACCTTTACAATTATAGCCATCAAAAAATGTCCTGCCTAGGGTCTCCTCCCTGCCTTTACCTGGCCTCTGTCAGCTGCTCGGAAAGGCCTTGCCTGTCCCGCTCCACGGCTGCCAGTCGCACCTCCAGGGCAGCCTTCTCATGCACCAACACCTCCTTCTCCTTGGACACCTTGGCCAGTGCGTGCCCTTGGCGAGAGGCCTCCTGGCGCAACTGCTCCAGAGCACTGCTGGCTGACTCTTGCTGGCGGTGAACCTGAAAGCAGGACAAAATGCAGGTAAAGAGTCCTTTCTCTGGAGCTCTGTATGGAGCCAGCCAGTGCCGCTCCTCAGTCAGGCACAGGACAAACAGCTCCTGGACTGTGGGCTGAAAGTTTAAGAGCATCTGCTGCATACCACACTAATACCCTGGGCTGCTGAAAGGCACTGCCACTGTTAACTTGAAAGAGATGCGTAGGGCCCTACTGGGCTGCCTTCACGACAAACATACATACCCCAGACTACATGTTTTCAGGCAGAAATACCGAGTTTTCCAGATCTGCCACCTTGCAAACTAAAATTCTATCAGAATCTATTCCAGTGCTAGAAATTTTCATGAAGGGTTAAGGAAAAGCAACTTGGCTCACTGAAGAAAGTGAAAATACACACGGTCTCTCCTTCTAGGAAAAAGAAAAAGGATCAAAGTGTCACCTACTTTAGTGTGTAAAGCAGTTGGATGCAATGAGGTGATGCTGGGCAGGGAAGCAGCCCTTGTGGTGAGCAGTGCCGTTCAGTGGTTTATGAAAGTCTGGCTGATGTGGCCAATGAGATGGCAGACTCTGTTTGTAGTTCATGTCAACAATACAGTTGACTTGTCTTACACAAGAAGCTGTCTAATATACCTTGCTGGTATTCAAGCTTGAAGATTAACCATGATAAACTTCTTCCAGGGTACCAAAATCAGTTAGTCTGGAGTGAAGAGTCTCCTGTGATCACCTGTTTCTCATCTTCTTCCTCAAAGCTTAAAGAAGCTCTAACAATTCCTAGAATCATAGAATCCTTCACGCTGGAAAAGACCTTTAAGATCACTGAGTCCAACCACTAACCTAACACTGCCAAGTCCACCACTAAACCAGGTCCCTAAGTGCTACATCTACGGGTCTCTTAAATACCTCCAGGGATGGTGACTTCACCACTGCCCTGGGCAGCCTGTTCCAACGCTTGATAAGCCTTTCAGCGAAGAAATGTTTCCAGATATCCAGTCTACATCTCCCCTGGCACAACCTGAGGCTGTATCCTCTCGTTCTATCACTTGTTACTTGGGAAAAGAGACTGACACCCATCTCACT
>Ga0181612_144599_pt1 | contig 10919 bp, 5 predicted proteins | sample HoacroProtozoa21_FD_119630 | JGI IMG/M metagenome (GOLD analysis project Ga0181612, IMG submission 119630) | Hoatzin crop microbial communities from Cojedes, Venezuel. Combined Assembly of Gp0051906, Gp0051904, Gp0051908 | reverse complement strand
TGATGAGCTTCTGTGCCTTGTAGCTGAAATTTCAAGCTTTCATATGTCAGTGTCTGATGTAGCTACACTACCTATTTTTCCTGCACTAACAATCCAGTAAGTTTGAGTCTGACCTCTTCCTCTTTAATGGCTCAAACTAATTTATGCTTCTACCAGGTAGCTGCCACACAGTCAACTGCAGCGTTTTCCGCACTCTAATGTGTGACATCATTGGTTAGTACCTGCTTAACCTCAGCAGGCACGGAGGTTTTGGATTTATCACTAAAAGCTTGCTTTGTAGCCAGTGGATATTAATCATAAAACCTGTGACATGGAGTAGAGAGAGAATTTCAATAGGAAGCTCTTGTCATTGATAAAATTTTGCCTTTATTTGTATAATAAATAAATGAAACCAAAGGTGCAAATTTGAGCTCTAAAGCCTTCTAAGATTTTTCTTTTTCGCCTGCTGCTTCAGGGGCCTCTCCTGTGGTCTGTTGCAGTGGCAGTTGTCTCAAGCTGAATGTTTACGTAGGACAGAGGCTGGGGAGGGAAGGGGAATATGTCAGTATAGCACTACAGGGAATTCCCTGGTTTTGGAGCTGGATTCTTCACTCCAGCTGGTCTGTGGTCTTTACTTTCACAGCTTGATGTAAACAAAACTGTTTATATAGGCTGCTGAAAAAGTTGGCACTTGAGGGAGCAGATGTGTGTGTGATAAGGAGATTCAGGGTTCTGGAGGTAACCTTTTTTTGTTGTTGTTGTTCCTTTTGGCAAGTATTGCAAGAGTACTTTTTAATTGCATAAATCTTAACTCACACAATGCTGCAATGATAATACTGGACTAATGGTAATCTTTCTACTGCTAAAGTGCGATCCTTTGGTACTGAAGACCGGCCCACAGACAGACCTGCTCCTCCCAGAGAAGAAATCTATGAATACATTATTTTTCGAGGAAGTGACATCAAAGACATCACTGTCTGTGAACCTCCAAAAGCTCAACATACTCTGCCACAGGATCCTGCCATTGTTCAAGTAAGTTAGCTTGAAGTGTTGGTAGAAAGCTATGATAAAGTGTTGGTGATAAGAGACTTAATTTTGGTATAAACTTATAAAAATGAAGGCCAGTAAGTGTCTCCAGAAATTTTCAGATTGAAGCATCCTGAATTCTGTTGTAGTGTTTAAAATAGCAGCAGCATTCAAGACTTGAGTTAGCAAAGCCAGAGCTAGTTTACCTAGCTGAGAATGCAGGGAAATCGTGATGAGGTAAACTAACCCTTCTCAGTATTTACTTAAGCTTTAGTAATGCTGTATGTGAAGTAGAGAATCGCTGCCAAAGCAAGTTGACTTCTGGACGCTGTAAATGGAAATGTACTTTGTCTTGTTACAGTCTTCACTGAGCTCTGCCTCTACATCATCCTTTCAGCCACATGTGCCTTACAGCCCGTTTAGAGGTATGCCACCTTACAGCCAGCTTGCTGCCAGCTCTTTACTTAGCCAGCAATATGCAGCTTCATTAGGTTTAGGTAAGTGAAAACTTTACTTGCTAGAATAAAAGGTACAGTCCTTGTATGCAACTACTCTGAAACCAAGTAACAATAATTAATGTTGAATTCCTTGCCAAGCGTCAGGCTGCAACAAGCAGCGAATAAGTAGTTAACTTTGTGCCATGATTTTACCGCAGGAAGGCCTGTGTTCCACTTACACACACACACAGATGCACATGAAAGAAAGAAACAAACTAAATAGCTAATGTTTCTTTCTGAAAGTAAAGTGAATACCTAACAGTTGAGGCTAGTTCATTTCTAACCTGACATACCTTACGTACACATCACATACGAAAAGAACTTGTATTCCCGGAGAGGACTGTAAATAAGCTGCTCTAATGCTGTTCTAGAGAGTCTTGTATCTTTCCAAGTCCTTCAGATGTTTCACTACCTTGTATCTTATCCGTATATCTTTGCTTTCTCTTCTTCCCTCTATCTCTTTAGAGAAATTGGTAAGCCCTCCAGCATCAGCAGCTGCTTCCAGCCCTAGTTCTTCTCCGTCTCCACAACCTGTTTCAGAGCCTGACATGTCTTCAGAGCCCCATCAGCTATCTTCCAAGGGTAACAGCAGTTTGAGGACTCCAAATATTTGGAAGAACTGCATGGCACTTGCAAACACTCTGTTCTTGTTAACCCCTCCTAGAATGATAGCATATATATGGGTAATGCTGGTAGAACTAGTTTGTTCTCAGCTGTTTTTGCCTTTCATTACATGAAGTATTCCTCCTGTCCTAGAGGTATCAATTAGAGAGACAGGAGAAGGAAAAAAGTACAGGACAGCGGATCCTCTTATGTAAGTATCAGGAGAGGGCTGAGGTTTAGGGATGTTGATGTGCTGCATCCTATCCAGGAACATGTGTCACCTTAGACTGGGCAAGGAATTAATTTGTCTTCCCTGGAAAGATGAGCATGCTGCTTAAACTGTGGGTGGCCTTGCTGTTAGAGACACAAGTTAACAGAAAATTGAGGAAATACCAGGGTACATTTCATGCATGATGGGGCATAGTACCATGTCAAGACTCCCAAGTAGTAAAGCATGACTAACAGTGAGCAATTTCTGAGTTGTGGTAAGCTGAGATAACATAGTTCTGGGTGCTTGCTTCTATGTGTAAAAACTTTTGAAGGTTGAGTAGAGATACTAGACTGACCATCCTCAGAGCAGAGAGACCAGGTGCAGCCTGCATTTAAACATGGTAATTAGTTTCATCTGTTTTTAACTTAAGCATGTATGCTTGTGTTGGCATGAAACTGTTTTTACTTACTCTCTGGTCTTGGCCATCTCTCTGTACGTACTTTCTCAGTATTCTTGCTAAGCTTTGAAACTTTCTCATGTTAAACTTGCACAGCAGCTTTGTCCTACTGAATAATCCCTAGGGTATGTCTGTCTTCCTTGCAAGTTTTCCAGGTGTACGTTAACTGGGAACCTGCATGTTACCTACTGAGTATATCTCATGTGGGCTTGGGTGGCCCAGAAGTGTCAGTGGCTTGGTTTGTGTGTTCTCTTCCGCTTTTCACTTTTCTTGCTCTCAAAGTATATTCAGTTAAAGTTCGCTTCCAAGCAGCTCTTACGCCTAACTACATAAACCTGTAGTACTCCAAAACTTCTAATTAAATCTAGAATGCAGTGTTTCTTCTGAGTACTGAAGACTGTCACTTTTTAATATAATTGGTGTAAGGTATACCAAACCATGAAAAGTATTTACATGTTTTGTAGTGTGAATAAATAAGCCTGGATGGAAGAGCAACAGAAGTCTTGGTAACACTTTGGCCTTGACCAAGAAGGAATTTAAAAGGGTAACTTTGAGATCCTGGTCTGGTTTCAGGTTTTCTTTGTCTGAAAGCTAACAATAAGCAATGAAGTAGAAGGACTTCTAAAAGCGGCTTACAAAATGGGATATAGTTGAGGTGGTTAAGCTTTTCCTGCAAAACTTTCTTGACAAAGTGGGGAAGCTTCCTTGAGCAGTTTCAAAATGGTGGATTTTTGCTTCAGATTTAAACCATCATGTAAAGTAAATTCCTCGTAACCAAGGATACACCTAGAAATTAGATTTCGGTATAAACTGTCTTAAGAGACTGACCTGGCTTGCTTATGTAATGTGTGTCTAACTTGGTTTAAGAAATAAATGGGTAGATTTCCTGACTTTAAGGCTCTGGATTGGAGAGCCCAGACCTGTATGGCAGTAGTGCCTTGCCTAGTGTATATAAGCCACTTAAACAGAGCATGTAATGATAAACACTCGAGGTTTTGAGTAATTCCCGACAAAACGGTTTCTCCGTAGAAGTGGGTAGGGTTTGAATAGTGTTGGCACAGTTTCCAAGAGGCACTTAGTCATTGGGATTTTTTCCAGGTGCTGGCTTTCCTTCTGTTCACCCAGTCCGCAAGAGCCCCATGGTAGAGCAGGCTGTTCAGACTGGCCCGGCTGACAACATGAATTCACAAAAGCCACCCCCAGTGAAAGTAACTCCAGGGGTTCAGCGCAACGGACGGCAGGTTCCGCCGGGCAACAGCAAGGCAAACGGTGTGTATGCACCACTTCGTCTTTAACGTGCTGTTCTGCAGCATCCTCCAAAGGGGCATAGCGAGACTAAACTGTTTCGGGTTTGTTCTTGGGCTGTTCTATTAAGTTTATCCATCTTGTTCAGTAGATACAGTTCAGGCAGCACCTGTGCAAACCCAAGGACAGGTGAATGATGAAAACAGAAGACCTCAAAGGAGAAGATCAGGTAAGCTAACCTGACACTGAATGGTCGCTTTAGCTTAAAAAGGCAAATATTGTTAATTGTGGCGAAGGATTATCGGACAGAAGATTGAAAGCAAAATCTTGATAAGGCTTTGGGTGTCCAGAGATGCTTCCCTAATGAAATAGGTTCTGGAGTCACAGAAGTTCAGAACATTTTGGGGACAGAATTCTAGTATCTTTTTCTAGGAACCCGAAGGTACAGTATAAAAATTGATGCTGTGATTTGACAGCAACAACTAGATTTCTCTGAAACCTGAAGTGTTTTTACTGGGAAGGGCAGCCTTTTTAAGAACTTCCAGAGCTCTTACAACTGAGAGGAACCATGGAGCCCTTGCTTCTATAAAGCAGAAGTATTCTCTCAAGACTGCAGTTAAAGCACAGGTCAAAAGAAAGTGGAATTAAATTCAAGTAGGTGTTTGCCCAAGCAAAATGAGAAAAGGCAGGAAACAAAACTTCAGACTCTGAGGTCTTCAAATTAATTTGCCTGAGGGCAGCACTGTAGAAGGGGTTATAGCTTTTTCCATAAAGGAGTTGATAGCTTCCGAGTTGGAAACCAGAAGCTGTACAGAGTGCAAGCGCCTGTTGTGGGTAGATAAGTCTTGGGTGGATTCACCGAAACCAGTGACCTGCTCCTCTTCACCGTCGTGACGAGTTTGTAGACTAATTGCAGTACCACGCTTGCAGAGGAATAGCTGTTTTCCCCGCTTGCCTCTGCCTTTCTCAGTCCAGTACTTGTTCTGGTTGCCTCTCCTCACGCTGGAAGGGAAGTTGGGTGTACTCTGTTGTAAGGGTAAGACTGACATCCAGGAACGCTGCGCAGAAAGCTGAAGTGTTGCTGTAGTGTGTCTTCTGCAGCCCAGCACAGAAGTTACTTTGAGAGGTGTGGCCTAACCACAGGACTGGAAGCCAGAAACTCCCGAGTTCTAACCCTGGTTTCCTCTGGTCTTGAGCAAGTCGTTTAACCTCCCTGCGCGTTACCAAGCGTTTAAACTCTCCTGCTTTCAGGAAACAGGAGAACCAGAAACCGTTCTAGAGGACAAAACAGACCAACCACTGTGAAGGAAAATACAATAAAGTTTGAAGGTGACTTTGACTTTGAAAGTGCAAATGCACAATTCAACAGAGAGGAACTTGATAAAGAATTCAAGAAGAAACTAAACTTTAAAGGTTTGTGACTTCATTAAATATGAATTGCTGAGCTGGTAGTAAATGCTGCATAGAAAAACCTGTTCTGAGAAACTGTGTGATTACATGTGGCAGTGTCTCAAATCTTGTTTGAGGGAGCAGGAGAACAGATGGCTCTTCACTGTGCATCAAGGAAGTGTAATATGTTTTATTATCTTCAGATGACAAAGCGGAGACGGGGGAAGAGAAAGGGGACCCTGGGGTGGCAACTGAAAACAGTGACGGTAACGCAGAGGAGGACCTTCTGGGACCCAACTGCTATTATGATAAATCCAAGTCGTTCTTTGACAATATCTCTTCAGAACTGAAATCCAGGTGAGCATTTTGTAAAAGCTTGCTTTTTTTAATGCAATTTTAGGCATAGAATTCTAGACATGATCTATGTCACGTGGTTTAGTTTTTTAGAAATCTTAGAATACAAGAAAGTCAGGAAAATAGTCTTTCTTTAGAAGGGAGTATTGCCATGCATGTGATGGCTCGTGAGTGATCTTAACCAAGCTTCATGCAGTGGGATCAGACAAAAAGCGAGGATTTCAGCTGATACTGATACACTTGCCTAAACTACAACACAGGAATTTCCAGTTCCGTTTCCCAGTACTGACTCTGAACCCATTGATTTTTAAACACATTTCTTATCTCGTCTGTGGGAGGAGGCGTCAGGCTCAGGCTGTGCTGAAGATGGGGCGAGCAGCAGACAGGAGCAAGCTAAGCCCGGAGCTGGGGCAAGGAGGAGGGCAGGTCTGCCTGGGGAAATGCATCAAATTGAACACTGGGAGTGTGGAAAGAAAGGCTCATCTTTTGCTGCTGACACTGATGTTGCCAACTGCCCGGTGAAGTCAGGTGTCCCTTTAGTGTCAGTGTGTGAAATTCCCTTGGCAGAGTCTTCCCTTCAGCAGCGCTTTCCTCCGAGTGCTGGCCGTGCGGTGCTGGGGGGGAACACGCTGGTGCTGCGGAGCTGCCTGCAGCCTGCCGAACCTCGGCTGGGACCGGGCTTCCTGGGATGCTGGAGAGGCTTCCCTGGAGTCAGGAGTTTGTATTCTCGGGAACACAGGACGGGGTTTGAAATGCTAGCGAGACGACGTTCAACCCTTTTTTAGGCCTGTCTTCAGCTTTCCAGTATGCAAGTAGCTTACAAAAGCCAGCAGCTGTCGTGTTCAAATCCATGCTTCACAGAGGAATGGAGCTAGTGAGCATGTGGACGCTGCAGCTGGTTCTCACTGCAGTTCAGCAGGGGTTCTTCCTTGCTAAATGAGTTGGTGGCTATTTCCTGTGGATATGAAATCTGAACGCAGCCTTGTTCAGTTCTAGGCGTACCACGTGGGCTGAGGAAAGGAAGCTCAACACGGAGACGTTTGGAGTGTCCGGACGGTTCCTTCGTGGCCGCAGCTTTCGTGGTGGGTTTCGAGGTGGAAGGGGTAGCGGAGCAGCAAGGCGAAACCAAACCACTCACAGAGCTGGTACTGGCCGAGTGTAACTGCGGAGGCAAGTGTTTTAGCAGGGATAAATACTGTCTCTGAGCCAGGCTTGTCTCTTGCTCCTTGCCTGAACTGTCTGCACAGCCTCTCTTGCTCTCCAGTCTCATGGATATATCAAGAAGTGTTCCGTGCTGTGTCTGATCGATCCTCCCCAGGGGTAGAAGGAAGTATGAACAGTTTTAACGTGTCCTTTAGCGTGTTGATTATTCTGTTGATTTGGGCTAGGCTTCTGTCTGGGAAAAGAGGAGCTGCTTGTTCGAGCTGTGGCGTTGTAGCTGAGCATGTCAGTCGATACATGGGCGTGAACTTTGCTGCTTTGCTGGGGAGAAGATCCCCATGATGCCAAGTCTAATTCTGCCTTTTTTTCTGAATAGGTTCTAACATCTCTCCTGAGAGGATGAAACTGTATATAGAAAGAAAACAACCAACTGCTGCACTAATGTGGGAAAATGGTTCATATTGTTTACTGTCTCAGCTCAAGCGACAGAACTTCATGTACTACTGCTTATCTTCTGGACTTTTTTTGGACCAGCAACTGTCAGCTGGAATATTCTTTGGAAGAGGGAATGTGTTCAGGGGTACCTTCTTCAGGGTGTCTTTTTTGTTTGTGTTTTTTGTTTAAGTGCAGACTAACTTACGTGGTTCTTCTTTCTGGGTCTCTCAAAGGCTGCTATGGTCGAAGCTGAAAGTCAGACTCCTTTTCTGAACCCTGAAGAAGATAAATCATGCTGTTTTACCATGGAACCAAAGCTCACTTGAAATAAACCAGCTGTAATTTGTTTGTTCTGAGTAGCCAAACAGATTCTTTGGTGCTGCTGGTCTCACTGGTCCCGGCAGCAGGTGTGAAGCAGCACTTGGTATCTGGAAGAAAGGATTCCTGGTGCCGAGGAATTGTGTATATTGTCACTTGGGAGTACTGGGTTGTTGATCATGTAGTAGTGTAAGTGGCTGTACAACTGTTTGCTGGCTGGCACGTGTGCGGAGGTACTGCAGGGTTACACGGCTCCGCGGCTCTCCCTCGAGCTTAGGGTGCTGGGGCGGCGGGGGCCACCGTGCTGCGCCCTCGGGGCGGGAGCAGCGAGCGTCTCCGCCTGTGCTCGGGCTGAAGAGGTTTTGGCAGTAGCTGGCTGGCTGGGGAGGAGATGCGAAGCTCTGACTTCCCGCCTGGATTTGTACCTCGCTCACGGGCGGTGCCGAAGGCAAACGGTTCCCTGTACGCTCGTAGACTGTGGTGGAACGCTATGGAATGTTTTCATTAAACTAGGGATGGGAGTCCATGTAACGAAGCTTACAGATGGGCATGTTTAATTGGCTTCCTCTGTACCCCCCCATACTGTAAATAGTTTAGTTCGTTTTTCTTTTTGTTTTTAAAAAAATCTGTATGTGGGGAGAGGGGCTGGGAGGGAGGGGTTATCTTTGTTTGCATGAATTAAGTGGGTTAAACTGCTCTAGGCATGTGTCCCTTTTTTGGTTGGTAGGGAATTATGTTGAAAAAGCACCTTGATGACTGAACCCCTTACATAGCTAGAATTTTTTAGTTATGCATTGACCTAGGTTACTGTAAAAGCTTGGATTTATTTTTGTAGGACTTTATTGCTGAGAATTAGAACATAGCAGTGGGGCTGCTCTTTGAAGTAATGTAAATTGTAATTATAATAAACATGTAAATGTTTGATGCTTCCCTCCTCCTTTGTTCTGTGTGTAGCTCAGTAACTCCAGCCGTACAACTCATCAGATGCCCGTCCTAGCAGGGGTCAAGTCCACCATGGAGAAAACCACGCTGCAGAGCTCTGGCAGGCCTGCAAAGTGTCACACAGCGTTTGAAACGGGCTTGAAATCCCCGATCCAGGCCCCGACCCCTTGTTCCTGTTGCCCTGCATTCTGTGTTCCCACTCTCTCGCTGGGGAACCGGCCCAAGGAGCGCTGCGGCTGCCTGGAGCGTGCTGCTCTCCCCTTGCTGCTGTTGGAGCCCCCCTCCCTGGGCTGCTGGGACTTCCCGGGGGCTGCGCTGCTGGCTCAGCAGCCACAAACGCCTTTGTACTGGCAAAGCAGGGTGTGCTGGAACAGCCGCCCTGGAAGCTGCTGTGAGCCTCTAATTCTCTGCTGGCAAAACAGGCAGTGCCGCTGGAAGGGGCAGGGGGGGCTGGCGCTGCCCGAGCCGGCTGACCTGTCGGAGGTGGCTGTGGCGAAAGGACAGCTCCTCCCTGACCTCTGTAATCGTGCTTTTCTGTTTATTTTATTTTCAGGCAGTAATTCACCTGGTTTGTAGAGCAAAGCCTCAGGTCTAATTTGTCAGACGCAATCATTGCTGCTGATGCTGCCACAGTCACTGTGGTGCTGGGCGCTGTGCCTGGCTCCAGTGTGCAGGAGCAGGGCTGGGAGACCAATGGCTGCTACCTGTGAGTCCTCTGCCAGGAGCAGGGCCAGGGGCCCCATGGCAGCTACCTGCCAGTCCTGTGCCAGGAGCAGGGCTGGGTGACGGATGTCTGTCACCCATGAGCCCTTCTCTACCTGGAGCAGGCCCTGTCGGCTGCTGGGCAGAAGATTCCCAGCAGGAGGGAACGATGCTGGGGGTTTGTGCAGAGAACAAACTGCAGCTCCTGTAACTTCAACCTCTGCCTCCGAGGGCTGAGGAAGGGGCCCCCAGGGCCCCCCAGCAGCTCCCTTTCCCTGGCCGAGGTGTCCCTGCGCTTTCCCGAGCAGAAGGCAGCGCTGCAGCTTTGCTGTCCTTGATTCCTGGGAGCAGGCTGGCGCTGGGGGGGAGGCCAGGGAGCTGCGAGTGCGAAAGCGACTGCAGGGCTGTGTCTGGTGGGGGGGTGAGGTGTCCCGGGCGAGGGGCTCCCTCCCACAGGGCACTGGGATACTGCCAGTCCTCCCCGTGCCTGCTGCTGGCTGCGTTGCTCTGGGGCTGCGAGATGGCGCGTTGGCTGGTGGCAGCGAGCAAAGAGCTGCTTTTGAGGATGGTTCTGGTTCCACCCAGGGAAACCCTTACAGTGAACGGGGCCATCCTGCTGCTGCTGCAGGCGCTGAGCCGCGGGGCTGGGAGCTGGGGAGGGAGCTGAAATGGGACAACCCTGCAGCTTGGGCAGCGAAGCACTGGTGACAGGGCAGCATCCCTGGCAGCTGGGAGGGCGGGTGCCCTGGGGCTGCAGGTAGGAGGGGGAGAGCTGTGTACTGCGCTTAGGGGTTGTACTGAAAGAGGAACGGAGCCCCAGGAACAAAAGAGGAAAAAATACAAAAGAGTTAAAAAAAAACAAATCCCAATTTTTCACCTGGAGAGGAGGATGAAACTGGTGTCAGCGCTGCTCAGCCCGTGCAGCACGGGTGACGGGCCGCTCTGTACCGGCCTCCTGTCAGAGCAGCCCTGGGCCAGAGCGGGACGCCCAGCTGGCAGCCCTGCCCTGTTCTGCCTCTGTGCATCAGACAGCGCTCGGGCAGGGGCCGTGGGTACCAGAGAGCGTCCCGAGCAGCCTTCTCGCAGCGTAGAGCTGGTGATGGCAGAGGAATGGGTGGGAAAGAGCTTTTCACTGGCCAGAACCAGACAGCGGAGATGCCACATGTATCTGTCTGAAATAAATCCCACTCCCATCTCCTCTGGGCTAGTTTTAAAGCATTTGTGTCAAGTCATCACCCGACACCCCCGGCTGTATTTCTGCATTCACTACATGATACGTGTTCGCCGCCGCAGCGAGCGCGTTGCTCAGAGCAGATCCCGCTCTCCAGCGCACCGTGGCTTCAGGGCAAAGCAGCACCAGGGCAGGGCTCTGCATCCCTCACACCCCCCCCAGCGCTCTCGCTCTGCTGAAGAACTGGCTCGTGCCATCCTGGGACAGGGAACAGGCTCGCCCAGAAACCACGTTAAGCCCAGCTCCTGCGGAGAGGGACCTGGGTGTCCTGGTGGACGACAGGTTGACCCTGAGCCAGCAGTGTGCCCTGGCTGCCAAGAAGGCCAATGGGATCCTGGGGTGCATTAGGAGGAGTGTGGCCAGCAGGTC
>Ga0181612_142168_pt1 | contig 10919 bp, 12 predicted proteins | sample HoacroProtozoa21_FD_119630 | JGI IMG/M metagenome (GOLD analysis project Ga0181612, IMG submission 119630) | Hoatzin crop microbial communities from Cojedes, Venezuel. Combined Assembly of Gp0051906, Gp0051904, Gp0051908 | reverse complement strand
GTCCAAAGGCACCATCCGTCTGCATCTCCCCTCCTCCACACCAGATAAACACAGCTGCCAGCAAGAGCCCTCATGCTGCTCAGGGCTGAGCAGAAGCACATTGTACTGCTTAAAAACCACAGCTGGTATGTTTACTGTGAAAGCACTGTCCCTGCGTAGGGCTGGAGACCCACCCTGCCCCACGTGGGATGGTGGGATTTGTGCCACGTCTGAGGCAGTGGGGAAAAACCATCGCAACTCATTCACCTCTCAGGACCGAGGCGCCAGGAACGGAGGCTCCCTGGGTGCTGCCCGTGCCCCATCCCCTGCGGTCTCACGGGACCAGCCACCCTAGACAGCACAACTCAAGAAATGAAGAAAAAAAAAATTCCCTCCCATGTAGCCCTACAATCTTTAAATGGTTTGATTTTACCCTTCCCATTCTACCGCGGGTGGTACCAAATAAAAGATGTTTTAAAGCAGTTGCTTCCAAGCACGGTTCTCCTTTGAAAAGGGACTGCGTTAATGGTGACACAGCAGCGTTGTTCCTCCATGGAGCTGCTCCGTGTGCGTGTTTGGAGACAGATTGCTCACTTAGTTGGCTAAAAATAAGCTGTATTGTTTTTTCTTGTCTGGGTTCCTACATTGCTGTGGCATAGTATAATGGTGAAAAGCCTGCTTCTTGCCCTAAAAAATGGTTAACAATCTAAAACTGCAGAATTTTTTTGAATGTATTTCTTTTTTTTTACTTTTGGAGAAGGCACCAAGTTAAGAAAAATGCTAATTAAGTCCTCCTCTCCTCTGCCAACAAGCCCTGCTTCAATTTAATATTTTTTTCACTCCTTAACCCACTTGAATGGAATACCAGGGAGCGATGCCACTGTGGCAGCAGCCAAGGACTGGGACTCTCCTGCGCCAAGCGATGACCCAGAGCAAAACACTGGCTTCAGCAGCAGTGAAGCCTCTGGTATCACTTATGCAGAGATAATTTTCAGCTAAAAGTAGCGATTTCATTTCTTTCATCTACCCACTTCCTTTGTATCAATACCCTTTTGTCCTAGAACCTACTTACCTTCTTCATTATAAAATAGATGTAGATATTGTCCCTCTTTTATGGAAGATTTATGAGCTCTGTAAGTTTGCTTTTACAAATATTAATATTATATAAGCTGATGGGCTTATTCAGCTGCCAGAGGGAAAAAAGAAAAAGACTCCGTCAGCAAGTTTTCTCCCTGATGATTTTCTTTTAAGGGTCGTAGGTTGGCATTTACAAGAAGACAAACTAGTTCAGGGTAACAAGAAGAGGATAAACAGGATAAACAGCAAACCAGAAATCAGGATAAGCAGAAAAACTCTACTCGAGCCAGTTCCGTGCTGCTCCCTGCTCTTGTATTATTATGATGACCCATATTAATCTTAGCCCCCCAGAAAATCAGGGTTGTTTTTTTTTTTTTTCTTAAGGTTGCATAAACATACAGGGGAAAAACCAGCTGTAATCCTGCAGAGTTTGTAACACTCCCTCTGCTCAGGGATGTTGTTCTACCCGACACGTTGCCAAGTGGAGAGCAGAGCAGAGAACTACCCAGCTCCTCTGCAGACCCCCAGACCTGCCCCATCCCCATCTCATCAATGCTGGAGGCAGAAGCTGGGTTTAAACTCTCGCCCCTGTTGACAGGGGTGCGAGCAGCACCCACAGCGCTCTGCCTAAGGGCTGTTGGCTCTGACACCTGTGGGCACCGGCGCTGCTCCAGACGCCTCTTTGCAGCGAGAAGCCGCGCTCGCAGTGACTTACAACACATCTCCAGACACTCTTTGGACGTGCAACATGCATGGAGAGGATGCTGGTATATCCCAATTTCCGAATTTTCAGGGTAGTCCAAGGCTTGTGCAGAAGCATGTTTTTTCCACTCAAAAGATCCCTTTCATTAATATTCCTTGAAAAGCTTTGCCAAACTGCACCTTTGCTCATTAATCAAGCTACCAGTCGCTTTCATTCATTTAAAAAGGCTACTGTCACGGCTCAGAGGTGAAACCCTTACCCTGACCTGAATGTGGCCCTTGGCTTTCCGGCGGGGGCAGCCCCGATGAGGTCCCTCCCTGCTGCCCCCAATGGCCCCGGCTGCAGCAGGAGCATAAAACACCCCAGCGCTCATCTCCACCGCTCATCTCCTGCCGTCCACGCCAGATAACTGCAGAGAAACAGGCTTTGTTTTTGTAGGGTCACCCTGGGGAGAGAGGAATTTGAAAGTTCCCTCTCCTGCTGGAAGTCCCTTTATACCCCGGGTGCAGTCACGCTTTGCGCTTCGCACACGCAGGGGAAGAAAATCCAAACACGGTATTCAACAAAATTAATGACCCAGATTACTAAAATAAAGCTACAACTCAAACACCCGGAACTAATTTCCAAATTACACTTCACTTTATCTCTGTAGCTACCATTAAATAGGGTGGAAGCTTTTAAAATTAAAAAAAAAAAAACAAAAATAAAACAAAAAAACACCTCTATCACAAACTAGATTAAAGGGAAATTGCTTTTGGCTGCTTGAGTTTTTCTTCCAAGTTTTCGCAGGTTTACAGTATTCAAATTTTTACAGTCATTTTCCTGAGATCAAAGAACCCCAGGAACAACACCCATTAATTAGAGCAATGCATATGGTGCTGCAATACTCCAAGGAGCGCGCTCCTGCGATGTAACAGCCTTCGGGCCACGCAAAGCCAATAATTTTCTTCCAAAGGTTGCCACGCACCTCTCTAATGAGCTATCGCATGCACACAATCAGCTGATTAATTCATTAGGAGAAAACACTGCAGTTTGGATAAGAACCAGGAGTTTGGTTGCCGCCACCACTGAACCGCGGGATGGGTTTCATTAGCTCACACCCGAGAAGTCGCTGGAATCCAAACAGCTATCTAATTTGAGTGAACGCTGCGCACAGAATCCAGGGTAGAAGTTAATGCAGCTGCTAATGACATCCTCTCCCTCCCCCTTGCCTTAAATGTTCAATTAGGTTAACAACAGTGGCATTGAGAGAGGCCACAGCCTTCAAGTCCTGAAGACAGAAGGTCCCTTGGCAAGGGACAGAGCACACCGCTTGATAACACTGGACCTAGGACTTCCAGGTCATTGAAGATCCAGCTGAGAGAGCACCTCTGCTCCGGCACGGCTCACTACCCATCCAGCAACTGGATGCCAACTTGGCTGCCTGCAGGTCTTGTTGGACATGATCAGCTCTTGCCTGTAGTCTCAAACGCTCGTTTGCAGGACTCTGCTGACATTACCGCTCTCCTGGGCGTCAGGGGATGACGTTCTCCACCAGGCGAGGTGGGCACAGAAGAAAGCTGTTGTGATTTGGAAGCAAACTTCATCCACTCTGCGGTAGATGTTACACAAAGTGTAAGCATCTCTTTGGTTGGATGGATACCAAGAGCCTTCCCAGAAACACAGAGTTAATCAAGAGATGTTGTAGAAGCAGAAGGAAATTCTCTGCAGACCACAGAAACAGCGTTTTCAACCTCTTTGAACTGAAGATCAAAGAATCAATTCCCACCCATAGAAGGCAGGCAGAACAGCACAGCGCAGCACAATGTTTACTACAGCTAGTTTAGGGTTTTTTTCAGAGTAAGAAAAAGTGACAAAACATATAAACAAGGTACAGTTTATTCCATATTTTCAACATAAGTGTGTATTTTTCTTGGTGGAGATTTAATATACCAGGGCTTCAGGGAGGCCTTCAATCACTGGAGAGTTTCCAGCACATCCTGAAAATTTCCACTCGAAGGCAATGAACAATGCAAAAAATTTGTGTCTAATTGAAACGCCACATGACAATCAAAAAGGAGTTTCAATGGGAATAGTTTTTTGTTTTAAAATCAGCCCTAGTTTTGCATAATGCTGCCTGTCGCAGTGAAGCATCCTTTGTCATCAGTGAGTTATTTAGGAAGGAGAAGAAGAAAGTCCTGGCGTGTAATAGTCTGTTGAACTGTGACGGCGAGTTAGGTAAATGACTGAATTAGCATTCTTTTATACGGCTGCAAAAATAGCTGTAAACCACGTAACTCATCACTTAGCATGGTTTATGAAAATAACCCTGCTCCTTTCGTGCAGGCATATTTGGCAGCTGTTTGTGGCAGGCGGGGGAGGCTCTGCCCTGGCAGCACCGTGTCCCAGTGATGGATGCCACCGGTCGGATACCGTGCTGAACAGCAAACTTGGGACTTCGGCTCTCCCTGAATACACCCAACCCTGCTCACTACAAAGGAAAATGCCAGTGCTTGCATTGAAAATTAAAATGTGACAAGTTTTAGTCCTCTGGTGGGCCCAGAGGCCAAGAGCATCACCAGAGGATCTAAACAACCCCAATACTCTATCCCATTGAGAAGCATGATGAGTAATTGCCATTGCAACTTATGGCACAAATATCAGCAGCAGAGTTTGGATGTGCTTTAAAATCCACTTTGGAACATCTGTGCTGCTCGTCCCCGGGCTGTGCACAGCTTCGCCTGCGTCATGGAGCATGGTGGCTGTGGGGTTAATTCACAGGCTCGCTCCAGCTTCATTTACACAGGATGAACCAGACTATGGCCGCAAACGATGAGTCCGGGTAGGATGGACAGTGGCTAAGCAGGGTAGAGGAAAAAGCCCAGCTGCAGTGTGGGACATAGAGCAACTGGAACCCATAAGACCTACCACCCACCGCTCTTGAAGTGGCTGCAGACGATGATCTGCAGCGTTCACAGCTCACACAAACCCCCAGGACAGACGTTCCTCCCGGATGCCAGCTCCCCTCCGTGCTGGAGCCTGGCAGTCAGCGGGCACCCAGAGCCAGGGAGCACATCCCCTCGGCACCTCCTTCCCCCCCAGCATCACCCACGGGTGTGCTCTGAGCACACCTGCAGGAACAGCTGCATCAAATCTAACCTCAGATCGGCTGTGACGGGGTTAAATTAAATGTCACCAGACACAGTTCTTACAGCATTTGTAAGCCCCGGAGAACTCTCCTCCCCATGTACCCGGCCACTGTCCACACGTAGCCAGGGAAGAGGTTTCCCTGCTCAATGCAGCGCAATAAATCATGGTGAGAGGTTGCCTCATCCCTGAAATTACATCCTCTCTGTATGAAGAAAAATCAGAGCCAAGCCTTCGCAAACTCAAGGTTTTCTGGGCGCAGGACATGGGAATGTCCATGGTTTCCTGGATGATTTTGCAAAAGGCTCGTTGGAGTCCAAAGCTGCCGGGGGGCTGCTGTGAGCAGAGCCAGCTGGACTGTGCTCCTCAGGAAACATCTGCTGGAGATGGACGGAGGGAACAGGGTGTGCCTTGACCCTCCTCTCCCCATGCTCCTCCACCTTGTCTCATCCACACAGGAGGAGGGTGAGCAGGGAGGGCAGCTGCTGTGTCCCTTGCCCAAGTGGAATCCCTCATCAGGAGGATCCCCGACTGCTCTCCACCATGGGAGCTGGGACGCCTGGCCCGCACGCTGTGAGGAGGCTCTGCAAGATGCACTCTCTGGGGGTCTGGTTCATCTCAGCACACAGATGTTCAGACATTAAAATCTCTGAGCCTCCCGAGTATCCAACATGAGGCTGTTGACATCACCCAAAGAGACTGTGCAGAGATCTTGCAAATGCTCCCGCCTTCCAGTTGGATTGGGACCAAGATGAGCAAGAAAATGATGAATTCTTTTAAAAGAAGTACAAATTGCTCTTTACCAAAGTGAGAATACACAGCAAGGTTCTCTTAGGGGGTGACTTCGGAGGTCCTGGTTTTGCTTAATGAGCCTGTCCATCTCATTGGACCCGAACGGCACGTTTGCTCACAGTACGTAGGGAAAGTCAATGACGCATCGAGAACACAACGGCGTTAATCTATATTCTCTCCTGGTCTCAGCGAGATGAGCTCCTGCTCTTTCGGTTTCAGTCATTAAACAAACCACGTCTGGTAGCTAACTGAACAGACCGCTATACATCAAAACAAATCTCTCGCTAACTCCATTTATTGAATCTTTTATTAGGACAGTGTCGTCTCCGTGATGGACTCCAGAGTTGACTTTCTCTCTGCAGCATGACCAGTAACACCACAGTTGCCTTGGCCCATCCATGTCTTCACTCACAGCTCTCAGTCTTCACCCCAGAGTCGAACCTCTGTTATGGCTTAACTGTTTCCCCATTTACAGCAGCCAACAACATTTTACCTTGATAAATCAGCTCAGCTGCAGTTCCCTCCTCCACTCATTAGCTCAGAGATCAGTGGCTTCCTTCCTCCCCCTTGTAGCATCATGCTTCCCTTCAGCTAGGTAGGCTTGGTTTGCAAGATAACCTCGGGACACAGACTGCCTGTTTAAATATGCTCTCAGCGTGGCTCAATATCCTGTTCAGGAGACTGCAGAAATTCTCTAGTCCTCCGCAGACTGGGAATTCAAACGCTGTTATCACCGTGCTCTGTGCTAGGACTAGTCCAAGGGCTGCTAACAACAGTCGCAGTCCCTGTATTTACCTCAGCAGCGTTTATATCGGGTCTTAGCTGCATCTTCCCATTTAGTTTTAGCAATGAAAATACTGTGACGTTAAGAAATCTGTAAATCAGAAGCTGTGCTGGGGTGTGAAATAGAGCATCCATTTGGGAGACAATTAAGCCCCACTTACGTCTCCTGTCACTGGATCTATGTGACTACAGGAACAACACAATTACTACCTGGTTGGCTTTGCTGCTTCCCCAAATCTTCTTAAAACAGCAGTATCACAATGAGCTTTTCTTGTTGACAGGCTGTTTCTATTAGCTGTACAAGCGTCTTGAACAATTATTGACGCTGTGGGCGACTGGCAAGCAGAAAAAAAGAAGCCTACTGTTCACGAGCAAAGCTATTAAATCAAAGGAAGCAATAATATCACAATTTTCAGGTGACCAGCCCTCAGGTGCAAACACGAGAAATTCTGCAGAAGTACTTCAAGAGCACCCCACAGGCTCCCCAAACTGGAAGAAATTACCCACTGAACAGCGGCAGGTAAAAAAAACTAAAGGAGCCCTGCATCACCGCAAGCCCTGCATCACCGCTAAGTGTTGGACAATTTGCAAAACATGACAAAATTTCTTTAATTATTGAAACAAACTGGCTAAAATGAATAATTTAACCTGCTCCGACTAGTCTAGGGCATTTTCCTGTGGCTACCAGGATGACTCCGCTTTCAGCGAGAGCTGGTTTGAATCACGACCTGGGACCAAAGCAGTTCTGCAGAAAACAACCAGAACAAAGCAGAAACCAGACAAAACCACAGATTATACTCCTCCCCAGAGGGATTCCAATTATACAGTACCTGACTTTGGCAAACGAGCTGAACCATGCAACGCAGAACTTGCTTTTACCAGCACTCCCCTTGCCCCAAATGCTAATTTAAATAATGATAAAACTGCACCTCAACGCACAATGTTATTTCTTCAGGCGTTACAAGCCATACCAGATTATGCAGCACTACTTGTGTATGTACCAGACCACCGCGGCTGGACTATCCATTCCCTCCTTTGCTGCTATCGGGAGCATTTTCATAGCTCAGGAACCTCACACAGGTCCTGTTATACCAGTGGGGAAACTGGGGCAGGGGCAGTAAAAGGAGGTGAGCGCTGGGTTGCTGGCAGCAGCACATAACCGTGCTTTGCGGACAGTGGCTGTTCCCACGCTGCCTGGCCCTGGGATGCGGGCACCCGGTGGATGGAAGGGCAAGAGGACTGTCATGTAGGTCCTGCCCAGGTAGTTCAGAGGAAAACGAGATCCAAACCCCGCATCCCACTTGCAGTAACAACAACTTCCATCTCCCCAGCACTCATCACGGGGTGGCTTTGGAAACATCCCCAGAAGGTCCCACCAGCTTTGGAGTATTTCACAACAAGGGGTTGGCCAGTTGGCTCCAAACCTGGAAATGTCCCTGGCTGAAATTTTACCAACAATTTGCCCATTTGGAAAATCTTCTATTTTGCTTGAATCTTCCAGTTTTCCAGACCCCGCTGTGCTTGGGGCAGCTCAGGACTATGTACTGGAGGGAGAGGGAAGCCGCATGCCAGCTGCGGGCTGCTCAGCAGCCCGGCAGGCTGCAGCACTGGAGTTTCATTGAGAATAGGCATTTCGGGTGCTCAGGATCATCTCCAGGCTCCTGTAAGTGGGGTTGAAGCCAGAAGACTTCAGGGAAGCACCAAGGAAAGGGGCTCCTCATTCTGCACAGTGTCCCCCAAAACCAAGGCTTGGCATGGGGGACCGGGCTTGGCTGAGCATCGCCTGTGCACAACCATGTCCCTAATTAGGAGCCCTCATTCCCAGCTCTCACTGGAAGCAGCAAGAAGCCTCGGAGGTGCCTGCAGTGACTGATGGTACCGGCCGCGGCAGTCACTCAGTCAGAGGTGATGCTTTATGTGCTGGCTGCAGATAATAAATAATATCTGGGTGGCTTTCAACGTTCCCTTGAAGAACACGGTGCAAAGTGGAGGTGTTGTGACTCATGTCTGACGGGACAGGGGATTTGGTAGCCATGCACCGAAGGACGGACTGTCCTGACGTAGCCCCACGCAGCTTCAAACAACCCCTTCAGGAGCCGGGTCCCCCGGGGGCACCGGCATCCCTGGGACATCTGCCAGGCCCCCCAACCCCAGGTTTCTGCAGGGTGACTCGGTGCCATGTGCCCACGGCCACAGGGTCACCCTGCTGCTGCTGTCTTCTCCTCACCAGGCTGCAGACCTTGAAACCCTGCGTTATTTTTCACGTAGGCTTGGAAGGGTCGGAGGGGAGCGGCACCCCAAAGCCGTTAGGCAGGGACCAGCCTTTCCCCTGCATGATGGCCATCCGTGCAACCACACAGATCCAACCCTGATCTTAATTACAGCAGCATGTCTTCACTCGCTGTGGTCCTGATCACACAACGTGGGATGTGCAAATTAAAGCCAGTGCCTGTGATTTTACACATCAAAAGCCACTCCGGGCTTGTGATAAGTGAGCCCGCTCTCCCCACCACCCTCCAGCCTGAGTCTCTGCACGTCCCTTCCCAGCGCGGCTGGGCACAGGCACATTTATGCACAGAGATCATCTCTCCCCCACTGGGCGGCAAATGATGAAATAAAAAGATTATAAAACTTACATATTTGAAAAAGCTCTAATGGGAAAAAATCCCCAATCTTCTGTGGCCTCTGCATGGCGTTGATACAGCTTGACACAGCTGGAGACATCCTTCACCTTTCTACACATAAACAGCCAGGCTTTGTATACCTATTAGATCTATTTGCAGTGCAGACAGATATTGAGATTAAGGGGTTTCAGCTTCCCAGCCACATACCCCATGCTGAGCGCCAGGTAAAAGGATCCCATATAACCACCCCAGCTACCATTGGGTTCCTCAACCCTCAGCCACGCTTTCCGGCCCTCGAGGTTGCTTTGCCTCTCACACCATAACCTTATAGCATAAGCAATAAAGGAAGACGGACATATTTATCTTGTGGAATCATCACTAAAGGTACGTTTACCCCCTGTGACAGCTGTGGGTGTTAGTGGCAATGGCAAGACGAGGCAGATGGCTCCTGTTACGGGCAGCCACTGCTCTGTGCTCACAAGATTTATGTAGAAATTCATCCCCTGGTCCCCCTTCCTGAGACCGATTCCAGCAGCAGTGACACAGACTAACTTTTGGTATCAATAAAACTCATTAAATGGAGAGGTCTCACATTCCTACATAAGCAGAATATGAAATGCAGAGAAACTCCTGGAACAGACCATCCTGCACAGCAGAGCATAAAATCCATCTGGTAAATTGGATACATTTAATCACACCAGGTTTGTTTTGTCCTTTTTTTTTTTCTTAAAGGCCCATATATTTTGACGGCTTCAGCTTCACGACACAAACTCTGTCAATGTATTTGATTGAAAATGTCAAAGTGACCATCTGTATCACATCATGAGCAGAGTTGCTCTCCTTGCAACACCAGGACGGCTCTTCATCAGGAGCAGGGACATGCCCCGGCATGCTGAGCGGGCTGCCGTTCTCTTCGGACGTATATATCAAGTACCATTTGTTAACTATATGGAAGCCAATCGTCCAGGCCTGCTGTCTCCTGCCCTAAATACCATGAGAACAATTTCATCTCCTGCTGAACCTTGCGCAGGAAGGTAATCGGCATCATCCTGCAACTGCAGAGTAGATATAGGTACTGCCAGCTGGATGAGACAGACTGCCCACAGTTTGCCGACACATCTATTTCCGAAGCTCACAAAGCTGGGCAATACCCCAGAAGGAGCCAAATGCCTTCCCACGGGGAGGAGGAGCTGTGCGCAGCCACATCTGCAGCACCCTGGACCTCAAGGACATGAAGCGGTGATGGCCAAAGGCCAACAAAACCTACCAGAAGATAGGACATATGTGTCCTTGGAGGGACTAAGGCAAAACACCAGGTTCTGCTGACTGCGGTGCTCAGGGTTTTGCCTTGACCACACAAGGAGCTTGCTCAGAAACGCAGGTGATGAGTTTATTTTTCATAAAGAGCAGGGTGAATCCTTGTTCCTGCTTATCAACATGTCAATTCTTCCTGCTTTCCTTGGGAAAGAAAGAATGCTGCTATGCTCAAACAGCGAGCACAGGGGAGCTATAAAAATATCAGTAAATAAGTGTTATTCCCTTTTTAACACAGGGAACGAGTCAATTTGACCTTTCCAGACACCTGCAGCTTTCTACAGCTCCAGCGCTGCCTTTCACAAGATGTTTTGGGGTACATCTCGCCTGCAGAATGCAAAGGTAGCACAGAGGGCTTTCGAACAGCTTTAAGCAGGTTCAATGCTGAGACCTGCCTAGCTGCAATAATAAACTAGCTTTGTTCTGTTCGGGGGGGGGGGGGGGGTCTTTTCTTTTTTTTACATGCCACAGCCACGAATGAAGCCGTTCTCCTTCACCTTTTTGTGTTGCAAGCACCCAGC
>Ga0181612_110878_pt1 | contig 10919 bp, 8 predicted proteins | sample HoacroProtozoa21_FD_119630 | JGI IMG/M metagenome (GOLD analysis project Ga0181612, IMG submission 119630) | Hoatzin crop microbial communities from Cojedes, Venezuel. Combined Assembly of Gp0051906, Gp0051904, Gp0051908 | reverse complement strand
CATTTATTTTGTAGCTACAGAAGGCCCTGAATTTTTCACATACAAAGATAACTACAGTTTACTTTTAACCTGCACCTTTTACCTTTAAGACCAAAAGATAAGCCATTAATTGCTGCATAATAAAATTAGAACAAATTAAATGCTAGTGTATTTATGATTTATAAAAGGTTACCATTCATCTTAAAGTCGTGCTTATTTCTTCTTCTTATAGAAAAGTCTGTTGTTTCCCCCCCCCCCAGTATATTGTCATTTAATCACATACCAAAAAATTATTTCTATTTGATCATTCAGCTCTGCAATACCAAGCCACATCCCAGCTAGCAACAATTTGGTAACATCCTATAGCTGAAGGTCATGTAGCTTAGAAAGCTTTTGCATAGTATGAAATAATTTGATTGCAAGGGACAAGCTAGGAAACTTTTGACTTCCAGATGAAGTTCAGGCAATTACAAGAAAAACAAAGTGTTTGAAGTGTTAGATATCTCTGAATCTCCAGTATGCAAAGATAATTAAGTGCAGTAAAAAACTGGGAAGAAAGTACATCAGTTAAACTGCCCACCTATCACAAATGCTCATATTACTGAAACAATTTAAAAAAATAAACTATATAAAGTAGGTCTATTTCCTTGCAGTGAAATTCTCACTCTATGTTTGAATTTATTCCAGTTAGGCACAGTTAGCAAGCCAGCAATTACTCACAATGTCTTCCCTCCCTCTCGCATTTGCTATGGTTTGTGTGGAGAACTTAGGGCTCTTGAATTCTGCACAGCTCCTGAGCAATGCAAACGCAGCTCCCGTGACAGAGAACCCTGATTCCTGACTGAGCCAGCAGGAACTGTTTCGATTAAAGTCACAAGATCACCATGGAATCTAGCTGCCTGCCCAGCCACAAAGCCCAGCGAGGGCAAACAGTAGTCATTCCTGCTGGCGAGCCATGCCCACAATTCCCCTTCCACTCTCATATTTTTGTGAGATAAATCTTGTGGACGTCAGTCACAACGAGTTTTGGAAAGCATCTCTTGGGATCAGGAAGGTTAGCCCAACCCTGTTGTACAGTATCACATAATATGACACAGTTGGGCAATATATTCCCTGCATCTGTTACATTAAACTACACTTTCTAAGACCAATCACCATTAGGTACTATTGTGAATATGAAAGTATAACTTCAATAAGCTTCTGGGAGCTAAACAGAATACATACTATGTGCCCAGCAGTACGTCTTCTCTCTCTACTGTGGCTTCAGTATATCATGGCTACCATTGCTCCTGAACAAACTTATAAGCATCAGTAGAAGGTTATGTTTGGTTCATGACTAGTATAGAAAAGTTGTAATGATTGAGAAAGTAAGCATTACTGGCTTACTATCCAGTTTGGTGCAACATGCTAAAAGTTTGACTTGTATACCATCTTCTGATGCATTTTTATCTACTGTAATCTTTTGCCCCTGACATAACTATCTTCCCTTTGACAAGGAAAACTAAAATTCATTGCAATTAACTTTCCACACCAAGCTGTAAAAAGCTTCCTGTGCACAATATGGTTTTACTATGTGTGTTTTTGAGCTGTGCATTGAATAAATCATGTGTCCCAATTCTCTAGCTCTTCCACGAGGTCCTAACCATAATGAAATCAGGGCTGGGACTCGCAGCACTTTGCCCTTCTCCTTTCAGGTATCGTTTTCAACTTCAGCACCTAAACACTACATGAATGTGTCTAAGGACTCCTGGAAGTACCTTAGTCACCCCTGCCTCCCTTGCCTTAAGTGCATCACAAATATAGGCACAGAGAGAATCACTAGAATTGTAGTTTCTACAAATTTTGGAGGAGTCTGGCATAGAAAAGACTTTCAAAAGATCTTTAGCTTTAGAGAAACAAGAACTCCCGTCACTGTGCAACAGTGTTGCTTTATTAAAAGGATCTTATGTTCATAGTTCTGTATTTCAGATCCCCATTTAGAATCAAAACCATTCGAAATTTAAAAAAATTTAAACAGTTTCTGCAGAAACAAAACACAAAATATTTTAGGAATCTGTGCGTATTTCCACCAGTTCACTGGATAACCCAATCCATTTTTTATACAAGAATCAAAAAAAGTACGCTTACACAGAAGAACAGAAATACAAAATCATGAGAAAGGTATTTTATTTTACCTTCTTAACAGGTGATGTAGGTGCCCCTTGGCCACCAGCTACTGAAGGCGCTGTCACAGCTACTGATGCCGATTGTGTACTTGTGGTATTTGCATTATTACTTACACCTGCCAAGGTTTTGGTCTTATCTGCAAAATATTTAGAAGATTTTAATTTCCATTTTTCATTCACAATTTCTTCACTTCCACAACACGAAGTTGAATTTCCTTTGGACAAATTTAACAGTCAACTTTCCCAACAACATTTTATTATTTATACCTTATTGTTTCCCCCTTCACACCCAATCTGTATCTTAGTTAGGTCCATCTTTTTTCCATAACACTCACGCATATAACATTTTTTTTGTTACTCAGTAAGTGTTAAAAACTCAGAGATGCACAGACAGAACCACAGAATCATTCAGGTTGAAAGTGACCTCAGGAGATCACCTAATTCAGCCTCCTGCTCCAAGCAGGGTCAGTACTGCACACAGACCAGGTAGCTCAGGGCTCTGATGAGTCAGGTCTTGAAAACCTCTACAAACAGAGATTTCCTCAGCCTCCCCAGACAGCCTATATTTTAGCAGATGCCCAGTGACTGTAAAAATTTAACAATAGCAGCTATGTTAGCATGTAACAGTTAATTTGAACTACAGAAGATGCTAAATCAAAGCAAAACATTTATTCTTGGATGACTGTGTATGTTAAGTGCAAAGAAATAATTAACTGCACAGAGAATGCAGCCAGGGATTCTGATCAGTAGAATGAGCTGAGGCAGGGACCTGCCCTCCAGAGCTCTGACTTCGCTTTTGCTTCATTCCTTCTTTGTCCCTTGTTTTTCCTACCTAAGTTTCACTGTCCACCTACTCTGTCCTCTTCTGCTTTGTCCCTCCTGTCCACACTTCTTCCTCCGTCCTTTGTCTGTGTATCTTAACCTCTCTTACACAAACATACAGCAAATGACCTGGTTGTGATACAACAACCATTGTCACCACGCTTGTTTGAGCTCCATAATCTTACATCTCAGGCTGTTTCACCTATTCAGATTGCATATTCTTTGGAGCAGGATGCTACATCCTATCTGCGCAGTATGGAGCAACATGGGGTTCAATCCCCATTGGTTTTGGCCCTACTATAAACACACTGTTGTGTCTACACTACCCATACAGCATAGGAGAAGTTAATTTTGGAAGTATGCAATGTTTTCATACAACGTTCTCATATCTAATATTCAAATTCAGCAAAGTACCAACCTATGACTGGAAATCACATAACCAATGGCATTGCTGTTGCACCCTTATTTTAGCTATGGACATAGCTGAGCAGATGTTTTGAATAATTAATTATGCAGTAAACAAATATAAATATAAAGAAACTCAGCTTACACGACTAAATATGCACTTAATGGAAAGTTCTTTTTAAACACAAATGAAAATAAATGGTGGTAAACTTCTAGGTCACAGTGATAAAAAATTCAACAGGGCAATGCGGACTGACAGTACAATTTGAGATGATGGACAGGTAGATCTGCTGGAAATTTGCAAATGGGTAATACAGCTTTAAAATATACAGAGAAAGTTATTAGCAGTGAAAGTATGGAAGGATGAAAATGGATTTTTCACAACTGTATTCTGAAATTATTTCAAGGACAGCAAGAACACAGTTGCATGCATGACTGAGCTAATATTGACTACCTCTCAAAAAACACTAAATTACCTCAAACAAGTAAGTTCAAAAACCTAAACTGCTGCAACTTTTATTATTCAGCTTGTTTCCCTGTCCTTTAGGAGATGATATATTCATATTCCTCTTCTTGGTCTTACAGGCAAAAATGTATTTATATTTAAACTGTACTCTCACATAATCAATGAAACAGAATCTAAGTTTTAGGAAAACATTTCCAATATCCCAACAGATTAGAAATCACAGTTTCCAGTACTTCAGGATATTCAACACTGTTAAAATATTATACAACCAGAATGTTTCTTATAAATCTTCAGATTTTTCACTAGAAAACTACCTTAACTTGAATAATGGGAAAAAAGGGAAAGTACAAGCTTGGAATTTAGAGATGCAGCTCTACAGGGAAAAGCTTAAAGTCTAGCTTGCCAAATAAAGTATGATAAAGCCTTGTTGATACTAAAAAACCCAAAGTTTACATAAATTAATTCTTGTGTCACAGTCAAATTCTCCTGGCACAAACTATCTACTGGTAACGAAGAGAACACGGTTACCAGAGTCATAAAGTTCAGGAGACATGACAGTTAGTTCACTGACTGAGAAATTACTACATGTTATATATTACAAGTGTTCTGAGTTTTTCAAAGCTCGGTCTCTGTAAACAAGGGATGCAAGTATACTAAGTTGAAAGTGGTTACAAAGCTTGACAGACGTTTGTTTCAGCTTAACACTGAAATGTTGGATTATTTCAAAATACAAAAATAATTAAAACTTAACAGACAGTTTGGTTTCACAACTTACTTTTATTTCTGCCTATGTTAAATATTTATATTTGTTACCTCATAAATCCCTCCTTAGCCTTACCTTTTCAAGTGAAGAAATTGGAAAGAATGTTTTAAAATGAGAGTTGACAGCTCACCAGAAAGGGTTACTTATTTTAAAATGTGTAAGTATAAAATATTAACAAGATATTTCTACTGACATCTACACCTATGTATTGTATTGCTGCACCGTAATTCTAACACTCTTTCTCAGGATTGAACATACATCTTTAAACACTGACCTCTGTTTTCTGATTTGAAAGAAAAAGATACTATCCTGCTTTTACATCACCACTTGCTTTAAGACTCTGGTAATTGTTCAAGAAAAAATAAACCTTAATTCCACTGAAGAGAGAAGTACAGAGTAATGTGTTTCTTTGCATACAACTCCAAACTTCTCAATGCACTCTCCTCTTGAGATGAAGTTCTATATGAAGTAACTGTTAACGTCAGAACAGCACCTTTAGAGGTTTATTTCAGTACGCACTGAACAGTAAATATATGCACCATGACTTTATGAATACTTGAGCTAAGATTGACAGATTAATTGGTATTTACTTCAGGATGGCAAGAATAAACCACAATGTTTGCACTGTTGCTGTTCCAATCTCTGTATCAGTTCCACAAGCAAACACTGCTATAAAGACTTCATTTCCAATCTGATCTGCTAAGTTCTTCAACATTTTCTGACACGCTACTTAACACTTACGTTATTCCAACTATTTGATTAAAAGTATCAATTGTTAAAAAGACAATCCAGTAAGTAGGCTAGCAGCTTTAACCTAGATAGTCACCAGTAAAGATATCTTTTTGGTATGTCTGTTACGATTTAACTTTAGACCTGTGTAAACTTGCTTTAAAATGACTGGAAGCTTAGCGGAATGCAGAAGAATAAGCGAAACTTAAGATACTTAAATCTGTATATTAAATAAGTAACTTTCTAAAGCAAAATCTTAAAGAAAGACAATACTCAGAATAACATACCTGTCTCTGCTTCAGATTCTGAGTCGTCATCCTCTTCCTCTTCACTAGAACAACTGGATTCATCCTTCTTTCCCTCTTCTTCCTCATCTGCTTTTTCATGCTCCAGAGACTCTATACTAGATGCATTCTTTTCTTGCTCCATAATCAATGTCTCTTTACTGAGTTTGAAAAGAAAACACTTACTAAGTCCCAAAAAACTTACTAAAGCCTGTCAAATAGGACTTTGTGACAGCTTGTAAAGTTACCTTTTTTTTATTAAGAGCTTATTATTTTTCCTAGTTTACTTACTTTTTGAATGTTTTCTGTGTCTGATTATTATCCATGTTGGCTGTGGACTCAATCAGGGGAGATTTCTTTTCCCGTTTTTCACTATGAAGCTTCAAAACATACAGAATGATGCAGTTAAATTGACATAATGGTTATCAGCGTGACAAAATTATAAATAGAGGGAAATCTTCTCTAGCTACTACAAACACTAGACTGCGCATACGTTTTCCAAGTGTCAGAATTCTAAAATTCTAAAATCTCTGAAACTGTTATTCCAAGTTGTTCATTGTTGATGGTTCTGATCATAAAAGTCCTGATGCAGAAGGCAAGTAGAATAGCACTTTCTTTCGTCCAAGGTTTTTTGGTCACCATAATTGTGTAAGGGCATGAAATAACTTTTCAGATCACTGTGGCATTACCTGAATTGAAGGCCCAAATCAAACCTTTATTTTTAATCTATATGCTGCTCTGAGCTGTGTACCATAATCATATGTATAATGAAGTATAACGTATATCTTTATATGCAAAAAGCCTACCAGATTCTGCTTCTTTTGTAATTCTTCTAAATATCCTAGAATGTCTTCATCTGCCACATCAAACGCTGTCTGCCCCTGGAGAAGGGGAAGAAGTAAAACACCATAATTGTACAGAAGAATTTAAATATAATGGATTACGATGCCTTATCAGATGATGATGCAGGTAAAGAGCACATTCAGAGAGAGAAATTAGAAAGTACAAGCCAAGCTCTATTACAAACTGTTAGTCTGTCAGCAGTTGAAAACAATTTTGCAATATTGCTTTTTTTTGGGTAATTGAAACAGAAACATCTATACCTGATGAGTAAACACATTTTTAAGACATAAAAACACAGCTTCAATAAAATTTTGCTGTCCTTCAAAGGACAGCAAACTATGAAGGAAAAGAAGATAGATTGAAAGAATACGATTCTCCCAACATTCTTTCCAAACAACCATTCCAATGGCAGTTGTATGGGTAGACACTGAACAGGACAGTATCCTGTCCATCTTAGACTACCAAATACAGATTGACGTTTGTAACGTTTAAATTAATTAAGAAAGCTATACAAAATTTAAATAGTCACGCTTTCACATTTTTACAGTAAAACTGTATTTTAGATTTTACATTCCATTGTAGAAGAGTTCTGCCACAACCATTTGTTCTAATCCTCCTTTCGTGTACAAATCAATTTCCATGGAACATGTACTTGAATAAACAGATCATAATGTGATTCATTAACACAGAGTAATGCTGTCAGCTGCAATTTCTTCAGCTTGCTGTATCTTACATTTACAGTCACTACAATTCTTGACTAGACCAGATGCCCACAGCACGAGAGATTCTATCTTTAAGGCTGAATTGGTAAAGATTTCAAAAATATCCTTTCTTCCTCTCTACTTGAAGATGAGAAGGGCTGAAGCTCACACAGTTTCACAAAGAAATCCTCACTTTGATACTGCACTACAATGTTTTGTATTTGGAAGTTTGCATTCAAACACAAGAAGTCTGGAATCTAGGCAGAATCCTAGATCCATTGGTATAAACGCAGCTGCATCAACACACTGGGTGGACATACTGAAATGTTGGGAGGATCACGACAAGATCAGTCAAGTAAGTGCTTCTGTGCAATAACCAGCAATAAACACAGAGCTGTCATTTAAATGTGGTCACAGCAGCTAATAAAGGTATTTAAAGGTGTTCATATTTGTCTCTGCTTATTTTAGTTTCTCGAAATGTTAACTAAAGGCAAACATATTCCTACTTACACTGTGAAGGCCATCTTAACTGGTTAAAAAGGATGGACCTTCAAACCACTAATTTTCACATCCATAGAACTTCTGACCATACAGCAGAAGCACGTGCACCTTTCACCAAGCATTACCCTAAACAGCTTGAGGTCCTCTGACATGTGAACTATTCCATTTAGTATAACACAGCACTAACCTGGAAACTAAACAACAAAATTATCTCAAGGTTATATTTGCATTATGACTACAGTTTTTAATCTGGCCTTCTATTTTTAGGGCTTATTTCCAAAAAATGCAAGTTAGACCTACCTCGACCACAAAAAATCACTTTGCAAAAACACTGTTGTAGTTGGAACGTTATGTCTAAACTCAATCCATAAAAGTTAATACCTGAGGTCACGTGCCTAAAGAATAGTGCCTGAGTTCTCTGAGATACTAAGCACCTACAACTGAAACCAAATCCAGAGGAATTTTCAATCTTCCTATCTCCAAAAGCAAAAATGCTTACTAGCTTACTTAAGAACGCAATAGGCAAAACTTCCCTAGCTTGCACAGACAAGCCCATACACCAAATAAAACAGTTTATCTCTCTATACCTCCTTTATTCTTATTCTTGCCGCAGTTGAGTTGAACATATTTTCGTGAGAGCGCTCTCTGGAACACCATACTCCATGTTCTCAGAACCCCAGTAAAAAGCCTAACAGATAACTTGATAAACTGGCTTCAATTAATGGCATCGGCTTTTGATTGCCTGATACGACATACAGTTATACAGCTGATATTCAGAAGTTCTATAAGCATTATACAGAAACAGAGTTGAAGCTGTTTGTAATTTATGAAAAAATTCAATGCAGAACCCATCTTAAAAATTAGGCCGATCAGAAGCAGATCAGAACCTATCTGTAAAACATGGTGCAAAGAGGAGAAAGAGACCATCAGCGTTTACACAGTTGAAAGAAAAGTTTTGGATCCTTGTGATGCCTATGTGAATCATGAATATATTTTTATCTGTTGGGAGCAAGATCTTGCAAAGCCAGCAAGCTATGCAGGCTTCATGTAGAAGTCGAGGAAACATAATTTAGGAAGAAATCAAATTATGTCTAGGGCATCCAGAAATGCCGAGCAGTTTCTTCCAGCGCATCCAAACCAGCCTATAGTGATAATTCTTTAGTATGCCAATGCAAGCTGATTTTAAGAGTTAAAACACTACCCAAAGGCATCATCATCTTCAGTGATCAAATGAAAGCCAATATGCAATCCATCAAGTCACTAACTTTGTACCTCCAAAACATCAATAAACCCATTTTTTTTTTAATTTCTCTATCAAAGATTACATCAGACCATTTAATGTAGAACTAAGCACAAAGTGAGCCCACAAATCAATTTAGACAGTCAAAGAATTTAGTTTTGAACACAAACATGCTGTTTTGACAAAACATGCATTATATAAAGCTCCACGTACAGTAAACAGCAGTTTATCATCACTTTTCTTACCCTGGCTTCTAAAGTCACTTTAGAGACCAGAACTTTGTATCTTGACAAGGATTACATAAAAATCCTACCACTTTGTTGACAGCCTCCATATCACATAGGTTTTCCACTAAAATGCGACATGCTTCTTCTTTACCCCAGTGAGCAGCAGCGTGAAGTGGTGTCCAGCCATCATAATCTTTAATATTTACATCGTAGCGAGCCTGTATTAAAAGCCTAAGGAAATGAAAATAATTCAACCTTGATACTGTTGACAGGGATAAATAAACTGATGAGAAATCGTAAAATTATTCTACAATATCCTTCTCCTTTTTCATCATAGGTATTTTAGTTGGGCCACGGACAATTCATTAATTTTATTTCCTCACAGAAACATCTGCCTTTTCATTGTTCAGTAGGTAAATGTATATTTTTTAAGGAAGAGTCAGGAAAAATCGCCTTTTCCATTTTCTTCTTTATTACTTCCTCTTCATTCAAAGGTCATTGTTTCTATACAGTTAGGTATTTTTCTCTACATGTACAGTAACAGAGAAAAGCCCTTTTAAGGAACAGCAAGCTGTAAAATGTCAAAAATTGTTAGATACAGTGTTCTTATCTAGTAAATTATTAAAACCTCCTCCTATTCTAATATTAGTTGCTACAAGTTGTTAAGTCTAATATTAGTTGCTTGAATCTTGCATCTCCTCCGGTGATTAACATTTGATGTTGTAACAATGTAGTGTTTACGTGCTTCAATTTTTCTCTGAAAGGGAACAGAACTCCTCAAATAGAGGAAGGAGCTGCTTTTCAGCCTGCATTCAACACTCAAATTCAGCACTGTTCTGATAGGAGTATCAAAGTGACAATGGACACTTAACCCGACCAACACTTTCATGTAAATAGCTATCAGCCCTCTGAAACGCTGTCCATAGTTATTAAAAATCACACAACCGTGAAGTATTCTTCTCAAAAAAATCTCCCTGTTTCTCACAAGCCAATATACTTCTTGCGATATCCTCCAGTGAGTCAACTTTCACACAGCCTCAGCTGCAAAGTCTTGCAGGCTTGCATCCTACACAGAGCACGCATTTTTGATAATTTGAAGCCATCACGAAAATTGCCTGTGCACATATTTTTCCCCTTCTAGGAAAAGTACAGGGACTGGACTACAAAAAAGACACTAACTGAGACAGCTAAAAAAAACAGTTACAGATATAACTCCCTTGCAGACACATGCTTTTCTAAATCAAAAATTATTCTTTTACAGCAGAATAATTTCTCTTCATCATCTTGAAGCATCATTGGTTTTTGAAGCAGAACCTCCATTCAGTAGGTGCAATGCTTGTAATGATTAAAAAGGCTCTGTCATTCAATTTCTGTGTTGGCAAAGCATTACAAGGCTCTGCAGACCTTAAAGGCAGCAATAATTACACAGTCAGGGTGAGTGCTCATTTTCATTCATGTTAGAATATGTAACTGTTCCTAGTAGCCAAAGTAGCCAAATACATTTACCATCACAGTAAAGCAATGTATTATTAAGTATGCTTTGTTTCAACAAAAACGGAGCTTTGATGAAAAAGGAAATTAAACCTCTGTTACAGTCTATACTTGTATCGTAGTGTATCACTGAAAAGGTACCTGTGAATTAGGGGACCCCAAAAGCCTGGAGCTTTCCAGGAAAGATTTCAAGAGTCATGATTTTCAACAACAATATCAAAACAGCAAAATTAAATTCTATGTTCTTTAGGTCTGACAATGTTTATGCTTACAAATATCTCAAGGGTGGGTGTCAGGAGGATG
>Ga0181612_182061_pt1 | contig 10920 bp, 7 predicted proteins | sample HoacroProtozoa21_FD_119630 | JGI IMG/M metagenome (GOLD analysis project Ga0181612, IMG submission 119630) | Hoatzin crop microbial communities from Cojedes, Venezuel. Combined Assembly of Gp0051906, Gp0051904, Gp0051908 | reverse complement strand
TCCTCGTGGTTGGAGTGGTTTTACTTTTCTCCCTTAGTCCTAGCCCTACCTGAAACTGTATGTCCAGCAGTAGACACAGCTATCCAAACGTGCCAGTGAGGACCTGGTTCCACTTAAAAGCAACCCCACACCCTCCTTCTCCAAAAGCAGGTCTAAAATGCTGCCATTGCTTTTTGCATTATCTGACCACAGCTGTAACTCTTCTCCTTCAGAAAGCGAACAAGAAACCTGCACAGAGAAGGCTCCTAGCATGTAGAGTTAACAGCCTTTCTCAGACCTTCTGTAGTCCTTCACGTGCTTTATGAGCAGGCAAGTGATACGCAGGTAGAGTAAAGCTTCAGTCTCAGGCCAGGCTGAAAATACGGGACACAGAAAGAAGAACTAAAAGAAATTGGGTTATAGGTGAAAACAGGAACAGCATACTTTGTGTATCTGACACTTAAACCATGAGACCAAATTAGTCTGGACAGCCACTGACTAACATTTTGATAACATTTGTACCTAGCTCATGCACACACAGGGAAAAAGCTAATGAGTAAATCTGTAGTATGTTTGCATTAACAGAGCTTTTATTATGAGGTAAGCTGGGCCAGACTGGGACAGTCCACAACAGAATTTTTTGTCCAGCTGTAGCCATGAGCATGTGCTTAGCCCAGAGTACAGGAACTGAGTGTAAATCACGTTTCTCTTCATATACTTCCCAGCTTCAAATATTTTAGATGAGGGATACTCCGCAATCACTGCAGTCACTGTGTATTTAACAACCCTCAGTAGTTACATTTTTGGTGAAGTTATTTTAGGGAGGAGCTCACAGCTTATTATCTACCCTTTTTTGCATGAAGACTCAGCCCTTTCTGGTTGTTCCGAGGCTGGCTGCTGCCGGTTTCACGTCATGCTCCCTAGTTTTTCTATCAGAAGAAAGAGATGACAGTTTATCCTCTTGCAATGTCTTGAGGCCAGTCCTGTCTTCTTTAGTTGTTCCTCATACGGAAGCCGTCTTACAAATATGATTAATCATCTTCCATTTTCTCTGGCCTTTCTTCAGTAGTAATGTGTCTTCTTTAGATGAGCAGACTCTGTTCAAGACAGACAAATCTTGGCTTCGTACAGTGGGGAAAAAGAGGGTCTCTTTTCCTCCTCTCAGGATCCTCAACATTTGGTTTATTTTGAGCACTGCTGAGCAATGGGATTTTTTGTTGAATTGTCACAGCACGAGGATCTCTTTCCTAAGGATTCCACCACAAGGAACTTCTGGTTTGTGACATTACGAAAACAGAGGATTCATGTAGGTTCTCTGCAGTGACTGTCCTCTCTGAGTAGTGCCTTTCCACCGCAATCACCTTATGGCCCTACAGAGGTTCTGCCAGGCTTCTTGTGCCTGATGTGCTCGAAGATTTATTTTCATTCTGGATTCCTTTTTCTTGTGTTTCCTCCATGTTATTTTTTTTTGGCCTACATTTTGAGGTTGAGGTGAGGTAATAAAGCAGTGGTGCTATTGGACAGTATTCATCTAGCATGGAATTCCCTCAGGCCTACGTGCACCATGAAACCCTTACTCTTTTGCAATGTCACATTTAAAGCTTGAGTAAAATGTAGCTCTGGATGCAATTACATGGCGAGCCATCTACTAGAGCACCTTACTGTTTTGGAGCATGTACTCTTGTATGTGAAGGCTCCTTTTCCTTTCCTTTTTTTTATGGTTTATAGTAGATGTACTTCTTTAGTAGTAGATCTAGAAACAGTTACATTTCTTTTTAATGCATCATTTGTATTTTCAGTGCATTGTTCTAAATTCACATGTTATTCTCCATGAATGCTATTATCAGTGAGGTTCTTCCCCAAGCAGCTACTGTAGTTTCTGGTTTCTGCAGTCTCTTCTTGTCCCCAGATCACTGCTTGCTCAGTGCAAGACAGGCAAACATGGGAGGTCTGGGAGAGTGTAGGAAGTGGTTAAGCTGGTCTCCATCTCCTGTGTTGATGCTGTAGCAGGGTTTTGCTGCCTCTCCCCAGGCTGCTGCCCTCTCTTGCTGTCTAGTCTACCCCAGCTGTGCACCACATCTTGCTTCCTAGCCCTCTCATAATCACCGCGCAGCCTCCCTCTTTTGTTCAAAAAGAATATTGCTGTTGATGTTCTTGTGTACTGAATCCTTTACAAAAAGGAGTAGGTAATTTTTTTATGTTTAATGCATGCACTTCCTTACCACCATACTAAAACACAGTCCTGCAAACGCACAGGAGAGATCCTGTCAGAGTAATGAATAATTGTCCTCCAGCTCAACAAATTATTGATCGATCCTTACTTTCATTTTTTTCCTGACCTCCTCCTTAGTGGACTTTGTGCAATAAAGACTAAGATTTATTTCTGAATAGTCACTAAATGTCGCATGCACAAGTGTTCTTTAGCATCTTGCTTCAACCCCTGCTGCTACTTGGAAAGCTGTGCAGTGCCTGTGGCAGAGACGTTGCATGCAATACATTAATTGTCATGGAAGATAGTGCCAAGTAATTAGGTAATATCTTTGCTAATATTTGTGCCATTAAACACAAGGAAACAACAACCGAACTTTAACAATGTTGTCAAAATACAGTTTTCCTGATAGGGTTCACTATTCCAGTGTACGACAGCTTATCAGTTCAAAATATACAGATTACCATAAAACATGCAAAGCTAAGGCTCCTGGTAACCCATTACCATCTCCAAGTCAATTTAGGGTTAGTCGCCATGCAAAGGGGAGCACACAAAGACGTTTTGAGTTGGTGTGTATCCAAGAGAAGGTCCAGTCTCTGGGGCCAAACACACAAGCAGAGGGAAAAAAGGCTGGGCATTTGGAGCAGTAACGAATTACATGAGGCTGTTCTGTCCTGGTGCATGTAGGGAATGGAAATCTTGCACTTACTGCTACTTTCTCCTCATTGTTTCAGATGTACTTTTTCAACTGCATAGTTTCTTGCTGCTGCCTTATCCTAAATAGTGTCTGTCTTTCCTCGTGGGTATTACTACTCCGTCGTTCTATATTTAATTTGTCATGTATTTGGAAAATGTGGAAATATCTACTGCATTCATCTGTACCATTATGTTTGATGTCACTGACTGAAGAAATAGTTTCCATTTCATATTCTAACATCCTCATTGGAGAAAATTAATGGAATTGATTGTCCATTTATCATTTCATGTTAGATTTAAGGTAAACTGCTACAGACTTAAATAACACAACAAATTTTACAAGTAAATACAATAAAGTGTAATTAATGAAGACTGGCTACACTTGAACAGAAAAATGTGGGTGGATGGGAGAAAAAAAATCATAGTAAAAATATAATTTGTTTTGACAAAGAGCCACAATTTGTTTTTCATATTTTGGTCATTTAGATTTATGGCACAGAACCATCTCAGATTTTTAAATTCCCCTGACACTTCCTTTTCCTATGTTATGACTTCAGATGGTCACTTCTCTTGTCTCACTACTAAAAATAAAAGGGAAATAAATTTGGAGCCATAAAACTGTTATCTTCTAGCTGAGTTCACATAAGGGAGAACAAAGAATCAATGACACTCTATCACTAGAAAACCAGTGATGGGCAAGCTATCCCTTTTCACAAAGGAACTACTTCAAATTTTTTTGTTCAATAACCTGAATTACAGTGCTGAGCAGTTACAGTTCAGACACACAGAGTTTGGCAATAATCCCCCAAAGGCCAAATGATAAATATTGTGTTCACAATGGTAAGCACTGAGCTGTTGCCTTCAGTCTGACTGAAAAACTGCCTTAAAGTCTAGACACTCCCCGAAAAACTCTCAAGACTTTTATGCTTGTTTCAGCCTCAATATTTGAAAGTAATCTAATAATTCAGTAGCAAAATTTAAAGAGTGTAGCTTGTGTAATTTAGTTTCTTAAAGACAAAAAGGATACATGCAGTTTTTTGCAAGTCAATATATACTGCAAGGATGTTGCATATAAAGCTACAGTATTTCAGTCAGGCAAAGTAGCATGTGACAAAGACAGACAAAAGAAGAAGTTTTTGTTTAGTTCAGCATAAACTTAAAGGCAAGCCTAATACGATGATAATCTCAGAAATCTAGAAGGACAAGGCAGTTTTTAACAAGATTTCACTGAAATACCTGGGTAAGCTATTTGTTGTGTGTGCTACAGTTCTTACCTGGGTGTTGTTTTTCAAGCACGCCTCATATTCATTCCAGGGAACTGCTGCCCCAGACCCATCTCCACAGCCTTACCCTTCTTCTCTATTATTCCTCTGATATGTTGTGACAATGAGATTCACTGATTGATTCTTGCTTATACAATCACTATGTGGAAGTAGTTCAGAGCTTCCTCAGGATAACAGATCTCAGCTCATTCTCTGCTGCCTTGACACTTTATACGTCTTGTTTGTAACGTTAATTTCTGTGGATGACAATCTGTGGTTGAAACCATGGGCCCTCCTTACCAGGATGCTTTGCTGTTGCCATTTGTCATGACATAATTAATTCCACCTGGTAAGTCACTTAACCCATTTTTTTCCAGTTAGTCATTAACTGTGTGTTTCTCATTACACTTCCATATTTTTCTTGTCTTTTGGGTTGCCTAAGTCTGAACTCTCTTGTCTGACTAGGTTCACTGGGACCTGCATTTTGTACGTTCAAAAGCACCAGTGAAAACCAGGCCCTGTAAATCTCCGTTAGACGGTGAACATGTAGGGGTACATTGCCTTTACTTGCTCTTTGTATTGGTTTTGCATTTGTCAAATGCGGATTATGCCACCCTTCTTTGTCCAGCATTCAGAAAAATAATCTGTATCCAGAACAGGGTATAACACCACAGAAAGCCTATTAATAACTAGCATTTTTTTCTCCACACCAAATTTGGAATCATTACCAGTAAATGGGCCACACATTGAAAAATGAGGAGTTAAAGTACTGATAGCTTTGTTGATTTTGTGACTTAATGAAGCAGGAGACCTACAAAAGCATAGCATAACTGTGTTTGTTATGATAATGGATAATATAATATATTACACACGCAGCATCACCAGTTCAGTTTCATGCAGATGGCCTGACTTTGGAGAACTTGGTTTTATCATGTTTATAATGTGATCTCACTTAAACAGGGTTGATGCTTCATGCTCCTTCCTCTGTACGAGAAAAGGGAGACTCATGGATATACTGACATTCTGTGAACAACATTGCAGTGAACTTGGGACCTTCTGGGGGGAAGTGACAGAGCAGAGTGAATCTACCCACTTCTGGAAATCCTGGAGACCTCTGGGTAGAGCAACTGCACCAAAACTTCTCTGCAGCCCCATAACCTTCTCTTTTCCTACAATGAGACAGAAACAACAGAAACTGAGTTTTCTAGGATTTTTTTCTAAGGACTTACTTTCTCCCATGGTGATTTCTATGAAGCCACATGGTGTGGCCCAGGCAAAGCCTTCTGTACTGTTTTCCAATACGGATGTCAACCGACATAGGCCTTCATGCACTGCTCATCCACAATTTTGCACAGAGCCTATATGTGATAGTGCACAGAACTTGATGCAGTTAACTGGGTGCTATCAGCAAAAGGAATAAATAATGAAGAATAAATAAAGCATGTGAGTTTTCAAAAATCTTTCATCCTAGCTGGTATAAGATTCCCCTAACCTTCTGAGATTTCTGTCCTGAGTATGCTCATTACAGCTTTGAAGCTTCTTTTAACCAAATCAGCCAGGAAATGACCTGAGATCCTGCTCTGGTCCTTTCCTGTGAATAAAATATAGATCCAGTTCTTGGGTGTTTGGACAAAATATGAAGAAATTTGGTAAGCTAATTATTTAAAGGAATAAAGGTAGCTTTATTCCCTCAGTTCTTAGAAGAAAGAAGTCCACTATCTAGTTTGGAAATTCTTTAGCTTCTCCCACAAAATATGTAATTTCAAAACTGGTTTTTCATTGTTACAATAGAAGTTATTGTCCTTATGTTACCTATCCCTGCCAAGTTTTATTTCTCATTGGGTAGTACTGATCATCAGCAGAAGTTTATGAGCATGTACAACATTGTCATTGACAATATTGGATATTACATCAACTTCTGGCCATAGCAAATGGGGCTCAGAACAGTTTTTGTTCATTTTCTTACAAAACAAACAGTTGTCTCCTTTCCATTTCCTTCCTGATTATTCTCAGATTGTCAAATATAATTTCCATTTTCTGGCTGAAGTATAGTTTTCAGAGAAAGAGATGAGCAGTATGACATGCAATCGTCCTGTGTCTCCTTCCCTGTGGCCTCCTGACAGCATTTTGGTTTTAGTCTAATGAGAAAACTCAGAACACCAATTGGCACTTGGTTTGCACAGTAACAGTATTCTCTCAGGAGAAATATTGTGTTATGGCCATTGCAATAAACAGAATATGAGCAAAAACAGCCTGGGAAGGAAACACTGCTCTGTGTTGTGTGTTCTGTATGGGCCAAGGGCTTGGCAGGTTGCCTTCAGCACAGTTTAATCAGCCTACTTGAATTAGACCCAAAGTTTTGTTTAAAATGAATTACTAGATAGCATGCTGCTGTGCGAGCCCATGCCTCCAGCAGCAGGACACCGAGGGGAGACCAATGTCCTCAGCCAGCCAGCCTCTAGCTGAACGGATTTCTGTCCACAGCCTCTTCCCTCTGCTTCACTTGTCCTTCTGCTTCCTCCATCCCGGTGTTTTCCTCCTGCTCCAGATTTCTCACATCCTGACACTGAGCCCAAGAACAGGTTTGAATGTTTTTGTAGGTATTTCTGCACACAACCACCTTGTCTCTTGTGCTCCACCTGTGTCCATGGTAACAACCTCCATCTTCCCCTTCTGTGAGGAATAAATTTGGTTTGTTTGCAGTTTATATTTTTCACTGCTGTCAGACCCATTATCATTTTCTTAAAAAGCGACTTTCAAATTAAAAAAACTTCCTTATTTATGGGAATGGGCTCAACTTAAATTACTGTCATGTGTCGAAAGTATAATGAACTATTGTTCAGATATGCACATCTCTTGAATAGCATAAAAAAGCAGTAATAAAAACAGACCTGAGTCCAAAAGTCCAGATAGAAGTACTGCAACGTTCACATCCCAATAGTATTGGAAGCCATCCCCAATATCCGAGCAAAGTTTAAAAAAGAGTAATTGTGTTAAAACAATAAGTCAACTGTCAGACATGACAGAAGGAATACAAAGTTTTCCGGATTGTTGCACGCACATGGTGGCTGATTCAGTACTCCTTTTTCAAACAGCTCTTACAACAGTTTCATAACGCATTTTTCCATCTCAGTGACTAGACTGAAACCAGATAGCAATTGCACTTACTCAACTTCTAGGAGCAGTGTTTAAAGAGCAGTGGATAATTCTCAGTTATAATGGTGAAGGTTCTTAAAAGGCTGCTACAAGAAAAAATCAAAGGAGTAGAAATCAAGACAGAAAGAAATCCTTTTCAAACTTTCTGCCTTAAGACTGCAGCACATCGCTTGTATGAGATACAGCAGCATCCTGAAGGGCGCCAGGGGCCGATACCCGAGCAGGCCTGTGTCTGCAGGACCGTGCATTGGGATGGACTGAGAGGAAGCCTGGGAAACCCTCCCAGGCAACGGGAGGGCATACAGACACACAAAACTCAGGAAGGTCACTGCCTCTCTTCCAGAGTATACTCCCTTCCTCAGACTTTGTGTCCTGGAAACATCTGGTTTTCAGTCTCTAGTGCAGGTTCAGTGTCTTCAGCTGAAAATAGCTCCAGTAGTAATGAGCAGCAGAAAAAAGGCAAAGCTTATCAGCTAACTGAACTGAGCAGTTACTACATACGCCTGCCTAGGCACACCTTACAGCGCACAAACGTTCTCCTGTGCTCTCTACGCACACCCGCTGAGAACGACAGTGTGGTTCAGCTTTGCCTCCGTTTCCTTTTGTAGCTGGCCCATTTGTATGCTTTCCTAAGACTGTGGTGCAGCTATTTCATATTGTTCTTGGCTGGCTAACTTGCAAAATATTTCGCTTTGAAGGCTAATACTCGTCCCCACCTTTAGTGAGTCTCAGTGTAACGTTCTTTTCTCTTCGCTTCCCTGCCCAAAGTTGTGTTTTGCAGCAACTACAGGATTAATATTTGCCTGTCTTTGATGCACAGGCTACCTTTCTAAAAATAAAACTTCTGATATACTTCCTCTGTATTTTATGCTGGTGATCCTACAAGATCTATAAAATATTTAGCTGTTACCTAAGAGTGTTATATAAGCAAAAGAGTTTTGCCACTGTTTGCATTGATTTTTCTGCTGGCTCATTTGACTGTGCAAAGTAAAGGTTTAACAGCATGTGCTTGAAATGATGTATTAAAAAGTATTGCCACAGTTACTTATTTGTGTACACATCGTAACATAACCATATGTTTTCTCTAAGTTCAGAAATGTAATTCACAGGAGAACAACAAAATTCTTTGTTTTGGAGCCTGTCAACAGAGAAAGGCTCCAACTGTCAAAACTGAAATAAACCTAAGAAAATGAATCATAAAAAGCATTTTGGATTTCTGATTGCCTTTAGCCCAATAGGGCATTCTGAATTGAAAGGAAATGGTTATTGTGCTACTGCTCAATTAAAAACAATTAAGGTTTTGCACATTGCACTGAATACCAATACCATAAACCACTGAAAATCCCAATTACTCACTGTGGTATTCCAGAAGAGTTAATAGAAGATGCACAATCCATGAATCACTCATTCCAAATGTTCTCTTTGAAACCCACATCCAATAAAACCAATTGGGAAATGCAGCATTTTGTCATATTAATCGATCCCTTCCAACCGCAGGAAATCAGAGACTATCACTGACTAACAGATAAACAGTGCTTTTATATTACTAATCATCTATGCTCCTCTGTTCTAGCATACCAAGTATACTGAAAACTAAAAGCAATTTAGTCAGACTGCAAAACATTTTAAGTTTTGCACAGGTGAATGAAGGCTGATAAACCTTACCTAGAAAGAGCCTGTCAGAAGTACAGCATTAAAACGTGTTGATAGGAGACTGTAACAATAAATTGAAGCTATGTGTATGGACTATCTGAATATATCTCTGTCTTGCTGAAGAAAGGAAAAATGAGGTACATTACCAGTTACCTAAAAAATCCAACTTGTTTTTATTAGAAGAGAGCTAAATATAATTATATCAGTCATTTAGCTGCCCGTTTTCAGGTAAGTTTACACAAATATCAGTATAAAGACACTATTAGATTAATTGATTTCTAGATACTCAAGGCCATGAACAATTATAATCCTAATGGGCTAGAAAATTATAGTTACATATTGTGATCAAAATCTTTTCCTTTCATCAAAAAAACCAAAAAGGGGTGTATATAGTGAACCCCATAATGACTAAGAAACATTTCCACTCCATCCTGCAGCTGTTCCACAACAAAAGCTTCCACCTTCTGCAGGGCTCTTCAGCTACTCTAGCTAGTAACTCTCCCTCCGCCTTTGCTTCTTGGGCACTATGTTCAGTAATTCCTCCTCTAGTGTTTGGGGACGGGAGGGAGATGCTTACACATTTTAACAAAGCCTATTGCATTTATTCAGCACAGAAGAGAAAGTGCTTATTACAGCTACGGGTCCACTATTTGGGGCTGTCAGAAGAAGCCCTCATTCAGAAGTTCTGAAAGGATACCTAGTCAACCGAGTGACCACTGTTGATTCACTGAGCTCCAAAATTCTGGCAGGGATTAAAACAAAGCAATAGGGAGATAACACCTGAGTGAACAGGTTAAGGGATGCTCTCAGGTGCAGACTTTGAAAAGCACTAAGGAAGCAGGAGAAGTTCCCTTTCCAAGCCACCTTGCCTGGCTTTAACAATGATTTGCAGTGAGAAATTGAAAGTAGAACAGAGATCTCACCTCCTTAAGAACAGATAATATTTATTGTTATGAGATACTACAGCAGAAAAGGGTAAATCTTGGTGGGGAGCTCATGAAATGTCAACGACACAGCAACACAGACTCTGCCTTCATTATTACTTGTGCTGGCTGCACCTCTGTTCAAACTGGAAACCTTGGCCTTATGCTGGGTGCTGAGTCTAAAGCACGACTCAGTACCGCAAAATGTCATATCCATGGAAATGTCATGTCAAACTGGTGTAGCAGCTGCCCCACACATCTGTCAACTACCAGATGTGACTTGCCTGCTTCCTTGGCCACCTGCTCACTCTGTTCACTTAGACCATCTGGTACTGTTTATCTGTCCCTGCTAGAAATGGACCTTTCCTGACATCCCCTGGCTACTGAGTGCTTGATTTTGACCTCTCATGTCACTAGCCAACCTACAGCTTTCCCAGGACTGCACCTCACATTTTTTGGAACTCCTTCCCCAAATATATCATTATTGTTCAAAATTCTCTGGAGAAAAGTTATAATTGGATTACTTACTGAAGAAACTTTCCATCACAAAAGAAGCAAACACATTACAATCTATGACCTTTGGAAACAGCAAGTTTAAGGTGTAGAACACATTTCACTGATGTTTTCAGTATTAAGGAAAGACTTGTTGTGTCAAGAAGCTTGGGGGTTTTTTTTCTAACTGTATATAACACAGGATACTGTCCCTCCACAGACCCCTATTTTGCTTATACCTTATATGACTACACTATAGCAACACTATATCTGAGAAAGGCGACAGCTTTCTTGGAAGAAAGTGTTGGGATTACTTTGCAGATGTAGAACTTCTGTGCTCTAAAGAGGATGATTTTAAGCATGGTAATTTACACACCTTCTTAAGCTCAGGGTGCAATATGTTCTCTAAAGAATAAATCTGTATTTTCAAGGCTCATACACTATAGACCACAATTTCAGAGTCATAGCAATATAAAACTACACATAAAGAAACAGCTGTGAGTTGCAAACTACAAAGATAACTCTGCAAAGATCTTTAAAACAATTTTTC
>Ga0181612_160035_pt1 | contig 10920 bp, 5 predicted proteins | sample HoacroProtozoa21_FD_119630 | JGI IMG/M metagenome (GOLD analysis project Ga0181612, IMG submission 119630) | Hoatzin crop microbial communities from Cojedes, Venezuel. Combined Assembly of Gp0051906, Gp0051904, Gp0051908 | reverse complement strand
CTGGACGAGGTCCTGTGCAGCCTGCTGTAGGTGACCCTGCTTCGGCAGGGGGGGTTGGACTAGATGACCCACAGAGGTCTGTTCCAACCCCTAACATTCTGCGATTCTGTGGCTTTGCATTTCTGCTATAGGTATTGTTATGTGATATCACCTGATGCTTTCTGGAGCTAGGAGAGAGTCTGCAGGACACTTTTGTCAGCTAGAAGACTCGAAGGGGTCTTACTCAGCTGGTGTTTTCAGCATTTCTTTCCTTTCAGGGCAAACTGAGCAGAAGGGAAAGCAAGATAATGGTAATGATAAGCACATGAAAGCACATGAAGTCATCTCTTGTTAGGGCGCAGGACTGCTGGATTTTCTTAAAGGCACTCCTTCCTTTCCCAGTCAGCTCCTGTCTGTTCGTTCTGATGATTCTGATGGTGATTTTGTTCGTCACCAGCCCTTAACAAAGGCTCGTGTTCAGCCAGCAGATTGCCAGCACCACTGCCTTTTACCTAGACATCCAGCCCACACAACCTGTGCTCACCAGCTGGCATTTACAGAGAAACTGAACCGCAAACAGATGCAAAAGCAAAATCCCCTGTGGTTCCCCTGGGGCTGGGTTCATCGTGTTACTAGGGATGGGGACAATCGCACAGCTGCTCTGATGTTTCCTGGGGAGCCTATATCGGGCCTCTGGGCTGTCAACTGAGCTCCTTTACAGAGGAAAACTACCCATTCCCTCAGACTTTGCTAGGCATCACCTTTGTCAGCAGGTCGCTTCCAATCAGCAATAAAGCTGTTGAGAGACTGCAGCCGTAATCGTAATGAAGGGACTCCTTTTCTTTAGGTTGATTGCAAATACTTAAATTTGTTTGACTGTGTAACAATGTCCTTTCCAGAGGTACGTGTGTTTCTTAGGCTAACACCTCTAATTTTAGCTTTGTTTCTCAAATAGGTTCATATTTTAATGGGATCCTGCTATAAAACAAAGAAGTTCCTGCTTTCACTGGCTGAAAATAAATTAGGACCTTGCATGCTACTGGCTTTGAGGGGTAACCAGACGATGGTAGAGGTAAGCCCTAAACATACGTAGTCGTATAGGTTTACGAGCAGTATTCAGATTCGGTTTCACACTGCCTTTCCCAGAATCAGATCCGGAGGAACTAGAGAAGCTGAGTTCAGGTTTGTGTCGTATCAAACACCAGCGGTGGGCAATTGTGTTTCTCTTAACTAAGTGGAACAGAGTATTGTTGTTCTGCAGATGTGAGGGTGAATTACATGAAAGGTGGGTGGAAGAATTTTTGGAGCGAGAGATTGTTTGCTGTAATTCAGTTGAACAGGCTAAGATGGGAAATAAATGGCCATGATGGTATAGGCTGTGGCGAGGGGTCAGAGTTCAGAACCACAAGGTTTTCCCATGACTAAATGCCTGATGCTTGTCTTACTGCCTGCAAAATGAGCAGTGCACAAGAAGTGCATTTGCAAAACTTTATTTACTTCCATTAATACACATTTTTTTGTGCTTGTGATTGGTTATTTTTGTTGCACTAGTAGTTTATACATATTTTTCCGGGTTTCTTTAGAGAAGTTTCTTGAGAAATGTAATCATCTATTTTTAAATGGAAATAGAGGGTGGTTAAATAGGTGGAAGGAGTTATAGTTTTTCATTGACTTAGATCTATGCATGCTAATTTAATCCAGTAAATAAAAGGGTGTGCTGCATGAATTTGAATGTAATGTTACTTGATTTTTTTTGTTAAAAATAATTGTGGAGGGAATAAAAACTTTGCATTTTAATTGCTATGGCATTATATGTAGCTGAAAAAGAAAGGCAGCATGGAGGGGGCAGCTTGTGTCCTAAGCCCATGGGACCCACTGAAATCATACCCTGTGTCTAACTTGCTCCGGGCAAACCCTTGCCCAGGGGCAAGTCAGATGTGTTCCCTGTGAGATGGAGGGTGTCCTGGCCACAGTGGTGGGCTCCCAGCATCATCTTCTCTTGGAGCCTCTCTTGCCTTTCCCTATCCTACCTCATAGACTGGGTACACGTCACATGCGTTCAGCTTGCACAGAAATGCCAGCACTTAGGGGCTGAAAATCCAGCACTTAGGGAATCACTTGGCTCTGCTGCTCATGTGTAATGTCCCCAGTCTGCAGTCTAGCCAGTGTACCTGGGAAATACTGGATCGATTGTACCTGTGCTGAAGAGGGCTGTGGCATGAAGCCATGTTCCAGGACTGATGCAAAGTAATGGCACCTCTCCAGTTAGAAGGAATGAGCACTAATGTAAGACAGGATAGATAGATAAGCTGACTTTCAGAGATTAGAGTTGATTCTTGACGAATTAAAAATTGGTTTCTTGTGTTGGAAGGTCAGTAAATGTTGCTAAGATGCTCTAATCTAGCCTGCGTAATGCATGCTCTAAAAACTTACCCGATAATTTAAACTAGCAATGCCCAATGTAATTAGGCTGTTTGGAAGAAATTGAATGTAAGCACTGCAGTGACCACTCTTCTTTAATTCTGCTGCTAGATACTATGTTTGATGCTGGAATACAACATCATCGATAATAACGACACCCAGCTCCAGATCATCTCTACCCTGGAAAGCACAGACGTGGGAAAGAGAATGTATGAACAGCTGTGTGACAGGCAGAGGGAGTTAAAAGAGCTGGTATGTCGCCCTGCATGCAGTATTGCCATAGCACATGGCGGTCTGTACTCTCCAGAAATGGAGGTACAAAAGAAAGACAAGCAGGGTGTGAAATTCCCGGTGAACAACAGGATGGGAGCAGTATTGGGAGGGTTTTACTGTGAATATATATACTGTGTGATATTTACTGATGTGTCTAATCCCATACTATGTTTATGAATGATATTCAGTAATCTGCTTAGAATTTGTGTGAAAGAACAAAGGTGAAATCCTGCTGTCTTAAGATCTTGCAAGTCAGCTTGTCAAATTCTGCCACCTTTTGACATATGAGTAGCAAATGGCTCTAGTGCTTGCCAACGTTGCTTAATGCTTTGACATTCACAGCATTTCACCGAGATGGTCTTTAGGGCTAGTTCTCAGAGCTAGAGCCTATGAGAAAAAGACTTTTTTCCTGATTTGAAAGACAGGGTCTACAGATTGGAGATAGATCTGCTCTCATTAGCACTTTTATACCTATGCAAACATACCCACAATCTTCCTCCTCCCTCCTTCACATTTATGTTTGTCTTCCTTAATCCCTGCTCCCAGCCTGAAAAGTATATACTTTTATTGAAGTCAAACTAGTGATTTTATCAGTTGCGCAGTCTCACTCGCTTTGCTATCTTATCCCAGCATTTTAAGCCGTTTCATTTAAAGTGAAAGTAACCAAGTAATGGCAGGCCGAATCAGACAAAGTGCTGACCCATGGCACGAAGACCACTGCTGCGGTTGGTGGACGTCCCCTGTGTGGCAACAGGCCTGCGTCTAGCATAGTCAGACAAAGTCTGTCAGTGCAGAAAAAGCAGGGAAGAGGTGGAAGGGCTGGCAGGGAGCTTTGAAATTGGAGCAGGGTTTGCTCTGGTGAAGAGCTTGCTATACTTCAGTTGGTCTTAAATGTAGAACGGCAACTTGTTTGACCAAAATATCTTCTCTCTTACAGCAAAGAAAAGGTGGTCCCACAAGGTTAACACTGCCATCCAAGTCCACAGTAAGTTAATAATGTCAATAGAAAAATAAGTTTTGTCTTTCCATATTTGAACACTTGATTTATGTTTGCCATGTGGCACAGTGGTTTTGGTCAGTCAAGAGGGGAGTTGTTCCACTTGCTATGTCAACACAACTGGAGTTTACACAGGGGCACATTTCTGCTCTTGGGTCTGTGCAGCAGCTTCCAAAGCCAGTACAAGAATCAGACTGTCAGATTTACACTGGTGCACAGATTTGGAATTTACAGTAGGACCTAAGGGTAGATTCGGGGACAGAATTTTGTGTTAAGAAGGCAGAGTTCATAATGTCCAGTTCCAGATCTTAGACATGAAAGTCTGAAAGAGACCCGTCGCCGTTGCAGTTAAGCCTACTGTAAACCCTGACTAACTTCAATGAGGCCAGGTAATGGTCCTGAACACAAGTTGAGTCTAGAACTTGCAGTGAAATCTTCATTAAGAGACCTATCTTCAGCATTTGTTCTGACGCTGAAGCCTTCGTGTCTTGTAAGATACACATGCAAAGAAAATTTTTGTCCTGATGTCTGGATAAATTTTTCCCAGGGTGTGTGAAGCAACAACGCTGCCACAAGAGCTCAGCTGCTTGCCAAACGAACAGAAACCTCTCTGTGTGGTTCTGTTACTGTAAACAAGTGGTACAATTGTGCAACTCTTGCTGGGTAACAGTATCAGTGACACCACCGTGGATGGTTGCAGGCTGAGGAGTCAATACTTCGTTATCAATCTGTTGTTTGCTTTCAGGATGCAGACCTGGCCCGCTTGCTAAGCTCGGGATCTTTTGGAAATTTGGAAAACCTCAGCCTGGCCTTTACCAATGTGACAAGTGCTTGTGCTGAGCACCTCATTAAACTGCCTTCACTCAAGCAGTTGAACCTGTGGTCAACTCAGGTAAGCGCTTTGCAGACTGAAACTCGAAGCAGGAACCAATGCTGACTAATTGTGAAATTTGACATGACGTCAGCACAAGAAGAATGTGTGAAGAGGCTTGCTTATAATGAGTCTGTCCTTATCCTATTTTTACAGGGCCTTTCTATGGTCTAGTTCATCTTAGAGGCTGATTTTGCATGTTCCCTGTTGTTCTTATTTTTTGTAATTTTCAAAATTTTACTTTAATTGTAAAAGGAGTGCTGCTGTCTTGGGTTGAATGTTCCAGTTAGGCACTGTTGATACTGTGTACTTTGCAGTACGTGTGCTGCTGTTCATCTGAGAAGTGCTTATGCTTTCACTCGTTCAGGATGAGAAAAATGCTGCTGTGCAGCTCCTCTGGTCAAGCAAAACAGAGTCTATGCAGTGTAGGCAGTGAATTGCCCTGAATGCTGATCAACCAGAAATTCTTTAAAAGCAACAGCAACAAAAAGAAACTGAAATAATGAATAAATAGAAGGAAACTATAATGAAAATGTGGTTATTTTGTAAGCAAAAAGAGGCTAAGTTAACTGAATAAATTATTCAGCTGTTAATTGAAAAGCTTTTGATTTTTTTTTCTACGTTTCCCTGCTGATTTTGGTCTCTGAGGTTCTCCAGTGAACAGGTTTTCCCCATTTTCTGTTAGCACCTGTTTGCAATGCTTGCTGAAAATATGGTTATTCTCAGTGCAACCGCAAAAAGCAGCATTTTTTTTCACTCAAATATCATGTCACTATCTTGTTTTGTTTTCCTAACTACTTTCTTATCCCAGAAATTTCCTCTTTTTGTGTGGGGAATCTGATTGCTTGCTTGTTTTAAGAGTGTCTTCTGTCTCCTCCAGGTTTGTCCTAACAATGTAACTTTTTGATTTGAAAACTTTAATGCTTCTTGCTCAAAACGAGTTTGATTTCACTGGACAAAGAGCCTGCTTTTCGTCTGATTTTTTTTTTTTTTTTTTTTAATTATTAAAAAAAAAAAGAGTTTAGGTTCTATTTTATTTTGCGATATCCTGGTTTCCATTAATCTAGAATTTAGACACAGCAGAAACGAAGTGGGTCAATAGAACAATTACCAATCAATAGTACATTGTTCTTGAGACCAAAATAGCTGATTAATACCACTTGCATTATGCTTTTTTTTTGTGTGTGATGTGGTTGGGAACTGGCTGAGACTGCCATAACCATCTTGTATAGCCTGGGTGGGAACTCGCTCATACAAAGTCCAGACTTCAAAGGCACCATTGTAATTAAATGATGGCCTGCGGTTAAGTGCACACAAGTCACTTAATTTTTCTGTTCTCCGCCTGCAAAATAAGGATAAAACTATTTGCTTTCTCTCTTGTTATTTGAGATTGCGGTAAACAATCTGAGTGTGGCTCCGAGGGCTCGTCTGCAAACCTCGTTTTAGCGTGCCCTGTTTGCACTGAGGTACTTGCGCATGATGCCCATGCCTTGTTTGGAAACAGCTTTGCTTGTACCCCACAGTTCGGAGACGCGGGGCTGCGGCTTCTGTCTGAACACCTCACGATGCTGCAAGTGCTCAACCTGTGTGAGACTCCTGTGACGGATGCGGGGCTGCTGGCACTCAGTTGTAAGTGACCAAGATAAGCTTCAGAGGAAAATTATGTGGGTTCAGAGGAATTCACGTGGGTTTGGACAGAAGGTTGATTTCTTGGCTGCCACGGTGCTGCTTCCGCAGGGATTTAGGACAGGCTGTGGTTGGGTTTGGGTTTAAGCTTCCCTCCTTCCTGCCCTCTCCAGTGGCCGTTCGGCTGCAGGCAGGGGAAGCGGGCTGGTGACCTGACGCTGAGCGGCCTCCTGCGGGCGTTGTTGGCCCAGACCGTACTCTGGCTCTTACCCCTGACTTCACTGACGGCGCTTGTCTCCATCTCACGTGGCGACCTGTTGCCCTGCGACTTCCCAAGTGTTTCACACGCCCTCCCGTGGGTGTCCCCTCTGGGTGGGAGTCTGACCTTCTGGTCAGGAGGGGAAGATTGCAAAGCCATTCAGCAACTTACTAGTGAGTTTAGCAACTGTGCACAGCAGGTTTCGTCCCCTCTCTGGCATTTTTTGTTCCTTCTTTTTTGGGGAGGTGAAACTCTCACTATTCTTAATTTTAACAGAACAAGGCAGAGGGCGGCCATCTAAGCAGCATTCAGGATTCTCCTGTGCACTGAGAGCTGCTCGACATGCCAGAATGAGACCCTTTCCTACATCCAACAGTGTCTTATAAACCTCGTCTATTGGGTTTAAAGGAATCCTTTAATAGGCTTGATCCTACACAGACGTGCCAGACAGACCAGTAGTTATGGCTCATCTTAGGAAACTATTCTGCTAAGTACTGGAGCCTAAAATGGAAGTGGAGGGGAGAGGGAGGACTGCTAGATCAGCATGGCCCCTGCGTGCACCGTGCAGAGCGCTGAGAACGGGCACTGTTCGGAATAATGTGCAGGAAACTCATTATGAGGAGTTGCCTGAACTCCTTTGAAGTCAGCGGGCTTAAGCATATGCTTAATGGCCCTTCCTAAACAGGGACTTTTTCCTGGATGAGGGCCCAAACAGCTGTTTATCCATTCGTACGTCTATATTTTACACTATTCAGCTTTTTCCCGAGAGTGCTGCACATAGTCATGTCTTTTTATCCTTTGGCCTGGTATTTTAAGAAAATGCAGCATGGTTCTAAGTATCTGTGTGTTTTCTCTTTTAGCCATGAAGAGCCTGTGTAGTTTAAATATGAACAGCACCAAACTTTCAGCAGATACCTACGAAGATCTCAAGGTATTTCTGAATTGCGTCCACTAAATATGAGAAGTAGCTGGCCCAGGAGGACGTGCAGATTTAGCAAGGGGTAGTGCCTAGTGCAGGGAACTGGCCCCATGGAGTGGGTAGCATGAAAGTCATCTGAAGAGGGTAAAGTGAGTTGTTTTGGGGGGATAATGACTAAAAGCAGCGTTCTGAGGTTGTTGGCTCTGATGGACTCGGGAAGTGTTTAATATGCTGAATGGGCAAGTATGAGATGGAATCAGAAATGGAATCTTTCTGCCAGTGCTATCAACAGTAAAGGTTTCATGAATGGGAGCATATTGGTTGTTTCCAATGAGGGTGCACAGACAGGTAAAATCTAGTACACACCTCCAAAGCTATGTCTTGTACTGCTAACAGGACCAAAAGTAACGTGGGTGAGCAGCTTTATGGATCTTTGATTTAGAATGCAAAGGGAGAATTAAAAGCATTGGGGGAGGTGAAAGTGTATCTTGACACCTCTTGGACTGGAATTGGGCTTTAAACAGAAACACCTGCACAAATGCTCAGTTCCCAAGTCTGACACGTAAGATGTCTGGTGTTACCATTTGTACTGTGGATTTACAACCACTTTGGCAAGATGGCGTAAAGAACTAGAATGCAGCTGTGGGAGGGGAGCAGCCCCAGGTGGTTTCAGACAAACACTGGCTGAGATACGTTGGCTTTCATGACTTCATGTGGACTTTGTCTTCACTCTGATGTTGTGTGAGTTGCATCTCCTGAAGTCTTACCGTATAAACCCGAGCACTCAAGGTGAAACTCCACATTACGTTGCCTTGTGTGTTGAAACCTGAGATTGTGCCAGACTTATTCAAAAGGTCACAATTTTGGGTTGAGTTTCGAACTTGAGGCAAGTCCTGAAAGTGCTCTGATTTCAAAATCCAGTGCAAATGTGGATCTTCGTCTCTGGCTGTGGAGCCAGGGCTCCCCTAGGGACGTGTCTGCAATGTTGCTAGCATGGATTTTTCAAGATCAGGTTTTCAAAACTTGTGTCACAATTGTATATGCAAAGAAGCAGTCCTTGGAATTAACAGCTGGCCTGCAGATGGGTTCACACAATGGAGCTTGTATCAGGCCCCAAGCGTTTGCAGACAATCAAGGTCAATGCTGTGTTTGGCCCAGGGCTCTGAAATCGGGTCTGTTGAAAGGCTCCTCCAGTCCTACCCCTGCTTCTGAGCCCCTTTGCCACCAACTTCGGATGAAAACTCGTATTTTCCTAACCGGTTCCCTCTGCTCTGGTATTGCATTAGCAGTCCTTAGCAGCAACGCAAGGAAGTGACTTGCCAGGGCAAACAGCGAAACTGGCTGTGAGCAAAGTCCCGATGATTGCAGAGAATTAAAAAAGCTGAGAAAACAGGCATGCGTCACTTTTTCCCCTCTCACCTCTTTCATTGAGTTTTATCTGAGCAGCCATTTTTTCAGAGCTCCGTGTGTGTTCAAAGGGAGGGTAATAGTTCCTTTCCCTGGGGCACGTGGTTGTAGGTCTGCTGAGAACAGCTCAGACTTCAAAGAACGTGTTTTTGATACAAATCTTTCCTTCTTCAGCCCTTGGTCTGCGAGAGCATTTGGGGCACAAGCCAGCGATGACATTTCCTCTCCGCTCCATCCCCACCCCCCGAAACACACTTGCACACACAGAGACACCCACATATGTACCAGGCAGGCTGAACCAGACAATAAATAAACACCCACCACTGAAGTCATTATTGCCTAACTGAAAAATTATTTGCTGGCAGGGTCTGTAGGATTATGACTAGCTCTTATCAAAATATGCGTGCACATAAATCAAGGAGTGATGTAATAATGACTCCTAGAAACTTCCAACTCCTCAATTATGCCCTAGCCTAATTAAACGTGTTTATTTGTTTTGAGAGAATTAGCCATACAATTATGGTCAGAGAGCATGGAAACGGGACTGACCAGTAGGAGCAGTGCGAGCAGCCGATGCCCCTCGGCCTCACGTGGGGTAATTCGGGAACAATACGTCCAAGTGCCGCGGAGTGGTGGAGAGGAGACCACAAAGACACCAAAAGTTGCTAACGCTCTCCAAGTTTTTTTAATACATGGAGGGAAAAAATCAAGCGATGACTTAGTGTGGAGGCTGAACAAGGAACGTACAGCTGGCTGCTGCGGTTGAAGTCCACTGACTTCACGGCTGGAGTTTGTCAAACAAGCTTTTCTAAGCATTTGTATAAAAAATAAAGAGTGGGGTCTGATCCGGACCTGATCACGGGTGGGTGGGTTTTGCTAGAGCCGCTTGCTTCTGCCACAGGTGTGACTTTGCCTTGTGTGTCTGTAAAGGCTCAGCGTCTCGTTCCGGCGCTAGCAGCGGTAGGCGGCAGCTCGCTGCTGAGCCCAGCTCTGGCGCTCTGCAGGGTTGAGGCCGTAGCCCATCGTCCCGCGGTGTGTGGCCGATGGATCAGTCCTCCCCGTTTGCTGGCGATACAGATTTGATGGGAGCTTTTTTCCCCGAGTCCTGCACACATGTCACGAATTCTGACCTTTTCCCGTCCTCCCGCACAGGCAAAACTACCCAACCTGAAAGAAGTGGACGTCCGCTACACCGAAGCGTGGTGAACTCGCCCTGCCTCCGACTCTTCTCTTTTGCTTCTCACCAGAAGGAAAAGATTTTTAAAACAAACGGAGAAAAACAAACCGGAAAATAACTTTTGGCTAATACCTGTAGAGCAGTGAGTCCTGGGACTTGGTGGTAGGAGTCGTGGTTGGGGGGTAGGGGAGTGGCGTTGTGTGTGTCGGGGGGGACGGGGCGAGCCTGGACCCAGCCGGATTCTTTCAGCTTTGTGATTTCAGAATCGACATAATTTAAATTGAAAAGAAAAGAAAGAAAAAACAAGAGAAAAAAAAGAAAGGACTTTGTAGCAGCAAGAGGATTATAAAGAGGAAAAAACCACCTTTGTGGATTTTATTTGCCTTTGTGTTTTATGCCGTGTGGAGAAAAAAAAAAAAAAAAAATCATTTGTCGTTATTTACCTGGGTTTCCTTGGCTGGCACCCATCCAGTCAGAACTTCTCTTTCACCAGTTTTGCTCCAGAAAAATCAAACTTACAAAAATCTCAAGAGAAGAAAACCAAAACCAATATGATTTTCACCTCCCCCTGTGTCCTTGCAGTTGTTATGCAAAGTAATTTTGTTGTACATAAGATTTACATAATGCACCTATTTAAGAAAATGGTTCACAAATAACAGGTCTGGGACCTGTCTTTTATTTATGAATTGTTAATTCTTTTACCCTTTTTTTGCGTATAGTACTGTATAAACTAGTTTGCTGTCTTGTTGTTATTATTTTTTTTAAAAGGAAACGTCCTCCTTGAAGAATTGCCTTTTAGTAGCGCAGACTGTATTATACTCCCTCTCTGTCACGACATTCATCGCGTTGTCTTTTTGATTTCAAAATGGCTCAGACGTTATCAAATAGGAAGGAAAATGTCTATCGAGGGGGGTATGGTTGGGGGGGGTGGGGTGCAGGGATTAATAAAAGTCACATTTCCTTCTGAAGTCTGAAAACTTTCTTCAGTCTT
>Ga0181612_142135_pt1 | contig 10920 bp, 8 predicted proteins | sample HoacroProtozoa21_FD_119630 | JGI IMG/M metagenome (GOLD analysis project Ga0181612, IMG submission 119630) | Hoatzin crop microbial communities from Cojedes, Venezuel. Combined Assembly of Gp0051906, Gp0051904, Gp0051908 | reverse complement strand
TGTTTGCTTCTTGGTGACCTGTGGACTCACTCCTGTATTGGCTTCAGTACTCCTTGACATGCCAAGTTTTCACCAGAAATAAAATACCCATCAGATATTGTCTGAGACAACTGTGTGTGTAGTATCACATCCCCAGCATCCTCTTTTGGTGGGAGGACAACCAAAGAAAGCAGATAGGCTGACAGCAGAGCTGGTTCTGCAAGGTACTCAACTATGTGAGTGGTACCTTTGTCTCCATCAGTACTGCAAGTGTATTTAAATTTATACGCATATTTAGTACTCTGCTGAATCGGTATGTCATACAGAATGGGTGTGCAATCCTTTTATCTGATGGATGGTTGCTAATTATTGCACTGGCCCATGTATTTTGGTTTTACTAATTTTGCAAACCCACATATACTTACTGCTGTGTTTCATCCAGGAGTGTAAAGTTGCCCTCTTCTATCAAATGCGTTTATACCTTAGAAAAGGTACGTTTTGTCAATTTTGTTTGCCCTAGCTAGGTTTAAATTGTATAACCAGCACTCACTTGCTGGATAGCCACTGGTCTGGCTGACCTTGGCAGCACGACAGCTGCCATATTTTCACATGGATGAACTGTTCTTGAACAGCTTCTCCAATGTATCAGGAACAAACAAGCTTTTCTTCAGCATCAGGAATGCAGCAGGTCTTCTTTCCAACTATTTTTTTTCTCCTTCCACAGTTATATTTATTGTGGCAGTGGCAAGAAAATCCTACTGCTCAGCCCTCGTGTTTGAGTTTCTTTAAATTTCCTTCAGGGGAATGACAGAAAAGCCAACCTAGATCATGTCAGAGCTTGCTTTCTTTAATTTAACTCTTAGTTCATTTTTAATAAACATGGATATTAATTTGTAGTGGCAAGAAAGTAGGAGGGCAAAGTCCTTTTACAGCTTTATTGCTAATATTTCCATTTCTGTTGTATTTGTTTAGTTTAAATCACCGTGGTAGTTAGCAGTGACAAAGAGCGGGATGCTGCTGGAGAGCTTATTGCACAAACCCAAAGGGTTTGCAGTGTGATGGACAAAATGGCAGGTGATGATGAATGGCAGGGAGTATTTTACACAAATGGAGTGACCTCCAGCTGGTAGTGTGCTTGCTAGATCCTTCAGGTGAACAAGGGGCTCAGAGGATGAAAGGAGCAGGAGCAAGTTGGTGTCAGGACTGTGGACAAATAGTGACGTGGGAAGGCAGCGGGGGCAACTGGGGAGCTAAGACTGGGCTGGGGTAAGAGTCCATCACTAGCAGAAAGTAGAGGGTAATGGTGAAAGCACAGTTCTGCTGACACCAAAACCTTTTCGGAAATGCAGCAGTTTTGTTAGAAAAAAATTCTTGATCTCCAAAAAGGAATTTTCTGTCAAGTTTCTATCAGGTTGTGAGAAAAGGAGAGAACACTCCCAAAAGAACCAATAGCACATTTGCTAGACCTTCTACCTGGTAGACAGAAGTTCAAGTTAATTTTTGGGTCTGATTCAGACTGGAGATTTGTATTTAACTGATGGTTGTATTTCTGCACGGGTCCTTGCAGTTACTTAGAGATTTGTAGTAGTACAGTGCCATGGCATTGATTAACTGCTCAGCAACTTCACTCCTGGAGTACTATTTGCAGCCTGCACTGAGCTGCATCTCGTCACACCTAACTGTAGTCTAAAACTAACTGGTTTTCCCCTGGACTGCAGTCTCATACCCTCCAACCGTGTCTCTGTGGGTTAAGAGGTGAAGCATGGAGTTCTTTGATTTAATAGCAATGTAAGTTGGTAAATCCAGGTGCTTTGTAAAAGTTTGCATGTTTCTGGACCTGAACTGATTCGCATGGAGCTGGCTCATGTTTCTCTGCTCCGTCTGCACCAATGCTCTTCGCACCAGGGGTGTTAGTAGTCAGGAAGGGAGTCAGAAAATGTGTTTTGTTTGATTCGTGCAAAAAAAATAAACCTTCAGTGGCAGCAAGAAGTATAATTGATGACTGAGTCTTGTGTGGCAGAAAAGCTGGTGTTCAGCAGTCACATAAATTTGGAGAGAGAGGTAAATCTGAATATTTTATTGACACTGCTGTATTTTGTATATTTTTTTTCATCTTCGGAATGAATTTCAGACCCCGGTGGTTAGTTTAATGCTATATATCCTCTGTGGTTAGTATTAATGCTATACAGCCCTGCCAAATGGGGAGAAATTTAGAACTGAAAAAAACAACCCACTGTGAAGAAGTTAGATGCAAACAAACAGGGATGGATGTTTACGCTTACAAAGGGCTCAGCTCTGTTGGCACTTCTCCTGGGCCAGTCCCGTCAGTCCAAATCTGAAATATTTGCAGAGTGAAGTGTTGCTAATGAGCAAGGCTGGCAGGACCGGACTCAAGGTGAAGGAGGCACCTGAACGAGCAGTTTAAAGCAAGAACTGAGCGACTGGGCTGCACCCCGTGAATCAAACCACTCCACTCTACCCTTGTCCTAATCTGTTTGTGTCCGCTTTTCTGCCAAAGCAGGGGGAGGCTGTCAGCCGGCGCACGCCCTGCCAGCTCGGGAGCCGCTCAGCTCTTGCCTGGACAAGTGCGGGCAGCTTTCGCGTAGCCGGGGGGACTCCAGCTCTGGTGTGTTCCTAAACAAAGCGCAGCCTACGGTTTGTTTTGTCTTTCAATGGAGTAAAAATACGGCACTTGGCAGAACATGTTCTGTAAACTGGTGACTTTTAACTTAAAATGCAGTGAGTGAAGTTGTGAGCTTGATGTCTTGAAAGTTCCTCTGAAAATACTGTTATTTTTTTAAGCTATTTTTTTTCCAGAGTTGATTTAATTCAAAGGAAGTTTTGTTTGCTTGCTTGCTTGCCTGAGGTTTTTTGGTAGGTTTAAATAGATGAGCTTGATTTCTTCTGCAGTTTATTTTGGTGAAAATTCTGTGGGATTTGGGGGAGATAGCACAGTGCAAATGGAGATAGACTTCAAAACTTTGGGATAGAGTTTGCAGACCCCAAAAGCCAATGCCTGTATTTTGTAGTGATTTTCCAAGCCTTTGAGCTGACATGAGCTTAGACTTTGCAAGGGAAGGGAAGGCCTGGCGTTTCTCTGGAGATCTTCACAAAGAGCTTTCCATCTCTTCGAAGGGCCTTGAGTCAACCCACCAGCCACCATTGCCCAGTGCTCGTGTGTGCTGTGCAAAGCCAGACTGGGAAGGTGCTTCCCATATTTGCATGGCTGACACTCTTTCAGCACAGATATTTTTAACTATTCCATGTCCCAGTTCCGCTCAGGGCTGAGATGTTACTCCAGGGCTGCAGCAGACTGGGAGGGCAGTTGCTGGGCTCAGCGCTTGGTGAAGCTGCCAAAAATCCCCCAGCAAACCCCGGGCAGCACCGGCTTCTCCCCAAAGAGTAAGTGGCTCTGAGACTTTGCCACATAAGGGCCTGTTTGAGGCTGTAGGCACCAGCTGACAGGGATGTCTTTGCCTCCCAACAGATGGCTGGGCTTTTTATTTCAGCAGGCAATCTCACATGGGGGGGTGGTCTCCAGACCCTTCCAGCATTTCGCAGGTCAGGGCCAGCTTAGGGCAAGAGGGATCTGCTGTCCGTGCCCTTCATAGCTCATGAGATAAATGACGAGCTGTTGACAGCAAAGCCATCATCTGAAGTGTAAGATCCTGAACTCTCCTTGCTTTTCGTTTTTCTTTGGCGGAATTAATGCCCTATTTGCTTGTCTCTCAGAATCCATTCTGGCACGAGTACAAACCCTCGCCTGGTGGCAAGCAGTTGTCTGGATTTGAGATGCCAAGATTTGTGCTGACAGCTCCTTCTACACAATCTGAGTCAGGCTGTCACAGCTGGCCATTAGAGGCTTAAAAAGACACACACATGTACAACAAATAGCACCAACTTTCTGTTATTGAACCTGCTTGATGAGAAAACATAATGGCTCACGCCACTTTTTATTTTAACATAAACAAACACAGTGTCTCGAAACCCCTGTTCAAGCATGGTGGCTGTTTATTTTGTGCTGATTGCTTGCTCTTATTTAGGAGCACAGGTCTACAAGGGACTTCCCTGGGCAGGAGGTCCAGTCCTTGATAATCCCAAGCATCACATTTTATAATCCTCCTCATTACCTTATGTTTCTTTAATGAATACAATCCTTTGTAGTTTCAGTTTGTCCTCGCACCCGTTTGCCTAGTGTGATTTTCTTGGCATGGAGGAACAAGTACCAAAACTTTCCTCGTTAAGGGGCAGCATCACAACTAGAGTGGGGCAAAGAATGCTGCTCATCAAAAAGGGGTTTTCTGAAGCTGTTTACCCTGAAGTTTTGCCTTTCTTGGTGGCAGTATGTGCAAATTCTGCTCACCTAGCATTCAGTTTGGGTGCTAAAAAATGGATGCTTGCAAAAGTTACCTTTCTAATTTAAAATAAAATGGAACCAAACAACTACCCGCCCAGCTTCTGGTATATGGAGACAGGTCAGATTAGCTTCTACTTTGTCAACTGATGGTTATTGCAAGTGTAATGCTGCTCTGTCTGGTTGCGCTCGGATTTAAACTTGCTATAGGATTAAATTTTGCACAGCTGAGCTTTAGTAGACCTTAGTCTGTAGTTTATTTTGGACAAAAGGTTGATAAACTTTGGCTTTCAGGGAGGAAGCCTGGAATCTGAGACCCGCTGTTATTCATTGACTTGTCTTTATGAGTTTACAGTCCACTGATGCATAACACTGAAGGAAATATTTTCAGTGAAATGTTTGCTTTTTTCTTTGGCTTTGTAAAATGCAATGTCTTTTCTAAGAGATATATGTCAGGGTCGTATAGCTACTTCAGTGAACTGTGTATGGTCAGGAAATAGACTGCACTGAAAATATTTTATTTTTCCGTGAAGTCAGTCTTTTAACCAAGACTTCCCCCCTTCTGCTCTCAGGGTTTTGGTCTCCTGCTAGCCACTATTTGAGCATTAATTTTATGCACAAACTGGGTTTAATTGTGGAAGGGAGATTTCAACTGTATGGAACACTTTCAGTATTTTTGTAGTAAATCAAAATTTGCACACGACAGCAAACTTGTAAAATAAAACCCCATTTATACATAAGAGAGCTTTCTTGGCTGGCATTTTTCTGTCTTCTGTTTGCTGTGCTGAAATATGTGTCTCTTACTTCCTTGCTGCTATGGATGGCACAGCGAGGCTGGCCATTTAGCGTGATAGAGGGACTGACTCTGCAAACTTTAATGGCTCTGACACAACGATCTATTAATTTAATGCTCAGAAGTGTAGGATGTGCTTACATGTTTTGCTGGATTTGGTCCCATACAAACTCTGCTCTCTCTTTGGATGGTCAGTGGGATGATTTGTCTGAACTGGGAATACTAATATAAATAAAGCTTTGTTGGACGAAATGTGCGGATGTTACATAGTACTACTACGCACTGTTTCTAAGGCATTAATGTCCGTTTCTCTTTCTCCACAGGTTCTTCTTGAAATTTTTCCTCAAATGTAACCAAAATTGCCTAAAAAATGCAGGAAACCCTCGAGACATGCGTCGATTCCAGGTCAGTCAGACATGCTTCCTCCTTTAAAAATCAGCAGCTGTTAGGGACAGAAGTACTTTGACCCAAACTAACCTAGTAATTCACTGGAAGATGCTAAAAACACAAGGCCACAAAATATTGTCTGAGGACTTCTTGTCACAGCAGAATTGTCAGGAAGTAGTTGGGTTTTCTTGCTCTGGACAAGAGAATTTTTGAAGATAATGTCATCTCCACAGGAAGTGAAAGCATGAAAAGGAAAAATCAAAATGACCTCACTGTTTTATTATGTTATGGGTCTACTCTGCTCTGAGATATTCCCTTCTGCCTGGGGAACTATTTGCCTTCTTATAAACACCAAGTGAGCACTGAGTTTATTGGAAAGGGCAGAGGAGCGTATAAGAGCAGTTAATAAAATCAGTCTCATGACTACATTTCAGCAGTTATTCTTCAGCAGTGTTAAAGACTCATAAATGTGCATCAGTGGGATGAAGGTCCATACCTGTAGTCAGCACTTGGAAAAAACTACCATTGGGTTTATCTTTCTTGGGATGTTTTGGGCTGGTATTTCCCTACTGTTGCAGTAAGTGGCAGTGAGGCTTGGGAAATGTAGTATCAACACAGCTTCAGATGGCCAAGGACATTTTTTAATGCTACACCTATGTCCACAACTCCTTTTGGGATTAAGGACAGCACTGTCTCTTGGGGAGATGGTCTGTGCTTGCCTTCCCTAGTGCCGGCAGCAGAGTGGTGTGGTGGCAATGCTGAGAAACAGTTGCTCCTACTCCTTTATTGAAGACGTGGTTCTTTGTGCCAATAATGCCTTATCTGAGTAAGTGCTGAATAAAAATATGGGGTAGAGAGTTGAAGGACCTTCTCTTTTGATGGGACGAGTGTCTGTGGCCCAGGAGAAAACATGACAGAGTCTGTCAGTGGGGATTTGCCTCAGGGTTCTGAGGAAGAAATAGGAGATTTGTCCCATAGACTACTTTGGTCTCTGGAGGAAGACAACTCCAGAAGATGTCTGCTTTCTGCACTAGCTGAAGACCCATTTTACTTCTTTTCCAGCATTGTTGCACTTAAATAACATTGCTAAATGCTATGTAAATGGCAATATTATTTATATGTAGAACATATGTCTTTTATCGAACTGCTTAATTGCAACAATGCTAGAAGGCAGACGGGTGTGTTGTGCCCTTCCGAGCATAGAAGTCTAGAAGTGAGGAGATATGGCCACAGGGGTTAAATTAATCAGTATAAGAGCTAGCATTAGCATGGCAAAGCCCTTGGCTTCTCACCTCACACTCCTCCCTCCGTCACGTTTCTACTGTGATTCAAGATGGCATTATCACTGAAGGAGAAAGTGGAAAAAGGAACTCTCACCAGCACAGGGATTTAGGCCAAGCAGTCACCCCTGGGGCCTGTCAGAGCTTGCTTCACAACATGTACACTCTGCTGGGTTTGTACTCATCCAGGCTCAAGGCTGATTTTCATATGGTAATGCCTTTGCGTGTTCTCTCAGAACAGCAATCAGGAGCCTGTGTCGGTGAGTAGGTAGGACATAGGAAAGGTTGTTGATCTCTTGACTTGTAAAGACATTCTGTCATACAAACCCAGCTTCACAGCAGTTGAGCTTTCCGTGTGTAAACAGAGACTGCTTAATTACACAGGTCATGTCAATTAGTGTGACCTTAGCATTTTCAAGAAATTAATCACTTTCAGCCGAGTGAACCACTCGTACTATAATACTGGGTGGTATTAAAGCTTGCAGCATTCTGTTAAGTGCTCAGGCTTATTGTTTTACAATAGCTGCTTTTGTTTCTTTTCTTTTCTTTTTTTTTTTTTTTAATTTTGAACTTGTCCCTCTTTTAGCAATAAACTTCTTAACATAAAACAGCCAGACTCTACACAGTCCAGGCTTCATTTATCATTTCTTAGGGTGAAAAGGACCAAGCATGCACATAGTATCTCAATGATATGATGCACCTAGATGTTTGCGACAATGTTGTATAGCAACCAAGTAAAACCTGGGCCCACATGAAGTAGGTGGAGGATTTGCTATCAGCTGCCTTTGAAATATTGCCAGTCACTTACAACGTCTCTAATAGTTATGTCAAAGTTCTGATTAATAACCATGAGAGTAAGTTATTTCCAGATACTTTTTAAATAGTAGCATACTCTTTTCACAACAAAAACAACAAAAAGACTTTCCCTTCCTTTACTTCATTCCCCTATCTGTGCTGGACTGTAAAGCTTCCCAGAGACTTGTTCATCTTTTGGGCATGGATGTCTCATTCATCAGTCCCTAAAAGTTGCTAGGAGCTGTTAGAACGCAGATTATGGTTTTGGTGGGAGAAACAGCAAAGGGCCAGGGACACGAGTCTTGCACTACCAAATGACAAGTTCTGCATAAAATTTCCTTTCTTAGTAGTTCTTTGTATTTTTTCCTGCAGCAGGGAGTTGTCTGATTATCATATGGTATAAGAGAGGTTAAAACAGTACAGGGAGGAGGCAGAACATGTGTTGATTCAGGTGACCTGTGTGTGAAACATCATTCAGACTCACATATAGAAATGAATTAGGAAGTTTCACCCTGAGCATTGGATGCAAATGTAGTAGTGTGATAAGCCTAACATAAAAGCAGTTGTGGGCCTGGAAGCAAATACATTTCTCTGCATGTCTGAGATGTCCAGGCATGTGACAACTGGAGCGGTGTCAAGTGCCAGCAAAAGTGTGTGCTGGATCAGTGCTGGCCCTGGCTGAGTTAGCTGTGTCTCTGTTAGCAGAAGGAGACAGTCAGAGAGGAGGAGTCAAATATTATGCAGGGACTCAAGACAGTTGAGTCAAGTGTTCAGCTGTGCTACAGACTCCTTGCTTGTCCTTAAGAAAATCACTAAATCTCTGTGTTTCATCAGCCCAGTTGCACAAAGCATTTGGTGATATTTTTACCTTTGTCCAACCTTGCCTTTTTATTCTAGAAACCCCATGGAGGAGATGCTCAGTCTGGTTGTGCATTCTTCATCACAATAAGTCATCAGTCTTGCTGGGACGGGCTGTACTGCCCCAGTTAGTGGTAGTAATACTACTAAGTAGGTGGTATCATGGGTGAACTCTGCTCAGATTTTCTTTTTCAGCACTAAAAACACATTCGTACAACCTAAACAGTTTTGTGTGTTATTGTAATTAATGAAACCCAAGTGCCTTAGTTATCTTGTTGTTCTTGTTTTACCACAACTACTTGCAAACTGACACATGTCAAGTTTTAATTTAGAGAAACTTTTAAGACCGAGTCACTGCGTAACACCCCAAACGTTCATTTATTATTAAAAACCTGAAAGTCACTTAGAAATTGCCATGCTGTTTGATTCTGTTACCACAACCTCTTCCTCAGCCTAGGCTGCTAGTTTGCCTCCATGGGATGCTGCCACTCATGTCTGAATTGAGACCACTTGTGTCTTATTGCAAATTTGCATAAGAGAGAGAGATGATGCTTCATGAATTCCAGATAATGGAGTTTGGACGTGCAAGGCTCCATCCCCAGAGAAGGGAAAGGAAAGGGAGAAAAAAAAAAAAAGGCTGTAAGATAGCAGTGAGTGCTGTGGCCCAATTCAACAAGGTAATTAAGCGCCTGTCCTGTCCTTGAACATGTGAGTAAAATTACTGAATGTATTGTACTTATGTGCTTTAAGTTTGGCACGTTTTTAAGTGTCTTGTTAAATTGAGAGTGATTTTTAGTTAGTAGACTAAAGAAGTCAACACATTGTAGGAAGAGGTCACCAAGTGGCGAGGAAAATAAAGATGTTGCTCAAGCCATTTCTGCATAGCTTTTGGAAGAGCAGTGAACGCAGGAGTTACAGGTTTAATGCTAAAGACACATTTCAGACCTGGAAATCATCTCAAACAGATTTTCCCTGCCTTTGCCACTGGATGTTGGGGACATTGCAAAAATATCAGATCCCTCACCATGCGTCGGAGAAAATTAAAAGCACAAGGAACATGCTATGTCTTAATCAGATGGCAAAGCTTAATGAGCTGTGGTTAAAAATGAGGAGCCATGCAATGCTTAATTTTGATATATTAGGTGAGGTACTATAACAAATAAACAGGCCTAGTGCTAAACGTGGATAAATAGCTTGATCTCCAGGCTCCTGGTCTCTGAATTTTTTTTTTTTTAAACTAAGCTCTAAAGTATTGACCAACTGAACTCTTTAATGGCAGGCAAAATAATTCACAGAGCCGTGATGCAGCTGATAGTGCCAACTTCATTGAAGAAAGTTGTAAACTGATGTGTTTCTTTCATACCTCTGTCTCCCCTGGTGTTGATACAGGATTTAAGTTCTAAATCTATGAAGGGCTAAAGCTAAAGCTGAAAATCATTTTCCATGTTTGCCTGTCCCAAATTAAAACTGTGTTTTGTTGACAAAATTTGGAAAGGTTTGAGATTTGGCAGGCCTGGTTGTCCCTGTGCTTACATTAATCTGTCAGCACCTCATTAATCATTTATTTAACTGTAGTGTGCCTTTCCCTCTTGCTATGGTCTGTTTTAGGATGCCTTGGTGCCCATTCCACATATACTCTGGCTTTCCCCTCCCCCTAATATTATGATTTCTTCACAAATTAGTTTTAGCATGTGCTTTAACTTGAACATATCCCAGTCGTTTCAGAATCAAAATGAGGAGTGTAGTATTTTTTTTAGATTAAAAAATACGAGTAGATCTTGTAAATATGTAAGTGCTCTGTAGCAATCCAAGTATATAACTGTGGCACACAATACTCAAGGTGTATATTTTCTCCGTTAGTAATTAGAGGCATTAATATTTCGTTAGTGGAGTGTATGTTCAGTATTCCTGTATTAATGAGATTTTGCATTTAAAGAATAAAACAGTAAGTGTGTGCTGCTTCTTACAGGTGCACTATGAATAATCACTTTTTTTTCAGACAGATACATAAAGTAACCACTTTTTTTTTTCTGCATTTCCTGAAACTGGAAACAGTTTCTCTTGGGGATTCCTTTTATAGTTTCTTCTGCTAACGACACCAAAGAACCACACCAATGTGGTCTCTTTGTAGTAAATCAAACTCTCTGTTCAGGAGGTAGGTAGGAAGACACAAAATAAGTGGCATCAACAGTTTTGGAAACCTGAGGGGGAAAATTAAATGTAGATTTACTCAAGTAAAACTGACCTTGCTAGGATTGTTTCCTCAAGTTCCTCTCTAGAAAGGCACATGTATAAAGACCGCTACTTATATATAAGTTTTTCACAGGTTTGAGACCTAAGTTGCTATTATTACTCTCAATCTATTATTTTTCTGGAGTCCTATTTCTAGAAATGTACAAAAGTTTGGGTTTCAGCACAAGATTGATCAGCTCCAGTGTGAAATCTGTGTGTACCTATGTGGTTTTAGGATTGGG
>Ga0181612_164127_pt1 | contig 10921 bp, 8 predicted proteins | sample HoacroProtozoa21_FD_119630 | JGI IMG/M metagenome (GOLD analysis project Ga0181612, IMG submission 119630) | Hoatzin crop microbial communities from Cojedes, Venezuel. Combined Assembly of Gp0051906, Gp0051904, Gp0051908 | reverse complement strand
TTTATTAAAGAGATTGACATGAGCCAAGGAACAAAAAAATCTAAAAATGGGATACTTTAAAACTGTTATATTATATGCTTCCATGCATCTGTAAAAGGCAATTAAGAAATTTTGTATATATTAATAATAGGGTATAAAATATAGCAATATAATAATGAATGACATTCAGATGAACAATGTTCTTTTTCTTTGTAAAATATTTTTCAAGTTATTGTTTAAGTATGAGGCAAGAGATATGTCTAAATCAAAGACGCAAGTCGTATCCCTTCATATATTGTACATAAATATTAAGAGAAGGAGGAAAACGTTTCTGAAGAGCCGGTAGGAACCCAAGGTTTTACAACCTCTGGTGGAGCGGGACGGGATTGCCCTGTGGTCCCGCGACCCACGCTCCAGACGCGGGCGAGGAAGACCAGGGGAAGGCTGGCAGGGCTTCGCAAGCTGAGGGGAAAGAAGCAGAAGCATCTGAGGCTTTGAAGAGTGAAGCCCTGAGGCAGAAGGTGACAGAGCTGAGCTTGGGTAGAGCTCTTACCTGTGGGGCAACACAATGTTTCCTGGTCTAAACAGTGGTACCGTGTGTGCTGTTTTATGCTTTTTATACCTATGTGTAACTTAAGTCTACATTTCAAATCTTCTGGTGAATGACAAATCGTATTTGTAGGAGACAATGTTGAGTTAATAAAAAACAGAAAAATAGATCATGCAAGTATGTGTTTTTCACAGTGATGGTGTTGCCTCTTCTGCTGGGGGAGGGAATCCTTTCACAGCTTCACAGACAGAAGAGGGCACAATTTACATCCACAATGTGCTTCTAGTGCAAGAGTATCCACAACGATAAATGTATTGATGGACAGAATTTACAAACTTTTCTCCAAATTTACTTCAATTCTTGTTCTATTTCTTCTCTCTGACACAGCAGAGGTGAAAATTTTCGCGGCTCAGGGGACAAGGCAAACCCCTTGGTACCATCCTGATCGTATTAGTGGCTAGGGTGACCCACGAGTGAAGCGCAGGCTATGCTGTACACCGCCTCTCTGCTCAGAAACGGATTTACCCTTGACAGAAATAAGTCGAGGAACCAACACACTTCACAGCATGCGTTTTACTGCCACTCTTTCCCCAAGGGCAGCTGTCACAGGGGTGACAGCCTGCCCAGCATGGTGCGTGGACTAGAAAACGTGGCAGGCGAGCCTTCCCAGCCACGTCCCGTCCCTATTCACTGCTTCTGTGTCTCACAGTGAGTTTGACCTTAAAAAATACTCTGGCCAACACTGGAGCCTGAGAGACAGGCTTCAGTGACGTTTGGAGGAATATCCTAATCATCCAGACGGTGATGCAAGACAGTTTCCTACATTTTGCTTTGTAAGAGCTTTGCCTCCCAATGATACCTGTACAGATGCAGTAGTCTAACAACATGGGTGTCTAAGGCTCCCACAGCTTGCCTCCAACTTTCATGAGAATGAGTCAAAACTTTCTGTAACCAGTCCCCGGCCATACCCATATACTGTATTTTTGCTGGTGAGAAGACCTAAATGCTGAAGGATGAATTTTAGAGATGAGTATCACCCACGTGTAACACTCCCCACACGCAATGAAGTCTGAATGGGTGAGAGAGAAAAGCAGGGTGCGCTGAACGCTGTGAGAGGCACCTAACTGCGGGAAGCTCGAGGGGTGGCTGTCTGTGGGCTCCCAGCTTCATCGCACAACTTGTCTGCACCCTCCTCCAGAGTGAGCTGGTCTCAGACTCCCACCACCCATCCTGCTGGCACCAGTCATCTTCCTCCACCAGCATCTTCCCACCTTCTTGGCAGCAGCAACTGAGGAGAAGCTGGTCCCAGGGGAGTGGAAGGTGCAGGACGTGCGCTCAGCACTGAGGCTCTGGGTGATGCTGGAGGGAGGCAGAGAGCGGAAAGGAGAAATCCTGCTGCTGCCAGACTGAGAGGTTGGCACCAAAAGATGAGGTGCAAGCAGCAGTTCTGGGCCAACGGGTTGATATCACCACGAGAGCAGCATTCGGCGCTTCAAGTCCTCTCCCGCAGCCACAGACACCCATCTGTCTGGGGTGCTGGTGGGCAGACAGGGAGGTTCAGCTGCTCAGGCAGGATTTACTGCCCTATCTACCCCCTCCAGGGACAGGCTGTTGGCCAGATGAAGTATCTCTAGCTGGACTCAGCAAATCAGACCACCAGCTGGACAACATGGGTAACTGAACCCAGGAGAGCTTTGTCTGCAACTCTTATAACTAACTGGTAGGATTGTGTATCTTCCCTATCTTAAGTATAGGAGTTACATGGCAAGGGGGTTTCAGATGGAAGACAGCTCTTGACAAAAGCACAAGTAAAAATCATAAAAACAAACAAGAGTGTTCAGAGAGGAATTAAAAAAAAGGAAACAGCAAAACAAGGAGCTAAACCTAAAATGTCCCTGATCTCAGTTATTCTCTACTACACTTGGAGGAGTCAAAGGTATGCCATTTATCTGTCAAAGTCAGGCAGAAGAATGGAAAAGCAGTATCAAGTAGTTCAAGAGCTACAGATTGAAGGAAAAAAAAGAGGGTGAAAGGAAAAGAATTTAGGATACAAATGAGAGCTTTGTTATACACTGCCACATCAACCTTTATTACAAACTCCAGCGTGCCTCTCCCTGCTTATGCAAGTGGCAGCGACAAGTGAGACAGTTTTTCTTACCAAGAGCAGGACTTGGAATACTATCACCTTTCAGCAAGGGATAAAAATGTAAAAGGAATTTGGCTCGTGGCAGTAATAATTTATAGCAATAGTACCTGAAAAACCATGACACAACTTTTCCTGGAAATGATCAAGGGATCTGCCATCACGTTGTTCCCTCCCACACAGGATAATAACGTTTGATAATATTTCCTGTAGCCATGGTGAAGCACTAAAAAGTACATCCAGCTCATCTGGGCAAATAAAAGTTTCTCCAGTCCTGGCACTGACTACCCTGATGGCAGCTGAACTACTCCATTGGGACTCCCAAGAAACTGAAGAAGAATACGGACCTTTGTAGGACCAATATATATCGCAAAGACACTTTTTGCCCACCCAGCAGTAAATACGTAAAATCAGGAGTCAATGATCTTACCTGCCGAGTAAGAGCCAACGGGGACTCATATAACCTTCAGGAGAAGATCTGATGAAGTACTGCAAGGAGCTGCGGTTAAATTTGTGTGACACTTCTTTCCTGATAATTGCTTCCCAGTTACAAAAAAACTCAAAGCCTTAAGAGTCAATTTTAAGTAATTTCCAGAGGAGGATTATGAACAGAGTAGGATTATGAACAACTTTTCTTAAAATAGGAGCTAAACGGAATGGGTGTTAATTGTCAGCCAAATTCATAGTGTGTTAATTATTAAAGAACAGCTCTGGAATAATGTACTAAATATCAGTTATGGTCAGTAGATACACACAAACGAGGTGCTACTTCTGACAGTTAAACTGAGCTGCTCAGGGAATTAGTAACAAAGACGCAGAAAAATTCGAAAAAGCAACTGTTCTGGCCCAGGCTTCAGACCTGTCTGACCAAGCTGCAGCTTGTTCTCTCACCTGGCTCCTTCTTAGTGAAGACCTGAATAAGCGAATCCAGCGTTAAGGTATCATAAACAGTTTAAGCTCTGAACTGCTGAACGCTTCATTGGAATTGTCCTAGCAGCTTTATTCGGAGCCACCAGAGTTGTCAGGCTGATCGATGCACTTAATAAGCGACAGGTTTTGCTGTACCCTGCAGTAAAGTGGCAGCAGAAGGACCCATCAGCACAATGGCACCATCACCAGTCACCCCCCACGAGGAAGGTCTTGTGTCATACCCTTTACTGACTGCCTCTGGATACTTGTGGTTGAAATGCTGATGGGAAAGCAGCACATGAATATCGTCATTAATTCAGAAGTATTCCTCTATAGCTCTCAGGAGGCAATGTCATTTATTTTGTGTTTCTGTGGTTTTCGGCTCTGAAACTTATTGAAGGCTTAACTTTAAGATGCAGCATGAATGTACCATGACTCTTGCACTTAATTGCTATGCATTGTTATTTTCAGAGACAGCACTGGGTTTCGTTTGCATGGTTCACATGAAGTTTGCAAGAATTCAAACAAAAAAAATCTGCACAGCACAACATAACAGCTGATCATGGGAGCCACTCTTCACAGTGACATTCTGCAAGTGTCAGCTGAAGCTGCAGTTTCGGGCTCGCCTAAGTCCAACGGGGAGGGCTTGGGCAGTACTGTCACGTTTTCAGGCTCAGATCGGCTACTTCATCGCTGTTGCTTAGCACAAAGCTTACATCGTAAAGATCTTGCACTCAGATGCAGCAAGTGTACTCTGCAGTGACACATCCTCAAATAATTCTGCCATATGGCCTCTTGTTAACAGGAGGTTAGATTTTTCCTACTATTTTGTAATAAATTGGCATAATTCAAAGAGAAGTTAAGTCAGCATGTTTGTTCACCATTACAATAACCCGTCTGTCCCTTACAACTTTCTCTCCTAACTTAGCACTGATATTCCTAGCGGATTTAGGCCTACTCTTTCAGACCCAGAATACTAATTACATTTGCCTTTGAGAAACAAGAGTACCCATTGATTGGTTTGGCAAAGAAATTTCTGTTTTCTCATGGGTGGGTGAAATTTTTGCTGATACTGTTCCACAGAGAATTTCAGAGTACTAATAAAGTCCATATCAATCCCTCATACACAAGACAGTAATTCAATTTCTTAGAAATCAACTCTCTGCATTCCTGCAGAAGCCTGTTTGGAAGTGCATCATACCCCAGGAACATTCGTTAAACATCTTTTAAAACATAAAGCTGTCTGAGAATGATCATAAATATGTCAGCAAGAAAACGGACCTTTAAGGATCTTTGAAATTGGCCATGTGGTGCTGCTTTTTAGAATTTACTATTTCCTAGCAGTAGTCATAAGATGTATTTCAGCACCTTGTATCTCGATTTCCATCTCAGCCTTACCTCATCCAGTCTGGGCTGTTCATGGAAAGGTACAGTGCTCTCCACCTTCCTCCCTCAATGCACACACAGGACTGCACTTACACTGTGCACACATCTAAACTGCTCCGTCCTGCTTAGCTCACACAGACGCTGCAGATGCACTTGGGTCGGGGTCATTAACCATTCTCCTTTCTGACTGGCTTTTCTTCACTCAGGTCCATGTATCTTCTGAATTTCCTGTCTCCAGATGAACTTTTGAAGCTCTGGTCATTGTGGTCACATACAGAAGGAAAGCATGTTCTCACGTTCACTGCTATTCTTGCTTCTTCCTCCTGTCCTCTCCACTTACCATCTAAGTGTCCTTTCCCCCCCTCCTTTCTTCTTCGCTACCTCTGTTCCTCTCCTTCTTCTAATCCATCTTGGGTGTTCTCACTGAGAAATCTAACCTGAGTGGCAAACTGAGTGCCTTTGACTGCTGAGTCTCCTCTTTTTCCTTCTCTTCACACCTCTCCCTTTCTTTCTTACTTCAGTTCTTTCTTCTTATGAGGTCTATGAAGTAAATTGAAACCAAACTGTCTTATTACCAGACTCGTAATCACAGAGCCTCAGCCTGGGGAAAGGAGGGTAAGGTAAGCAGCCTCTCTCGGACAAAATGGCCACCGCAACTTTTTCTGTCATCAGTCCTGTGGAGGCAGAAGAAAATCTGCAGGTACCACAAAAATAGGATGCAATATAACAGGGACAACAGGGACCACCACCTTTAAAAAGGTGATGTGAACAAAATTGAACTAGCAACAGCAACCGCTTTTTCTTGTATAATAGGAATAAAGCACTAGGATAAATGATTCCAGAATGAAACCAGTAGGTTTCAATTTATTTAGTTCTTGATGTACCTATAGGAGGAAACCAGAGATAAGACAAATTAATGCAGAGATGGAAACAGAGGGATGGCTGGCTGCAGATAAGCAAGAATCTGAAAAACATACTGTCACTATTATTTAATCTGTGCATGAAATAATCTTTACTCATTCATAGTCTACTCCAGCACACTTATGGCTAAACAGGTTAATAAAGTTCTACAGATATTTGTACAGCCATTATACAGGAGGAGTCGGTACAGCAACCAATACCTTGCGCTAGTGAAACAGGTATTTTCCCAGAGCCTGAGATTAAGGAACTGCTTTTGTGATTTTGTGGGGGTTTTTTTTTGTGACTGAAAAACAGAAGGACATTTCCTCCTTCTACTTTATGCTCTAGCAAAAAACACCTGGTTTCACAAATGGTTTGATCCTCACTGTATTATCAATGCACCATATAAATGTACGTCGGTCCATAAAACAGGCTTCTACAAAAAAAAAAAAAGCAGATAAAATTTGTTAGGCAAATCAACATAACCTGCTGAAGGGTATGTTCCTTTCTTATGAGAAATGACATATTGTTTTATTCTGCTGTCAAAGTTGAACAATGGTAGAAACTTCTAAAAACATCTTATAGAAAAAGCATAATTCAAAATGATAAAGCAAGTTATTTTCCACAGTGATGTTTTGTTCATAAAAGAAACCTCCAGTGAGTAAATGACAACAAAATCTGTCACACAACTATTCTAATAATTCTGTTCTCTGGAAACAGGATTTAAAGTTTCAGACAGCAGGAGAGGACTAAAAACGGGTAAATTATCTCCACATGACACTGACAGGTATCAGTGTACCCCTGCTAGTTACTGGAAAAGCAAATGTCTAAAGTAACAAATAAAACCCAAGGTCAGTCTTTTACCACTGCTTTCGCCCCACAGTTAATCCTCAAATAGCTGATAGGAGAGCATCTGGTTTTGCAAGCAAGAGACCTAATAGCTGGGCAAGGAGCTGTCACTCACTCTGTCTTTAAACCAGGAGATTTCTTTGAACAGTGGCTGAAGTCCACAGCGCTGTCATTTTCAGTGATGATGCCTCTGTGTCAGATGCTTACATCTTGCTGCCATGCTATTCGCTAACAGTATCTGAGATGCTACCACTCTGCCAGTGTCTCACTTCCACAAAAGAGTGGCTTTGACGATGCACAGAGTGTGATGAGCTTCTATTTTTTCCAGACTCCAGCTACTTCTTTCTGAAACACACTTCTACCCACCAGCCCATGCCTTCTGTTCAGCAGACGGGCCATATGTAGGATAACTAACCCAGTTTTGCTGAGAACAGGATGGCATGGTTTGGAAGCCCCACGTGCATGTGTGTGTGCATTGGGGTCAGGGACAGAAGGGCTGGTGGAGACTGGATTTTGGATCAAATCCCTCTGAAAAAAGGAACACATTAGATGAGGCACCATTATAGTTGAAAGGCGGGGAGGGAGCATTCACACCTATTACTCTTTTGTAGTCATCCCTGAAATGAACCCGAGGGCACAGCCTGACCTCTTGGGCTACAGGCTTGGCCCATTTCTACGTGTTTGCAACACACCATGATATTTCTGTACCATCCTCCTTGTCATGGATGCCCAGCTGAACACCTAATGGGATCTGTAATAACGGAACAGTTTTCCTGAATGTTAATGAAGTTGTTTACATTACTGGTAATGAATAGTGAGGTCTGAGCCACTTGCTATTTTCCATCCTGACAAACCCTCCTTGAGTGTCCTTTGGCGATAGCTCTCCAGTTCATCTTAAGTACATATTCTACTCTTTATGAGTCCTTTTACCTTACCAGCATTATCTGAGCTCCAGTAGTGCATCAAATGATGTAATTAGCATCTCTCATCTGTGGTTTCTTTTCACACCCTTTTTCGTATGACCTTATGTGTGCTGTGTCTAATGCATTACTGAAGTCTAGACATACCGTGCTTGCTGCTTAGAGGGAAGCAGAGAAGAGAACCAAGTATTCTCACGGTAGTGGAAATCTTACTCAAGAGATCAATTTCTTATTTTGGTTTGTTTTGCTTTTTTACAGATGAAATGTCAACATAAGACAATTTCCTAAGCACATGCACCCTAAGACTTACATTTTCAAAAATAATCCCAGGGGAAAGAAAAGAACGATAATTAAAAGCGAGTATTTGAAAGTCAGCTGGGCACCTTAAGCTGAGATTCGGGTACACCATTAGGGGGCCATCTCAATATAAGATCTTAAGAATGAAGCTTTTAGAAAGACTTAGAAGTTCTATTCAGCCAAGACATACTTGCCCAGGGATAAGTAAGAATTCTTTGCAATTTTCTCATGGGTCCTGCAGAATCCTAGGAGCAATTTCATATGTTAACAAATGCAGGTCCACTGCACTTTAGTGACTGTCAGTGGGTGGTTAAAAAGCACAATGCCCACATTGTACCCAAGCTGTAATTAAAGAGGTATCAACTATTTTTCAATATAGAAAGCTTTGTCTCCTGACTACATGAATAAATAAGTCATTGGTCAGGAATGCTGGACAGTCATAATTTCAGCCCTATAAATCATACTCTGTGTGTTTTGTAACCAGCTTTTACCGAAACGTTACTTCATAAAAAATCACACTAGCAGCACCATGCATTGTATTATTTATTACTATGAGTGGGAGCTGCAGAAGCATCCTCATCATCCTTCAGCTGTCTCCCCATGCGGGAGAGCAATAACTGACATGTTTTGAAAAACAGTTGACAGTATCATGAGGAATTTCAATATTAGTTTGAAAAGTGGACATTCTCGGCTTGCTACGAGGCAACAGGCAATGCAAAGCACCCAGATAAAGTGACTTATTTAGAGGATGCATTGATACCACTGGGTATTTTCTCAAACAGCTTTTAACTTGATTTTTTTAACACAGTGACACAAATCTGTAGTTAAGATGTCTTTGCATACCATTTTTTGTGTAAGCAATAGCAGCGACTTATAATTCCATATAAAGCTGTCAGCACAAACACATCCTCCCTTGCATGAGCTTGCTGAAGCTAGGCTGAAGCTCACACAGTCTCTTTGCTCAGCTAAACACGAGAATGAGTCCCTCAGAAGGCTGCAGCCGAAGGCTGAGAAGGTTCCCCTGGGCTTCTGTGAAGCAGCAAGATGAAATTCAAAGGGGGAGAACACAGAGCACTACACTAAGACAGGAATATACACATACACAGAGGAGTAAGAAAAGGCCCCTTGGGCAGCGGTGGTAATTCACAGCTGAATGCAAACAGTGTCATGATATCACAAAGAAAGCGAACATCATACTGGGACACACACACGCAAGGACATAGCCTCTAATATATATGAAGCGATTCTTCTGTTCTACTCAGCACTGCTAGAAGCCTCAGCTAAAGTACAGGGTCCCCTTCAGGTACCACAGTTCAAGAAAGAGGTGGTCTAACTGGAAATAGTTCGGGCAAGAACACTGAGAATGGTCAAAGCTCCAGAAAAATGTTCCCACATCTAACTGTATCTACAAAGCAGATAATAGACACGCAGCAACACTGCCAAGGATGAGACAGATAGGGCCACAGATCGGAATCATTTGGAGGACAGCTGAAGGAAACAGAATCAAGGAATTCTTTATTTGTATAAATTTCCCCCTTTCTGGATATAATAAACAAGAACAATCACTGAAAGCAGGTAGCAAAAATAAAAATGCAGCACATGGCAAACACATTGAGAAATACAGGTATGTAAAAATAAAATATCCCTTCCATCCCATCTCTAGCCAGTTCATAAATTTACCCTTTCTCAGGATACGCAGCGCTTGCATTCCTAGCTCCCATATTCATACATTTAGACAAGAATTGCATCTTTCATTCTCTTTTCCAAACAAAATTTACCCTCCCTGTTTCCCCATGATGGAAATGAACTCTGAAGCCTCCAAATTCAGAAGACAAATACAAAACATGAACTTTATCATCTACTTTCTTAGAGGAACAAAACTTACGCTATCATGCTGGCCATCTGGCAGCTAGCTGTCCCAGCAACTGTTCCAGCGTGCTGGCCAGTGTCACTCTGATATGGAAAAAAAATCCAAGAAAATTAAGTTTGTACAAGGTAGGCATTTGACAGACAGATCCCGGGCTGTCAGGCAGCAGGTACAGAGCCATCTGCAAGGGTGCTGAGGGGAGCGTGCGGCAGAGGCAAGGTCACTAGGGGAACAGGGAAGGGCTGGGGCCCAAAGGCAGGAAGCCAAAGGGAAACTGGCTTCCTTATTTTTGCTGCTCATTGAGTGACTTGCGTTACTTTCTAAACTTAAAATTTTTAGTTCATCGTCATGATTTTGGGGGGAGGAAGGGCGCAGACAGACATCTTCTGATTTCTCAAATCCTTGGTAGGACAGCGCTATTTCCATTCAGAAGACGTACCACCGGATCAGTGGTACCCGTTAGCAGCCAGGATTGTGGCTCTGCATCGCATCTGAAGGATGCTGCTTGGAAGAGCAGAGCCCCCTCCACCATTCTGCACAAGCCTCCCCCTGCTCACTGACAGAGCAGTCTCCGGAGGACCCCACCGTGGCCAAAGCAGCCGAACAGTGCCCACCTCATGCCACACGTGCCACAACCCCGTTTAGCTCAGGGAAAGATTCTCCAGCCTGGGCTTGTGTGCAGAGGGCAGCTGAGGGCTGCAGGTCACTCCAGCCAGAGTGTGTGCAAGGGAAGAGACGAGAGAGGGACCTCGCTCACACCGCCGCTCCGCCAGCGCCCCTGGGCACCACCTCACCATGCAATGGCCCTGGGACCGCTCGGCCAAGGAGCCATGGGGCACGACAGTGCGGAGCCACCCCAGTAGTCCCTCTTCAGGTAGACAGATGAGATTTTGAGAACTGTTTGTTCTGTCATCTTGAGATATGCATATATACATTATACCTAAAATTAATGAAAATGAAGGACTGTCCTGGATTTCTTGAAAGCCTTGAGAGTTGGGGCTGTTCAGCCTGGAGAAGAGAAGGTTGTGGGGAGACCTTATAGCAGCCTTCCAGTACCTCATGGCAGCCTATAGAAACTTTTGGGAAAATCTTTTTAGCAAGGCCTGTTGTAATAGGACAAG
>Ga0181612_135500_pt1 | contig 10921 bp, 9 predicted proteins | sample HoacroProtozoa21_FD_119630 | JGI IMG/M metagenome (GOLD analysis project Ga0181612, IMG submission 119630) | Hoatzin crop microbial communities from Cojedes, Venezuel. Combined Assembly of Gp0051906, Gp0051904, Gp0051908 | reverse complement strand
CCTGCAAGGAAGAAGAAAATGCTATTTTACTTACGGTTTGCCTCTACCACCAGTACAGGCTGTATTGTCCATCCAGTCTCAAACACTGAAACATCTGCTTTAGGCAAATCCTGTATTTCTCGCACCAGCATGATTCTGATATGCAAACTTTTCATAAAACTATCACAGAAAAGTAGTTGGAGCAAGGCAAAACCTGTCAGCCTGAAATTTCCCCAAACATCAGAATAATCTCAGTAAGGATGGAAACAAGGTAATACCATCTACTGAAGAAAGTCAATAAACCACCATCCTAACACAGGTAACATATGAAGAGTTACTCAGCGCTAGGCAGCAATAAAGCACACTGACCCCCCCCATCAACCACCCATGTGCCTGTCCAACACTTCTGAGCACAGACACAGCTTTTGTTTCCAAAAAAGCTTCAATAATTCTTCCGATTTACTTTGAGACCAATGAGAGAAGGTGAAATACTAGCTGCAGCAGGGAGAAGCTTTCCAACGCTCCCAGTGATTTACCCAAGCAGTGTAAAAACCTCCTTGGGACTTCTTGCCCAAGGAATGCAATCAATGCTAAAAGCAACACTGACATCTTGCCAAATGCAACTGTCCTATGGGCTGCTCTCCCGCTTACCCCAAATCATACCATTTGATCAGCTATAGCTATTGCCCTCTCTCCCCTTCCCCTTGCACTCCCAAGGTCTTGAGCAATAGCGTGCTATTCTTCATTTACAAAGAAAAATGGGGTTTTCAACACAGCAGAGAGTAACTTTCTAACAAATACTCACGTAGTACTGGCTAAGTATGAAAAAAAAAAACCCCAACCTGATGAGTAAGGAGCACAAGCATCCTGACAGGTCTATTGAACCACAGTACTGCACCGAAACGCGGCTGAGCACTACAGGACAGCAAGTACCTGAAGATATGCAAGGTGTCCTTGCAGACAGCAGGTCTCCAAAAGCCCAGTGCACACAGGGACGCAAGACTGCAGGCACAGCCATTAAAAGCTGTTCTTCAGTGCAGGGAAACATCAGGTCCAAAGGCCACAAATATCACAGTACGCTGCAGAGTTACAGCTCAACAGGAAAAAAAGGGTTTTGCTGGAATTAGGAATTTGTGTTTGGTCTGGGGTGAGGTAAACAGCAGAGGAGAAGCATGCTTTCCTCTACACCACTGCTGTTGGCTTTGTGGGTTTTTTTTGCTTCATTTTTTTTTCTGGTTTTCTGTCGAATATTTCACCCAAAGGGGAAGAAAATGCTCCATTCACGGCAAGAACATTTCAGTAATTTCACCCGGTTTTCCCCAGCATTAACGTTAAATCCCCACTTTTCAAGATCCCCAGTTTACACACAGTAAATGTGACAGTTCTGCTTGCACACAAAGAGCCAGCGCTGCAAGACTGCTCCCAGAAAAAGCATGCTGCGAGCTACAAGAGCTGTATTTTAAGGCACAGAGAAGTTGACTGCTCCCAAGCACAAAGCCACTGCTTAACAGAGAGGCCCTTTTACAGTTCAAATAGTATGAACAGAGTTAAATTTAATATACTGGTAACTACGCTACAGTGGATTAAGTGTCCATCCTGAAATTTAAAAACTCCACTTAACCACAAACAGATTACAATTAATATTAACTACTTTCAGTTCAGCTCAATTAATATTAACTACTTTCAGTTGAGCTCAACACTAACATTTGGTGCAGACCCTAATAAAAATAGTACACACTCCAACACTTCCTTTTTGACAGCTGAGAAGTATGTAAAAGTGTTCTTCATTAAATTTAAATAGACTCATTAATAAAATATTGAGGATGTGCTACTTTAAGACATCAGAAAAAATGTATAAATTGGTGATAACGTTATTTCTATTTTTAAATACATCCCACAGAGGCACCCAAGATAGATGAGAAGTGCTAAGCCCATCCCACAAGCTTATTTATTTATTTAATACTTCTTACATGCTATTTTTAACCACAGAAGACAGCAAACGGCATCCATTAGAAAAATTACATTGCTTAGGTTTTCCTCACACAGGTTAGACAAGTGAGACACCTGGCTGAACACAGTGTTAAAACGAGATGGGTTTTTTTTCCTCACTTTCCTACAGGTTTCTGGAATAGAAAGCAATTTTATTTTTGTAGCATCAGCTAGGCCAGAATCCGTATCTGCAAACCTCAGTCGGTCTTTACTCACAGCCCAGCTCCCTCTTCCCACCCCTCCACTTCCTGCAAGGTTTACTTTTGTAAGTAACACACAGTTTGAACGAATACACAACATGCCTGCCACACAGGGACAGTTAAACTGTAGTTGTATGGGTTAGTTTGGTTTGTTTTTTTATGGCTCAGTTGCGCACATAGAAAAGAAATGAGAGGAAATGCCATAGTCTCGTAGCATTGCATCATCCTGCAGAAGACTTATTCCTTCAGGAGAGGAAAAAAAAAAGAAAAATTCAATTTTTTTGATAAAGAAATTTATCTTAGCTGAGGTTCGTAATGCAGTTTTCCTTAGCAATCAAGATTCTTTGCTGAGCTAAGAAATCAAAGGAAAAATGTCTCATCACAAATACAAGTTTTCACATACAAAAATGCCAGAGCTACACTGTCAAATTATTTACTTGGGGGAAAAAAAAAATCTTCACTTCTACATATCATCTTCCTAAATGGTTGCTTTCTTTGGGGAAATACAGAGTGTTTTCATGCACAGCGTGAGCAGCGAATTTTCCCTTTTCCTCTCATTTGAGGAAAAAAAAGCCTAAACTCCAAGGAGGCATGCTGGCATTCCTGAGCAGTTTCTACCAGAGTTTCTGGTGGACCAGAAGACAAAATTGCACGTAGGCATTTAGGTGTTATTTCAGGAGGCTCTGCAAGCCTTTTAAGTCTCCTCCCCACTTTGTTACAAAAGACGCAGTCTGAACTGGAAGTATATTTGCTGCCTGGCCAGGTAAACAGCTACAGACAATAAAAAGGGTATAAAAGCTGAATTTCGGAGATGACACAGGTCCCCTGCCATGGGAAGGGTGGAAGGACAGACCACCCCAAGTGGGGCACGGCACTGCTCAGCAGTTACACGGGTGAATCCAGGCGGTAGCGTAAGTCAGGTAAGTATGGGCCTGGGTAGTTAATGCATATGCAGCAGCTGGATTTCTCAATAGCTGTTTTCCCTTCTTTTCAAACTTTGCACAAAGTGGATTTTTGTAAACTTTTGTTTAGGGTTACGAGTTTTTTTGGTGTTGCTCAGAACAAGGACAGTTTGTTCATTCCACCTGCCTGGAGATAAGCTCAATTTGCTGATAACAGGCATTACTGAGCCCATAAATGGAAGACTTTTATTCATAATCTATTCATACGGGGCACTAACAATGCTTGATGACTAAGAAATACCTGAATTTCTAAAAGAAGTAGCTTTCTCTGTAGTGGAAAGGTCACACTGCACACAGAGCTATGCAAGCAGCTGATGCACAAGACAAGTGTCACCAGTGGAAAGTTGAATAAAAAGCAAATAATGCAATTTTTTGGGTACAAAAATCACTACTAAACTCGAGATCCTGGATAAATATTCAAAATATTCTCTGTATTTGGAATCTGGCCTCAGGCCAGGCCTGGCTTGGGCAACAGAGCCTCTGATGCAAGTTTGATTCCCAACTTGTTTCTGAAATATTCTGAATATTCTGCATGCGGGCCTTAGAAAGCAGACTACAGTCTGCCAGTAGTAGGCAGGACCCCAAGAAAATTTTCTGCTGAAAAGCCAAATTTAGGAGTTCATATGTTTCTTCCCCTTAAGTACTCCATTCAATGCCATTAAAAGGGCTAATTTCCAGGGCATGGCATCCGTCCTACATTCCTCAGCCTGCCCAAAGAGAAGAAATGTGAGTTACCTGCCCAGTTTCAGATTTTTGCTTGCAACCAGGAACTGCTGGGACTTACATCCTTAAACTCTGAATAAACTGTTTATTAACAGTCATTCAAGAAACTAAGAAATATTATTTTCAAAATTTGGGAGTGTCAAAACTATACATCACACATTGTGTCTTCTCCTAAGAGAGGAGCACGGACATACAAGTGACTCCATCTCAGAACAAAGACACATTCTTCCAGAGAGACTTAAACTTTCCCACTTCAATAAAATCCTCCGCAACTGCAAGCTGTTATGCCACCCTAACGAGAGGAAGCAGAGACCTAGCATGTCAAACGGCTTCTTTGCACGACTTGATGCCGTAAATTTAACATTTCCCCTGGAAGTGCTGTTCATATGTACACTTGTGCAACATTTACACTGAATACACAATTTAATGATGTCAAAATAGCTTATTACCAGGGTCTCACCAAATTCCATAACCACATTATACAAATAATATTCCTCTCACTGAAAAAGCATGCTCATGACTCAAATTTTCTTTTACTAAAAGAACTATGTTTCTATCAGTCTTCTGTGTATGGTCAGAAGCAGATCAAGAGCCCTGCTGCGGAGAGTGAGTGTTCACACACTATGAAACAATTCCTTATGCTAAGCTGAAATCTGATCTGGAGAGCAACATCAGCAGTAAGAGACCACAGTGGAAGGTAACCTATATTTTGTTAAACCCGCCCCATATCTAACACTGAGTTTTCCTGACCCGTACTTCAGTATGGGTACTGATCAGTAACTTCTGTTATCAATTTTGCCGGAACCCTCTCACCTATACAGTTCTCTTCCAGCTCACAAGCTGCCTGAACACCAGCTTCTTCTGGGATATTTTCAGCAATGTAGATGTTTTGGAAGGACAAGAATCCAGCAATGCTATCAATTTAGCAGGATAATATTGTGTTGTTTTCTGGGCACAGAATAAATATGCTAAAGTTCATTACTGACATACAAAACCAAGAAGTCTTGTAGATAACTTAGCATTTCCAGATTCTGACCAGTTTCATGAACTTGTGCAAGGAAAGAAACATGGTATGACAAACACAGGAAGAATGAGGTTTTCTGATACCCGTTCCATGCCAGACAACCTGACTCCTTTCTCTGTCTTTGGGAAACCACACTAGCTTATAGCAAGGGAATTATTTTTCTCTCTCCAATGGACTGGGTCTAGAATGTATACAGATCTCCAACAGGTCTGTCAAAGAGGAGACCTGTGATCTCCTTGGCATTGGCAGGTTCTGGAAGTAATTTACAATTTTATCTTTAAAACTACAGCTACTACAGAAATCATTTCTGTTGGCATAACTGCTCTTGACAAAAAAATCCCTCATGATCAGTCACACCAGCAAAACACAAGCCTCCTTGAAAACAAAAAATGATCTGGAGGACCATAAAAGATCACCCATGAACTATGGAAAAGCCAGGTCCTGTTGCAGCACTAGAAGTTTCCACCTCACAGCGATGTTGCAGAGACCCTGACTGCTGAACAGGAGAGGGGAAAAGAACATGCTGAGCCCCGACAACTAGTAATGTTTCACACTTTAGTGTGGGAAAAGACATACAGATTAGCAAATCCACCCCTTCCAAACTGAATACACAATCAACTGTGACTTCTTAAGGAAACTGAGGTCCTAAACACCACCAATAAAAGAAAAAAAAAAAAAGGTAATATGAGTAGTCCGTCTCATGAAGACTAGTTACCCCAGAAAGCAAGGTACACAACCTTCTCACTCATCCTTTTTCTCTTCCCAGGAGACCCTAATCAGCACAGGTATGATGACTTCTGTACAGCATTCAGCTCCACGTCTGGAACAAGTTTGTTATTTGGTGCAAGCCTCTTCCTGCCCCTTCTGGAAGGAAGGACACCAAGCAGAGCCTAACTAGAACACATGCCTGCTTCAGTTCAGCATGTTTTGTTATGCGGTTGGGGTGTAGGGGGGTGGGGGGTGTTGGTGGTCGTTTGTGGTTTTCTTTTTTTTCTTTATTTCACCATGATTCTTTCAGGTTACTGAAGCTACAAATCCATTCAATATTTTTTTTTTTTTTTAAATGCAGAACTTGAACTGTATTTCTATTGGGAATAAAGGGGAGTGATTCATTGGGATTCAAAGGGGAGTGGAGTGAGGGAGAATAAACCTTGAAAAAACATCAGAATTCAGAACAACAGAGTGAAAGAGAAAACCCCTGAAATAAGCACTTATAGTTTATCTTGTACAAGATTTTACAGCAGATTGCCAGCACCAAATTTCTGGGAGAGTTTTTCATACTCTTCAAAAAAAAAATTAAACAGGAAAAAACAATTCAAGTGCCAGAAAAACCTGTAAGATCATGGAAAAAAACCAAAACAAACTACTCCCTTAGAAAGGGAGGCTGGAAAAAAATTAAGAAAAGTGTACCTTCGAGCATGCAGGTGTTTCAAGAGATTACAGAAAGTCACAAGTGTTGCCTACAGAGATCAGATTCTTAAATTGTGTGTTACACCATGTACCTGATCATACATTCAAATTTAAGTAATGACAGAAAGGTAGCTTTTCTTGGTCCCTCTACACACTAATGTAATTTTGCTTTGAAACACCAAATAGGAAGATGCTGTACTGAAACACAAGTATCTAAACTAGTGCTTATATGTCTCAACTGATTTTCAGGTTAAAAAGACATCGGCCTTAACCTACTGTTACACTTAGGCCACATCCATCTCAGATGAACCTACCATGTGGTAGTGTTATGTTTGCACCATCAATGATTGCTTGTGCCAGTTCGTGATCATTGCTCTCGAAAGCATGCGCAGCAGCCTTGAGGGCATCCCAAATCTCCTTGCGACCTTCGAAAGCTGGTGCTGTGTCCCAAAACTCGTCTCTCTTACTGCGCAACTGTCCGTCTGTCATGGGGTAATCACTTTTCCATTTCGGCTTCTCTTTTTTCAAGGGCTGATTACGACCGAGAGCAACTGTGAAGGAGAAAAGGAGGGAAATTAAAAAAGATAACAGCACAAAGTTACTGAAGTGCCCTTTGGTTATTTAGTTTAGAATCTACGGAGATAAAGGTTACTTTCCAGCAATCCTGATCCTTTTTCCCTCGTCTCCTTCGAGACACTGCCTTGCTTCCCTTGGGCTCCAAAAACTGAGGGGCTACCTCCTGCTTGCTGATTTCACCTGCACCCCATAGCACCCCACAACTTCTCCCCAAGCCCCCTGGTAACTCTGCATCCCTCCGCCTGTGCCGTGTGTGCCTGACTGGGAGACTCACACCCCACAGACATCTTCCGAAGGCTGTAGCAGCGGTACAGCGAGAAGCTTGTTATCCCAGCACTGGGTGTAGTGAGACCACACCGCATCAGGATTGCAGCTCCATACTGCTAGCAACACCCTCTGCTCAACAAATGTGATATTCTGTTAATACAATAGTTCTAAGAGGCTAAGGATTTTTTCTGAATCATCTCCTTTTAAACAGTTTTAATTCAGAGTAAGTATATGTAGGAAGGCAAATAAGATGCACAAAGGATAGAACTGTCAGACAGGTCCCTTAAAAATAATCCAGGAATCTATCGAGCTTTAAAAAGTGGTTACCTAATTCACAATAAACAGGCAAGCATTTGTTTCATTTTAACTACAGCTATTTTTGTGTAACAACTGGTTAAGACAATCACATAGATATAATGTTGGTGGATTAAAACTACATGCTCACTTTAAACTACAGCACTGCTAAGACTGTGTTAAACCCTTCTCTTCCCTTTCCGCAAGTAAGGGGTTATTTCAACTTCTGTTGAAAGGAAAAGGAAAAAGAAGGGAGCAAACTTCAGAGCATGCTGGGACGAATTTCTCCCTGCAAGAGTTAAAACCCCACTTCCTTCAGCCCCCTCCCGGTAGCGAGAAGCTGGCTACAACATGACCCTGTGAGGACAGTATGGGGATGAGAACCGCAACAAACCACGAACACAGTTCTCGCTACGGCTCAGTACTGCAAAACCTTGAATACATAGTTTAAATATCTCCAGAGGAAATGAAGTGTCCTTCAACAGTTAAACTAAATTTAAGTGTGTTTGCAGCTGAAAATAAGCAGTCCCTCCATGGCACAGGTCACAGAAACTGGGTGACAAGTACTGAATGCTCCTGAATGACAGGTAAGCTACACAGAACTGAAGTCAGTTAAGCATCCCCCCACATACAATGCTGGAGAGACATCCTCTCCCACACTCCCTGTGACAAGCCCTTGCTGTCCCAAGAGAGCAGAGAAGCCCCAGCTGCCATCAGGCCAGGGAAGCATGAAGAGATGCAGTCTGTCACCCCACATCCACGTTATCGAGGCTGCAGTACCTCTTACATGAACGAGCCACCACAGCTGCTGCGTTATCAAAGCCTGTGGAGCAAAGCTGCTGCTTATCAGGTGCCCTGGCTAGTCTGCAAGGATGGGAGAGCACCAGGACAAACACAAGGGTTTACATTTAGCATTCGGTATCCCATGTCCATCCTTAGAGATAAGAAGAAAAATTTCCTTTCTCCAGACCCTCTTATTTTTCTGGCAGAAAGTCGACAATAGCTGACAAAAAAACTTGTATCTCTCCTCAATCTTACTCCAGTGTTCAGTTTTCAATGGAAGAATAGTGTAATGTCTAAATATTCTTAACAGCTCTTCATCTGGACTTACGCTGTATCTCTACAGTTAACTACAAACCATACTTACGGCAAAGAGCGTGTGTGGGGGTGAGGGAAATGACTGAGAAGACTAAGTGTCAATGTATCAGAAACACTCATTTCAGTTAAGCTGTAACATTTTGCAAAACAGTATTTAATTCAAATATTCCCTTTCCTTCCTTGATTTTTTTTTCTCTGCCACAGATGTACTCAGCTGTTTTCAGAACAACACTCAACACTGAGCATTGGGCCTCGGTGCTGCCTGGTGTTGGCAGAAGGCATGTCAACTTCACACAGGCTTTAAGGAGACCAAAACACATACACGGGGTTACACCTCACACCCTTATACAATCTGACTTTATATGACCAAAGAACTACCTACCTCGATTCGTAACTCAGAATGACATTCACACTTAAGAAACTGAGACTTAAGTCATTGAAAGTAGGATATTTAAAAGAACTTCTGATGGTAAGGTGACATTTCAAACTATGTGAAGGCATTAGCCTTCTTCAAATTAAAAAAAAAAAAACATAATAGAGGATATATTTGCATGGAAACAAAGTCAGATTATAATTAAAAGTAGCAAATGACAATTGCATGGCACACAGGCAACAACTCCAGCTGCTACTCTGTATCCCATGCAGAAACTATCAATAATAAAACTTCTGAATCCTTTTAAGTGACCACAAACATTTATTGCTTTTTGTTTCCATGAGATTGCTTCCATTCGCTTTTCAAAGAAGTGCTGATCATTTAACAGATTTCAGAACAGCAAACCCAAGTGTTTAAAAAACACCAAGTTTCCTGGCAAAGCCCAGCGTTCCTAGTCCAAGTCTTAGCTGAACACAGGCAAGCTGGGAGCCGATGATGGTCCAGCCTAGAACAACGGTGAAGGAGGCAGCCCAGATGAGATAGGCTGCATGCATTAAACCATATATTATGAAATTGTATAAGCACATGTTGTTAAACACTTAAACAAGGAATTATTTCCTTATTAAGGCTTAGCAATCAGCATGAAAGTTTCAGATAGAACAGGACACTGTACGAAATTTGGGTCAGTGGGCATCTTTTCTTCCGTTCTGCTTCGGCAAGCATCTGTTTGCATGTACATCCAATGAATGCTAATTCATCCCACAGGGCCCTCTCCTTCTCCCCAAACATTAATTATGAAAGCGGGTTAAAGGCACCTCCCGAAGCCTGCGAGCACGGCGGTGCTTCCTGCACACAACCCTGCCTGCCCGTTATCCAGCACTGCCACAGAAACGGCACCAGGCCATTTCTCTCCCTTGCTTCCCCCTTCACCCAAGACAGCAGCTGAATGTATTGCTCTTCATTAGACAAGAATAGCAGGGGAGAGACTAAAGAGACACAGATCCTCACAGTCTCAAATAACTTCTCCCGGGAGATACAATCCTTCCTACACAGGCAGCGGTGATGCTCAACCCAGAGATAAATTCTTTTTTTTTCCAAGCTGGAAAGAAGTATGGTGGAAGAAAGTGACTCTATAAATGCCTCTGAAGCCAAATCCACTCTAGCAAGCCATCCGTCCCAGTACTAAGCCTTTAAACACAACTTGGCATCACAAGGCAGTATTTAAAAAGGTCTTTAGCGTGTTTACCATCTATTAGAAGTGCTTCCAGAATCCCCTAAAAGCTTTATGCCCCCCGTGAAGAAACATTAATCTCTTTAGCTGTGTGGATAGATGGAGCAGAAGGGATACAAGAAACTTGAGACGTGTAAAAAACCTAACATGTGGAAAGGCCCAAACCTCTCACTTTCCACCTCATGTTTTAGTCACTAGAAACAGCACTACATGAATTTCCACAGTCAAAGTTTCAGACCATGTCAAAAGACTTTCCCTCTTCTGTAATAAGGCTGATAAAGACTAGCGAGAATAGGCAATGAAACAAACATCAGCAGTCTGAAACACTTTGTCAGGTATTTACAGTGTCAGTTTTATATTCCTCACTTTGGAAGTAAACTAGAGCTTAAAAGAAAGTGTTGACTTCATTTAAGACAATGCACATTAGAGGCAACCAGCTTGCAAGATCTGGAAGAGAAATAACATCCACATTAATTTTTCATCTTACATCACTTCAACCTAAGTCAGAAATTATTAATATGCTGCGTGAAAATATGAATAGTTTTATAAATGCCAAAAAGGCATGTTCTCCATGAAGCAATACGGAAAGTTACCCATGTCAGTAAGAAGCCAATGGTTGATATTTTTGGCAAGAGATTTATTTAGAAGAAAATCTGAAGACCATTAACAATCTACTCTTCAACAAGGAAAAGATCAGCACCCTAGCGATGCTTCAAAATCATTTAGGCTTTTCTGGCTCCAGTAGCTCACAGATATTCAGGTGGTACTGCACAGCCCAGAAAGGGGAAAGGAATT
>Ga0181612_116741_pt1 | contig 10921 bp, 5 predicted proteins | sample HoacroProtozoa21_FD_119630 | JGI IMG/M metagenome (GOLD analysis project Ga0181612, IMG submission 119630) | Hoatzin crop microbial communities from Cojedes, Venezuel. Combined Assembly of Gp0051906, Gp0051904, Gp0051908 | reverse complement strand
GGGTTTTTTTTTTTGTTTTTTTTTTTTTTTAAATAAAAAGCTTCTTACACTTCAACATTTTTCTGCTGCAGACCAGAAGTCTTCTTCCCCGGAGCAGCACCTCTCATCTTCCCCTCTGCATATTGTTCCCTTTAAAAAGAGTAAATTCATAGATAAGACTTTAATGGAAAAAGAAGCTTGTTTTCCCCCAAAGGGTAACAAGTCATGCAAAACATTTCAAGAATTTCTAGTAAACAGCTTTGCGAATCAGTACGTGTCATGAGCAGCAACAAATTCAACTCAATACCAAGAAGATCTGGGCTTCATAAAACACCCAGCAAGCAGTATGAACACTCGTTTCCCCACCTCCCACCACCCTTGTTATTGTGAACCACGTGGAAGCAGCACACTGCTTCTGAAAAAGTATGAAACAGCTTCTCAGTAAAAGCATTTCCATTAAAGAAATGGAAGATTCGCATTCATAAAAATCAAACTATTCGTAGGCATACTGAAGCCGTCTAGGAAGATCCTTACCACTCATCACTATATTTTAAGGATACTGCACAACAGTAATTTTTAGCCACCTCCTTTCCATGTTACAGGCTGTACAGGATGTCAGGCTGCCTCTCTCTAATCAACCTACTTTTCCTTAAAACCTTAAGTCACCATTTTAAAACTAAGTAGCAGCTTGCTCTTTCTAAACTGCTAGTGGACAAAGATCAGAACATCTCTGTAAGCCAAAGCATCTCAAGAATAAATTAACATATGAACACCTCTTGAAGGCTTTTTTAACTCACTAAATTCCCTTGAGAAATAGTTGTTGGATTGAGGCTCTTTAAAAACATTATTTACTGACAACGACGTCTAACAAAAATACTTACTGGTTGGCCTTTTGAAGTTCTTTTTGTTTCTGCAAATTGGTATCCACGTATTTGAGCACTCTGCTTTCTGGAACCCATTCATCCCAGCTGAAAAAAATTTAAAAAAAATCAAACGATCATTCAAAAACACTACATAATTGCATTCTACACGCAACAGTTAATTAAAAACTGCACAGAATTTGAGACTGAACTCTGCTTTTGTGTCAAGTCATGGACTGGCACAACTGCAAGTATAAATTACCAAACGTATTCCCCACTGACTGAAGCTGAATGATTGTTCTAGGGAAGTATAACCCTCAGTCATTTCCAAAGAGTTTCCCAAACTTGAAGGATGGGCAATTTAGGAAGGGGGACCTGTCTTTAACTTAAAAGAAGCATCTCAGGAAAAAAAAATATTCTACACTTACTAAATTATAGGACACCTGTAGCCATAACTGTATTATGAAGCAAGTTTCCTTTATCTATTCCAACATTTTATAGGTTAACAAATTCAGCAATAAGATCTTACTGTAAGAAGAAGAGCTCTGATTTCTGTCTGTGAAGGAAACCAAGATGGCATGAATATTTGAAGAATCTGAAGTGAACGATTTAAGAGAACAGGTGTTGGGGAAATTGCCGTTATGAGCAAGAATTCCACTTTGACAAAGAGTGGATAATTTGAGCAATCTGACAATTTATTTCAAATAAAACACATTAAAAGTGGCCAAGCTATTCTAAAGTATGCAAGTTAAAGCTCTTTCTATAGAAAGAGTTCTGTGTCATTTTCATTTCATGGCAATAGCTGCCAGTCTCGGAACATCACGGTGGCAAAACCAATACTACTACAGGAGCACAAGGTCTTCAAGAGTGTTAAGACAAGCTTATCATCCAGAAGTTACAGATAAACATGTCCAGCTGTACAGATTCTAAAACTATGTTTTTAGGATAGTGCTTTGGTCAGGTACTTAAGCCACTTATCTTAACCCTGTCTGTACAGATGCAAGAGACCTTCAAACGACGTGCTATGTAACTGTGCAGCACATTACACTGTAGGATGAAGAAACTTTTTTGGTATCCTAACTGTTGATATTCACAAAAAAATTAAGTCATCGAGCAATTAACAAGTAACAAAAGACCATAATTATAGAAACCAAAATTACAGAGTCATATCGCCCAAGTTGTCTAGATCTTGCAGCAATGCCACTTTTAATGTGGTTAATTGGAAGCTTGAAGGCAAAAAAACTCAAACAGCGCAAGCAAGAAAAGCAGGAGGCACGACATCACTTAAGGCACCCTTCAGAGATAAACAAGAGGAGGAAGTATCAAATTTACGCTGCCTCATTAATATACAGCAGCCACCATGAGAATCAATTACACTCCCTGTAACTGCTGGTGTTTACAATAAAACATTTATCTGTCCATTTGGCAGGGGGGGTGGGGGTGAGCAGACACATATTTAAAAGTTGCATATTAAAACATGAAGTTCAGCTTTTAGTCACATCAGTGAGATCGCAACACTAATGACTAAGAGTCTGCGCTCTGGAGTCTGCAGCATTGAAAGGGAACAAAACCCAACAACACAGGAAAAAGTGCTCTCTGAAACACTTCTGAGTTTGGAGAGCTGAAGCTTTTAATTGCCAAGAAAAAACTCCACTTTTCCTAAATTCAGAACTTCGTGGCAGAACAGAATTCAAATCAAAGCAAAAAAGACAAGTACATAAATGCAATAATCTCAGTATTCACCTTTAATAGGCCAAACATTTGTTTCATGGAGACATCTTTATTCTTCAGAAATCCCTCACCTAGAATCCTACTATTTTTGCAAAGGAAAAAGCACCTCTAACTCGACCTCAGCATGAGAGGCAAAAACTGAAATACAGGTAAACCCACTCCTGTGAAGGACTAACCCAGGCAGCCGTTCCCGTCCTGAACACGGCCTTCGCTGAGGCATGCTGCTCCAAATCTTTGCCACCAACTTTGCTGCCAGAAGCGGTATAAAAGTAAAGTACACTGTGTATTTGAGTAGAGAGTTCTGCTCCACTTCAGCAGGGGTTGCCTCTCCTACCAATGTGTAACAAGGAAGTTTTTGTACTAGATATTTCTGCCAGGGAGGAATTACAGTAACTGTTTTCAAACTTGAACAAACAGAACGCTATAAAGCACTTCCATTAGTCTACTGACACCCGAAGCTACCCTGCCTACACAGCCAAAGCTCTGGGGGAAACGGTTAGTTCAGCAATGTTTTCTTTGTGTTGCTATAAATCACTGGCTTCTGTATAAAAACCATTTAGGTCGATCTCAGAACCAGTCTCCTAACAAGAGGGACATGGTAGTGCTAGTCCAGCTAGCTCGCATTCAAGCTGACAAAGCCTGCATTTTCCCATAAAGGAAAATGAAACACTGCTTTCATTTTACGCAATACTTACTTTTTATTCCAACCACTGTAATGGATAAAGTATTTCACTTGCTTGTCCTTTATGGCAACCTTTACACACTGGAACAGAGAAGAAAGTTCAGTCAGTACGAAAGAGAACAACAAGGTCTGAGTGAGTTTTGCTTTTTTAGCTTTCAGAGTTAAAACATGCAGAGATTTCCATGCAAGCAGTTGAAATACCGGCAGCTATTTCACAGCAGAAAGTAAGTTCTCCAACACGTTACTGCCTATTTACGGGTCCGAAAGGGCTAGGCAAACAAGCGACTGCTCAGCTATCCAAAGGGACACCTTCATTCATGAGAAGGTTCAGAAACCCCCACGGATGACCAGAAGAGTAGACAAGCAGTCACTTCACTACCCCCAGGTTAGCCAAAAGCCATTCACTAGAGAGCTTGTTCACATGCAGGCCCCTACCTCACAGACAGGTAAGCTGGCTGAAGTAGAGGAGTCTTCAAAGGTAAAATAAATAATATGGATCTCTACAGTCACAGAGAGAGCATTATATTCAGTAGAAAGAGTTGCAGTAAGGGCTTTGTCCAGGTTAAGAATGTGTACATGAGGTAAATAAAAGCAGTTATTTCCATCAAAAGACTGGCCGATGAATACAGTAACTTCCTCATACACTGGTATTAAGGCGAGACCATTAAAAGAGGGAACACGTATGCAACAAGGTAGCTCTAACCGTTCCAGAGTATCACTTAGATTCAGAAGCAACCCTCAAACTTCTCTGCCTTACAGTTTAGCACAGCCTTACTCGCAGCCTGCGAGACCCTGCCTCAGCTCACCCAGAGGAGTATGCTCAGGGGAGCTGGAACAAGCGTGCACGCTGCCCGGTAACAACACAACTTCCTCCTACCCCTGCAGTCTGGCACGTAAGAGCTCAAGCTACCACAACTATACAGAAGAAAAACATAGCCAGAGACATGCCTCTTCCTGCAAAAACATAGCCCAGAACAGAAACTACATAACTCACTTCATGCCCCTGAACTTCTTTGCTGTAACAACTTAAATCCATCTGCTTCTGCCTGGATAGGCACTTCCTCCAGCAAGGTATCAAGTCTTGCTCTCGATACACCGAGATACAGATGCCACTGTACCACTCCAACAGCCAGATAACAAGGGTGTCGTAAAACATGAAGAATCACCCTCTTCGGCTCTAGTTTTCAGTCCTTTTTTTATGGATATTTTTCCAGTGAAGTAAAAAATGACTCATAGAAGTCATAATTGCCATCTTCTTGTCAGGCTAATTGAGGTACCTCTAAGTATTTGGGAGGGCAGAGCCTTTTGCTGTACAGCATTTTCTCAACTCTTGTGGCAATTCCTTCCTGCACCCTCTCCAATTAAAAAAAAAAAGTAATTGTCAGCATAGAGAGGAACATCATATTTCAGTACTGATTTCAAAAATGCCACACAGGGAACTTAAACTCAGTCTCACCTAGACTTGCAGCTAGGAGTAAGGATATCCTCATCTTGTCAATACACTGCTGCACCAGTGGCTCATTTTGACAGCCGAACAGACTGTGTGCTTAAGAAGCGCCTATTTGGTTTGAAGAATGTAAGGGAGCAGGAAGTAAAAGAAGATTCAAATGTATTTCTGTACCAAAATGTTTTCCTTCCTGCTGGAGGTTAGAAGTGTGTTGAGTATCATTTAACTCCGCACTGTACAGAGATGTACAGTTACTGTTTGTCACAATTTTTCATACTACACTGACACCAACACCAGTGCTTCTCTGGTCATCTTGCTATGGGAAGCGAAGGATATGGCCACCAGGAATGAAACAACTTCTGTATTGAGAATCACAGAAGAAAAATAGATCAAAGGAACAGGTAAAAATCTATGGTTACTACCTACAAAGTATCTTTGTAAAATTAAACCCAGTTCCTTCTGCCATGTCGAGAGCCCAGAAGGATGCAGACTTGCAATATAAACAGCCAGCCAAAAGCTGTCTTGCCAACCGAGAAATCCCTTCTAGCACCAAGCTGGCAGAGCCAGTTCCTGCAACACTCATTCCACCCTCGCATAAAGGAGACGAGGGACACTGCATGGAGAAGCACGCCACCGTAGCAGCTCTGGGCTGTTTAACTGACCAGTTAAGTCTGCTGCTAACACAAGTTTGTTTTCACAAAAGTAGAAGCCTTGATTACTCTCCTCTCTGTACCAGCACCAGGGCAGGCCCTAGCAGAAGACAACACTGAGCATACATTCACAACGAACTTGTTCTCCAGTTCTAGAGCAAGGGAGAAAAGAGAGTAGAATCCCTACAGTGAAAATGTTTTAGACAAGCAGGTCCCCTGTCAGTGATCTGGATGCTATTTTAACATTAGAACAATTATCTCCTGATAGCATGAAAAGAGATGTCAAGTATTTCTAGCTGCCTCCCTACTACCACTTCTCCAAAGTTGTCCCATCAGTTAACATTTACTGGCACTACAACCTAATGGATTTAAAATCTCTGTTTAAGGAGCACCAGGAATTTCTGCAAGTCCTCTAATCCACACAGCTACAAAAGCCCTTTGTTTCAATTTCGGAGGAAGTGGAAACAGACGGTTAAATTAGGAGCTCTACCCTCAGTAAAACAGATGGCATGGCAGCGACATCTGCTTAAAGCCCACAAGCAAAGCACACCACTGAGAGTGTCGCAGCAGAGGCCTGCAACTGAAGCAGCAGGGATACTCCAAGTCATAAATTTGCAATGCGTGGCTTCTGCAGTTAAAAAGCCAGAACTGAGAATGCCACTTCCTTTGTCACTTTAACCCAGCATTATCTTCTGCAGCGTTGTCCCATTTGAAGACCACTGATTGTACTCAGCCACCTACACCTCTGAGGAAGCTCAAACTGCAGCTAACTTGCTCGCTCATGCACTAGCAGCAGCACCAAGTCCCACGAGCACAGCGTTCTGGGAACACAGGGGTATTGGGTGTTCAACACATAAGACCACCCGGCCTTTAGCAGTTTACCAGAGTAGCTACATAGTACCACCGGGCTTTCTGAATTTTTTTCTATAATGCAGAGCTCCAGGATTTAAAACCTATTGCATAGATTATCAGGTTTTTGTTCATTTTAGTTTCAGCCCTTAATCCCATCTAGTGAGGCACAGCAGGTAAACTAATACAATTCCTTATTTTCTTGGGGAACAGTCAAAACCATCTGCAGCAGTAACCACACCCACCTTTGCTTCATAAAGGAGAGGTCCATGAAAACAAAGCACTCGTTCACCTGGAAGAAAGTTGCAGACAAACATCTTAGAACACCACCAATGTGCCATTTCTGTAAAATATATGTCATCAAGTACAACACAGAATTAATCCAGTGGCAACCTAGAAAGAAATTCAAAGGCGGAGACTGATTTGAGAAGCAGGCTGGTGCCTGAGAAGCAAATTCACTCTCGTACAAAAGAGGATCAGAGCTGTGATTATTTACGCCGTGAAGCAGATTCCTGAGGACCTCTGTGAAGAGCACTCATGCAAGGCCAGCTGCATGCAAACCACGTCCAAGCCTGCCCAGAGTTTTGCAGAACAGCTGGTTACGTCAGCAAACAACGGACACCAAAACTTCCATTCCCACCCATACTTCCAGCCAACGCCAGCTGAGGTTATAGACACCCTTGCCTCCTGTTGCAGGGCTGGCACAGAGAACTTCTTCAAAGCCTTGAATTTCAGATGCAGACACCAAAACACACTGGCTTGATACGAATGCACTGCTTCAGCCTCTGCATCTTAAGCTTCTGACAGAAATGAAAGCAAGTGTCATGAGCGCTCCTTTTCCTGCAGAACTGCACCACCTGGTACTTCCAGTTCAATGCAGTCAGGAAGAGAGAGACCCTGACATTGTTTCTCCCTCCAACTTGTGGTACAGAAGAGTGCCAGGTTTGTGCAACAGCAAGAAAAATCATTCATTTTGTGGTTGTTAAGTAGGAAGAGACTGTTCTTCAGTCCGGGGCTTTCCCCCCCCCCCCTCAATGGCAAGGTCTTATTGTGCAGTTATGTTGTGGGAATTTGAATGTACTTAACACAGGATATCTGAGTACAGATGTTTCCTTCTTGAAAGCTGCAGTACTTCATTTTCAGAGAGACTAGCTGCATAACACACATTCAATCCTCGCCATTATTTCCAGGACATACAGGGCAGAAGAGAGCTGCCGCAGTTACATGTGCAGGCTGTGCAGTGCACGTACGCACAGGTCATTCAGGCCCCAGCTTATTCAGGCCCCAGACTGGGCTGGGAAGGAGGCACAGCTGTCCACAGGTATGCTTGATCCACAGGTTGAGAACCTCCCGTTTCTATAAATACTCTGCATGTGAGACAAGTGAAGCAGTGGGCGGGTGAGTTCTGACTTCCCCGTGCTTTTCCTCATCTGAAGTTTTCCGGCAGCACGGTGAGGCCAGGAGACGTGCCCGTCTGTCTCTCCAGCAACAGAACTCTGGGTGCCTTCTTCCCCGTGAGCAGCTCAGGAATGACTAGGGTGGGGAAGGACCTGTTCATGGCCTACAGGTTTAGAAGTGCCGTCCACTGTAAATTTTACTCTGCTCGTCACAACCACTTTTGTATGTTCCAGTGATAAATACAGTCAGTGGCACATCATACCATTCCCTGCTTAGGCAGGCGGGTTGGACTAGATGACCCACAGAGGTCCCTTCCAACCCCGAACATTCCGTGATTCTGTGAGATGAGCTCTCCTCAGCCAGCTAGTCTTGACCACCTGCATGTCTGTGAGGTGCTTCTTGTCCTCAGGTGTTTTGGAGGTTTGAGCTGATGGACTGTTTCGGTTAAATAAAGCACTATACGTAGCAACAAGATTCAGTTGATATGGTAGTTTTGGAGAAGCTGGGTGTTCTAGAGACTTGCTGTCGCTGTTAAAGGATCACTTATTTGGAAAGACGTTTTCTGATTCTTCTGTGATGATGTATTTTGTGAGTGAAGGAAAGTAGTGGTTTCAGTGACTGAGCAAAACCCATGCTTGCATTTTTGGAAGGAGTTAAAATGGTTTTTTTTTGTTGCTTTAAAGCAGCTGTGACTATTTTAAAGTAATAATGCAAAATGTGTCTGACATTTGCGTGTGTAAAGGCCGACATGCGGATATACTGCAGTGAACTGAACTGACTTGTGGACAGTGCAGGCTGGGAAATACAAAGTGGGGTACTTCACAAAGTAACCAGTGCTGCAGACCCTCATCATAGAAGCCCGCCCTACTCATGCAGGTAATTTTGCTGCCTTTGAGGTGCTGCAGTTCTTTCTTGTGTTTCTGTAGCATGAGGTGCTCTGTGCTGCGCTTGACGTATTTCTGTGCCTCTCAGTGGTCTTGCTCATACTGTGACGAATGTAGCACAAGCCAGAATCCCATGTCTTCTTTCTATGAGCCCACCCTCTCCAGTTCCTAGCTGAATTCTTCTTGGAGCTGATAAGACGGGCCAGTGATGCTTACAGCTTCTCCTTGTGCCAGGCAATACCGCTAACCCAATCGACATTGTGATAGAGATTGATTTCCTAGTAAGGGAGTCCTTTGAGTCCTTTCAAAGAGGTGCCTCAAGTCACTAAATAGTTTGAGTACTGCAGCTATTACGTGCACATTTTACCTCCTGTCTTTGAAGAGAATTTAGCAGTGGATTTCTTCATGGTCTTCCTCTGATCAACTCCTTTCCTGGCCTTGTTGACCCACTTGTGAGTGCCCAAGAGGCTTTGCCCTGTGATGCTCAAAGAGTTCACTAGAGCATCCCTTGTGCTTGTTGTGCAACAAAGCCACAGCTGTTTCCTGGCCTCTGGGACTTTGTGTCCCTGCAGATGGAGAGGCGATATTTGCCTCAGTGGATGTTATTTAATATTTTCTTATGCTAGGAACAATTGTTTAACAGATTATGAGCTGTCTCCAAGCAGCACATTGTCAGGGACATCAATGCAATTGAATGTAAATGATAGGAATGAGGACAGCCCTTCTACCTCCAGGTTATCTGTCAGAATAAACTATACAGGGGAGTCATAAGTGGGAGTCCTTAATTTATGCTGTATCCTGCCAGTGTTCACACAGGCAAAGCACCATTGTCAGAGACACGCCTGAAGAAATGCAGGCGTGCTCTCCATGTAGGCAGAGAACCACCGTTGTGTCATTGTTTTGTCTTTAAAGAGATCTGTGAAGAGGAGTGAGTAACTGGAAAGAAATTGCTATTTGTCTCTAAGACCCTTTCTTTGCAGATGCTGGGACTCCCACTCTGCAGGCTGTTAGGCCACAGCGAGTTTTAAAAAAAAACAAAAAGTGGGTACAGGCAGTTTGGAAACCACCAATGCAGATTGTCTCTCCCTTTGCAACAAAATCAGGAACAAAGGAACTGATCATCCTCAGCCTAGTAGCCTCCCAAGGAAAGCTGGTGTTGGGTTGTAAACCTCTTTCCTGGGCTAGCAGTTTGGATGGTGCTATGCTATAGCCCCTTCAGCTGCCCGGCTGCTGTGCTTGCAGGGCCAACGACTTCTCTGCAGGCTTTCAGCTACATGGGTAGTTTCCTAGCACTGATCTCTGCAGGGACTTTTTTTGGATCAAGGGCAAGCACTAAAAAAGTGTGGCAATGGAGTTGGAAGAGCAAGTCCAGAGATGAGTCAGGGGTGTGGTGTTGATTCCAGAGAATGGATCCAACTTCAGCATTTACTTGCTGTGTGTTTGTGAGCTCTGGAAAGCCTGGATCAAAGAAGGGTGAAGATGCATGAAATGGGAACTAGCTAGAAATGAGAAAACAGTGGGATCATCAAAATCTCTGACTTGCTTTTTGGATTAATAGGTGCCCAAGTTTCTGCCTTTAAAGTGTTGTAGATACATAAAGATCTCTCAGCTTGGTTTTAACTTGCAACTGAACCCAGCCTGGACTGTCCAGTGAAGCAATCTACCTCCACCTCCTGGAGAGGCTCATCCAACATAGACCAACAGGATTGCCTAATAGGGATGCATGAAATAAAACAGCTAAGTCACACTGTCTTAAATTAAAACTCATATGGTGAGGATGCTGGCATCTGTTCTCTTCAGTAGCTTGATAATTAGAATGGTCATTCAGGAGTTGAAATGAAGGCTAAGCTTTCACTGCCCTCAGGTAACCCCATGTCTCGTAGGAGAACACACAAACTGCTAGGTTGTCAGCAGGGAGGGAAATATTTGCGTGTTCTCTAAGCATTCTTTGGAAAGTGCCAGTCCAAAAAAATCAGGCTTCATTGGGCCAAAAGGTAAGCAAGTGGGAACGTGATTCTTTAGCTCCTGTAATAATGGCAAAGAATCTTGGGTATTATCTGTGACAACTGGGCTTATGTTAAAATATTAGGTATCAGAAAGGGGAAAAAAAACCCCTTAAAATATCCCCTTTATTCATTCTTTTCCATAGTTTAACTTGGGCAGGTTTCTATTTGCTGTGCTAATGTTTTTCAGTTCTATCTCACCAGCACTGTGCACTGAGCTTCCAGCTCCAGAGCCTCTGAGAGCTGGGCATCTAGGGGCTAGGCTGTAGCAGTCTCATCTTTTGGTGCTTAAATCCCCTTGTGGACTTAGTGACTTGTTTTTACCTGTAAAAAGGGGATAAGAGCACTGTCGTACCTCACAGAAGCATTGCAAGGCTGGATAAAAGCAGGATTAGCACTGCAATGGTCATCAGAAAAGAGGCCTAGATAGCTTTTAAG
>Ga0181612_146539_pt1 | contig 10922 bp, 7 predicted proteins | sample HoacroProtozoa21_FD_119630 | JGI IMG/M metagenome (GOLD analysis project Ga0181612, IMG submission 119630) | Hoatzin crop microbial communities from Cojedes, Venezuel. Combined Assembly of Gp0051906, Gp0051904, Gp0051908 | reverse complement strand
TTTTAGACCCCTAGAAAATGGTCTTTGTAGAATATATGTCACACCCGGCAAATGTAATTATTTTACTATAACATGACCTTTACAAATTGCTGTATGTATACAAAAAAGTGCTCCAATGGTTAAGTAACTTATTACACACTGCAAAAAAAGACATTTAAAATCCACAACTGATTCAATTTTTTAATTGTTAGATCACCTGTTATCTTTCTCCTTACCCATCACACAGAAAATAAAAATGGCATTGCAGCTAAGGGAACTGTAGCTAACAGAGTCTCAGATGTCGATTCTGTCTGCTGACTCGCGTCCAGGTATTGAAAATACTACTGCTGCGAAAGAGTGAGACCAGTCAGCACCTATGCAAACACACAGATAGCTTAGCAGTAGAAATGTCACCTAGTGATTACCATGAACTGAAAAAATACCCTCCTAAGTAGTTAACACAGTCTGAGCGATTAACATAGGCTAAGTCTACCGGCAAAAATAGCTATATGGGACAGAGGAAAAAAGAGAAAGAAAGAGAGACCCAGAAAAAAAAAATACTAGACAGAAAGAACAATCTTCAAATAAAATAACTGCATCTGATGCCAGACAAGGAACACGAGAGAACTAAATAAAAATTTAAATTCAAAGTCTTTCTTCCTCATTCTGACTGTTATCCACAGCCAAAGTAGATATCACACCAGTATGAAAGGAAGGACATGGGCAGAGAAAGGGCATCCTGCCCACAGTGAAACACTGAGACAGAGCGTTGCTTGAGCAGTAGACTGAGTTTAGCCAGTCATCCCTTCGAGGTACTTTAATAAAAGTATAGCAACTATGTGGCAGATGTGATCAAAGCTGCAGAGGAGTGGTTGTGGTAAGGGGGAAGGTGCGGCACTGTTCGCTCTCTCATCCCTCCCCTACCAGCGCTACTTGGCACAGCACAAACTCCAGGTCTTGTGACAGGAACACAGCCGCTCAGCCCTTCCATCCCACTGGCAAATGGCTCCAACCTTACTCAGTGCAGGAACAACTTTTGTCCAAGCTACTCGACTGCATAACTAGATCTTGGACCATTAGCTTTTGTTGTTGTTGCCCAAGACACCCATTCAACTTGTCTAGCACTCAGCTACAGGTTTCTGAATTCACACTTATATTTTGTCTTCTTTTCAAAGCAGAGAAATAGTTTGGAAGATACCAAATTATCCAGAAAGAGGAAGCTCTCTCGTGCCAGAGAAGACTGCAGTATAAATATCTATGCTGGCAGAAGAGAATAAATAATTCACTAAGCTGCCTTAAAATGAGATATAAAGATGACAAACCAGCTGTCAAGTACCATCTCTTAATCCCTGAATGTTTCAATGTTTTTGTAAATTGCAGAGTCATAGTTTTTATTATAAAGAAGAAAGACAAAACCAACCAAAACTCAGGAAACTACCAACCCTTCTTTACCTCTCTTAATGTCATCCAGCTGAGGCTCAGGCGAAGGATTATCTTTCAAAGGAGAAGTTTTAGGTCCAACTGCTGGCTTGGTTGGGGCTCTGAACTGTGCAGGAGGCTGAGATGCTCGGGCAGACTGTTGTTCTATCCGGGCTTGGATCTTACTGCTGCCCTCTGCTCTGAAAAAAACAATCAGAGACATTCAGCGGTACTGTGCAACTATGTTCAGCTTTTTTTCCTTCCACTAATGCATCATCTGTGACTTTCTTTTGTACAGATCTCTACTTTGTTTTATAAAGATAAACAGTGAATTACAGCTTTCTCTATGCCACACTTGCTTTCAACAACAAATAAGCACATACAACTACACTGCAACACCCTTACAAACTGTATTTTCAAATCCAGATGTGGTTCAGTGATGCCAAATTCTCAACCTGAAGAACAACAAAGGCTTTAATTTAGCAATTAGCATTTGTATTTTTAAAAAAGAATAAGCAATCATAGTAATTTAAAGTAACTACATGATAAAACAAATCCACTCATAACAAAATCCTGCTTAAAGCAATCACAGCCAAAGAAACTGTTTTCTCACTTGCCATTAAATCATCTCAGACTGAGCTCTCTCAGAGGTCAACTTGACTAGAGCAATCGTTCTTACTGCTAAATACAGCATGCAAGCACTTAATTCCTGTTTTTCATTCATTTGGTACCACCCTTTAAAAATAGTTTAAACTTTCCTTAGTGGGTAATAGTGTGCAGAATAACACTATGCCCAGCTGTTCAATTCAAACCAGGTATTTTTTCCTTTTACTAAATCAATGGCGTGATTCAGATTGCAGAACAGTCAATATCCTTGGCAGAAAAGAACCCCAAAACAAAATACTTATTCAGGTCCCTCTATGGTACACCATAATGAGGTTGAAGTGTGTGGTGTATTTATTGCATAACACCAAAGGCTTTGGGGGGGTAAGGCTTTACGTAGTGTAGCACAGAAGCAGTTTACGGGGATATTAGAGCTCAGTTTTGGCTGTAGGAGGGTCCCAGCTCAGCAGTGTGGCACTTCGTGCCTGTGAGCTAATCCCACTGAGAAACAAGTTAAACTCACACATGCAGAACTTCCTGGGACTTCACCTGAACCACTTCTCATTTAGTGCTAACTCAGGTATCTCTGTGCCTCATCGCATTGTAGATACAATCTCAGGAATTAAGCACAGAACCACCTCTTCATTCGTCACTGAAATGCAGCTACTAGATACCACATTAATACAGCTTACAGTCATTTACAACAGAAGGGAGGATTTGGGAATACAGTCACTGTATCAAACGAAAGCTAAAAGCAAGATTGTTTCCAGTATTAATTATGCTCTTGGAACCCCCAAGTTAATGTCACCAGGATGTTAACACTAAAAACTCTGCTCCCACAGAGTTGTCAACAGGTCATTAAAGATCAAAGTAGCCATGAAAAAAATAAAAAAAAGACATCTGATCTAGAAAACTGAATGACTTTTTGCAAAACACTATTGCCCAAAACAGGGATCCCCAATTTTTTACCACCCTGCCTCTGCTTGAGAAAAATGGAAATATTTTTCACCTCACCAGAGCCAAAACTCAGTGGATCCAAACACCTCACTGAACCCAAGCCCTCCTGCACTTCTCTGCTCCCTTCTGGCCTAAGTTTCACCTGAAGAAAATCCAGCAGAACTTAGTTTGGGAATTCAAATCTCATCTATGGCGTGCTCATATCCACCGAATGAGATGAATGCCAGCCACATGGATGAGTTTTCACATCACTGGTTCAGAGGAGCGTTACAAGCCCTTCACCTTGAACTCAAGGTGCTCTTGGCAAACTTCCAGCCAACTGCTGATAAGCTGCAACCCACATTTCTAGTAGTTTTAGCAGCTAAAAGATCTACACTGCAATAAAGGTGGGGTTTTTTATTTAAATCTAAAACTTGTAAAATTATTTAAGAGCTTGATCTTCATGAGACATTTGAATAACTGCTTTCCCTTTAGATCTCAATAACCTGTAGTCCAGTGATGCTTGAAGGAACGTGATTCAGAGACTTCACGTACTTGCAGAACAGCAAGACTACTAAAAATATTCCAGCTGCACACTTTGTAGCATTTGTGCAGTGAAGTAAGAATACTGGGTCAGAGAGGACTTCTGGCCTCAGCAATTCTTCTAAGCAAAACCTCTTAACAGTTATTTCTACAGTTCCCCCCCAGCTGTAGGCTTTGGACTTCTGTTCCACTTTATGTATCACTGATCCAATACAGGGGCGAGTGTTTCTTGTTCCCTAAGAGCAATTATTCAAGCATCATGACTCCCATAGGAAGCTGTAGGGAACAAACCTAGAAAGTCCAACAATTCTTTTGGCAGCCTAATATTCCCATGGTCTTTTTCAGCTAACTAGAGATTCCTGAAACACATCCCATCCTTCAGCCAGCTTCCAAGGCTTCAAATCACCAGAGGTGTTTAACTGCAAACTGTGACTATGTCCTTTCAGCAGTGGAGAATTTACAAATTCTTTACTCTTGGATTCACACTCCTATTTGCATTTTTAGGCAAGATAATTTGCCACGTAAAGCACATAAGGCTTAGTAATTAAATATCACTATAAAAGAAAACAGAGTTCTAGTTCCAAAGACAGTCTGAAGCAGAAACTTTAGCAAGAATTAATCCTATCAATGGCACTGTCCCCAGCTTTACCTTGTTTTCTTGACTTGAATGCTGCTACTGAGTTTTTCCAGCACATATTCCCCAGTGTCATGATTGATAATAAGCACACAGTCCTTTTGATATGGCCTTTTATTTCCTTTAAACACAGTCATTGGTGGAGTTGAACCCTGGTATCAGAGAAAAAGCACAGATTTGCTTGGTTATATTCCCCTACCCAACAGTTTATAAACACTAAGAGAAATGAATATATGTATTGTTCCAATCAAGAGGCTAAGCAGTGAATGTCTAGTTCCTACAGAAAACGTTCATTCATGAAAAGGGAAAAACACAGTTAGATGCAGTAGATCAGACGTCTCCTCATAGCAGTATTATGCCTTTCATCACTTTAAGTGCCTCTGCAGCGACAAAACACCTTCTCTGTGGTTGCAATTATTTACAGTTCTCATTCCCAAAATGGTAACATAACTGAATTTGCATAGCTGGCCCTGACAAGTGTCAGAAATCTTGTTGACATTTCTACTCTGGAAATCTTAGGTTTGGATAAGAAATAAAGTTCTAATTATTCGTGTAGCAGAACTGTTGCCTAAAGAAATATGTGGTCAATTGAAGAATAATTTAAACTGCTTCGTATTTTATATATTCATATATATATATTAAAAAAGCACAGTATTTTCATAGTGGATTACAAGCAACTATCACAAACTATGTAAGAACAGCTGCCTTATTCAAAGTCAGATTAGCATGTAGATGCCATGCAATTACACCAAAATGTCTTCTGAAAAGCAAATGGGGTTCTTTTGATGCCTTCCAGAAAGCCCCCAAAGTCCACACAATGCTGCATAGAGCCATAAAAGTCTAATGGTTTAGACTGAGAAGCAGTAAAGACAAATTCACGCGGTGGTGCATGCTGGCTAACTGACACTGCTGAGATTATGCTCAGCTGTACCACAGCCATGCACAGGCTGGATCATACATCTGGTTTTGGGGCTACAGGAGGCACAATTTAAGGTCTATCTGCACATAGCAGCATAGCAGCAAGGGAATATGCAGAAATATGTTCCCAGCTACAAAACCTTCTCAGACTTCTCAGTAATGTATAGCTACAATACAAGAGAAATGTAAAAAAAACCCCCAACATTTATTTACGTGCACCTTTGCACGTGCTGTAGGAAAGCAACCAAAATCAGGGAGAAAAGGAAAAAACACACTCTTAAACATTTTATTCTGAGTAGCAAAAAATGAACAATTATATTTTAACCACTCAGAATGCAATTCCTATTCTCCATATTACTAATAAATAGAGTAAGAATACAGTGGCATCAGAACAGTAAGGGTGAAAAATCTGAACTCCCAACAAAAGTACAGTAAGAGATACAGATACTATTCAGAAAAGATGTCTCAAGTAAGTCTAGTCTTCAAAGGAATGTTACATTTTTATCATTCCTACATTTAAGAAAGGAAAGCAACATTTAAGAGAATAAAAAGAAAGCTGAAAGTCAGATCCTGCTCACTGTTGACAATTTAGTCAAGAAACATATAATGCACAAATTTAATGAAAATTTATCAAAGTTTGTTGGCTATCATTCTGCTACTCAGAAGCCTCCTAACTCAAAGACTGTGATTTTGGCTAAAAAAATAAGCAGAAATGGAACCCCATCTAAGCAAACTAACAGTCCCACCCACCTACTCAAAATTAAATGTTTAGGTTTTATGTTAGTGCCTAAATAACACTGGCTTACAGAATCTGCTGATTACAGGACAGAACAAGGAAGTAGGTGAAACAGATGACATTTAATAAATTTGTTTTCATGCGTGTGGGTTTTTTAACAAACAGAAATTCTTCACTTCCCCAGCCAAGACTGTTTATCAAACATTAAAGCTACTAAATCCACATGCAGAAATAGGACTTCAATTTATCCAAGCAGCAAGGGACACCAAAATACCTCCACTGAACAAATCATCAGATATAATCTCAGTGAACCAGGCAATCTCATAAGACAACTTAGAATATGAATCCTATCCAGTTGTTGGGCAACTGAGAAAAAAAGCAGGATCCAAGAAACTCAGTAAATCTTGTCAGGGTGAAACGATCTCAAAACTTCTCACTCATTTCCAGTATGCTCAGTGTTTCTAGCTCTCTGTCTGAAACACAAGCAGCACTGCTTTGGAGCAGCACAGGCACAGCGGCCGCATACAGTGCAGTCAGCTGCCTAAGCCTCCGAAGCATACTATTAGCTTAAAGCTGTTCATACTCATGGGAAGACAATCAAAATAAACTCATTCATAGAGAGATTCGGAAAGGGTCATTACAGGTGATGTTGTTCAACACAAAAGATGAATGAACAACACTGGTCCTAGTCAATCCAAGATGAACACTACTGCTATTAATTGTATTGTTACCTGCTCTCAAATAGCACTACCGTGCTCATTGTTTTTATAGACAAAAAACAGTATGTGACCTCCTGCAGGACTAAAGCTGACCAAAGCCAAACAAAAAACAGGAGCAGGGGGAAGCAGGTTAAAGCCTCATTTAGTGAAAATTATTACAGTACCACCACCCACCAATTAAAAACACCCACATGCTGGAATAAACAACACCAAAAGGATCTGACACATAGCTTCCAAACCAGTGCCCCCCTGCAACCACCAAGCCCATCGCTGTCTGTGAACTCTGGTTTACTGGCTTGACAGATAGCATTAACTTCAGCTAATAAACAAATCCAGTTCCAGCATGCAAGCACTTTCTTTTGTTTTGGCAAGGAAACCACTGAAACTTCAATGACAAAACAGCTGCACCTATAAAGAGTTTGATGCCTTGTTTTATTGCTGTTTGACCATCATCCTCACTCAGTAGATCTTTACGGCATTATTTGAGGAGGAAGTGGATGGGAAACCACTTCATTGCCACTCACCAGAACCACCCTCCTTGCTGCCACTGATAAAGCTAAGGCAGGGAACCCTCTATGCTATCTGTACATCTTTTAGTAACGGGAAGAATATGCCTACAGGCCTACCTGTGGCTTCTGAACATCAAACCTTGACTAAAGCCCAAATTACTCTGCCTTTCTTCCTTAAACCATACCACTAAAAACGGATGGAAACCAGGTATGGAGCTTCAGCTAACAGTAAAAGTCTTATTGTTAGTCAAGGAAGAGTAGGAAGGAAGGAATAAAAAGTAAAGAACAGACTGCAACCTTACAAACTTTAACCCCTTAAAAGATTCAATTGCACAGTCCTTTCCTGAGCTAACATACTACAACTCTGGCTGCTCAAATATTGAACCCACTTGTATTAACAAAGATAAAAGTGAAAGTAACATTTACATTAGACTGTAACTACATTGCAAATGTGTTGGAGAGTAAACAAGGACACATATATAACAAACTTACTGGGATATGTGGCAAAGTGATGGTTACGTCATCTCCTTTACCCACTTGGAGGTCCCCCTCACAAGATGTATCAATCGATGCTGGCTTAAAATCATCTAAAGAGGAAAACAATTGCAATCACATTTCTTACAGTCTTCAGAAGCGTCATCCTGCCCCACAAAGAGTCACCACACACTTACTGTGATTATAGGGAATCATAAAATACAACCTAGTGTTTACAGCAGGGGTGGAATAATGCACCAATACAATCTGTCCACGCTCAGTGCCCCAGTCATATGATGGTACCAGATTCTGAACTTCCTTTTTAAAATGGAAATAAGGTTCTAGACCTTGTGTTTCAAGACCAAAAGCAGACTTCTTCAAACCCCAGGCTTTGAGTGACACTTCATTTTGCAGGTAAGTGTAAAACTGCACCATGCATCTCAAAAGAGTATCAACTTCAAGACTCGGGGCTCTGTGTGGCTCCTGCCAGCTCCAAACCTGAGGACTCTCTCTGTGACAAAGACTAATTTAGCAACACCAACTCATTCAGCCTTACCAGTATTTCTGGCTATTTAACAACCATCTTGCCTCCACAGTACCTCCTCAAGGGTAGAGGAGACCTCAGATCTCACCTATAACAAAAAAGAGGTGCTGATCTTACTTCAGCAGGCTCCATGCTAGTCCAAAGCCACTGTGGATGGAAAGAATGACTAAGGTGGGACACTGCAATAGCTTTAAATTAACCCTAGTTTTAAGTATTTTTTCTGCATTGTACAGAATGCACTCTCCCCCAAACAAGGCACTTCTGTCTAGTGCATTTATTTGAACTAAGAACATTTCAACTTAAAAGTATTTTTCCCTTGTTATTCTGTTGAGCTGATAAGCCATAAAACGCAGAAAAAGCTACCAGAACCTGTACTATTTTGACAGAGGATTTAGTCAAAGTGAAATAGGATCAGACAGATATAGGTTGGTTTGCTGTGTGTGTTTGTTTTAAAAATAAGCCTCCATTCAATTCTAGCATCTCTGGATATGAAGAGGTGCAATTATATTCATGATCAAGGCTTCTAATTACTGCATTAGTTAAGAAATTAGTATCTCAGAACAAATTTAAAATATAATTCCACCATGAAAAGCACACTTGCAGAAAAAAATCCCAAACCCCAGCTTGTAATAAATTCTCATTAAAAGGATGTTAACGTCTAATTGAGCTTTACTTTGACAGCACAACAAGCAGGATCAGGGACACCCGACTTAATCCTCACTCCTTAATCGCCAGACCACATCATACCCTTCACTTTCATCTGAGCAATCTATTTCTAGCTATTGTTTCCCACCTACTTTATGTGCAAGCTTGCTAAATAAAACAAACCAGCTGTACAAGAGCTAGCATCTCTGCCAAAACAGGATCGAGAGTTTCAACAGTGCAGTCACTAAAATAAAAGGAATATCACTATCACACTTCTTTCTTAGGTATCAGCAAAATATAGTTTCTCTAAACAAACATTCAACAAATTGTTTTCATTTGGTTAGCTTACTAGGTGTGCGTGCTTGGCTCATCTTGCTGTAGGTGGAGTGCATGTATGTCCCTCCAAATGTAACCACAGTCCTTTTCCCAAAAGTCAAATGTTTTTAAGATGTATTTTCCAGGGATAATCCAGTTTTTCAGTACAATATTTCATAAACATTACTGAACGGAATGGTATTTTAAGAAGGCCCAAACAAATTTAGCCTACAAAATCCTCTTATTGTAGTTTGTGTGAAGAGGATTATGGGAACAATATAATGCTCGGATCCCAGATAAATCATTCCAGATCAACAGTTAGAAAAAAAAATTGTAACCGGGAAACGAAAAGATCTCACTTGAAAGTCACGGATGGAAAACACAACACACAGAAAGCTCCTCTGAAATAAAACCGCATTCTTCCAGTTGTAGTCTGAAGAGCTTTGGCTGTGCAATCCCATAAGAAATTGATTATTGAAGCATTTTCAATTCTGGAAATCCAGTGTATTTCTATCCGGATATGGCTGGGGTTTAATTCATACACTATCAGACAACAACCTCATTCATTTGACAGTTGGGTTATTTTCAAATGTTGATTTATAAATGGAGCTTTGCTAGTATGTTAGTGCTGGATAAAACTGTCCATTGTTATGCATAAACAGTTAAATGTACCAAACATATGGTATGGTATTTTATAGCATGGTGGAATTATGTATAACCAGAGGGGTGAAACACACAAAATTTAAGTGTTAAACCACTAGACGGAGTTTACTAATGAGCAAAATAGCTTTGCCTCAATCATTGACCATCTGCTGGAGTAACAGCTCAATCTAGAAAGCTGTTCTTTCAAGTTGCACTCGGGCGACTGAAATCACGGAAATGACTTGGTTGTAGTGTACGAATACAGATCACGAGACTGGGCCTACGACTACACATCATAAAACAAAAAATCCTCCTGTTAACCATCTAAATTCCCCACCTTAATACAAAGCTACTTAAATATAAGTTTAGTATTACTTTCATTTACTTCTGGCGATTTGCTACTCATTTTAAACCCTGGACTCATTTAGGGGAAGAAAAAGCCACTTCTTACCCACAGAATTAAAGTACTGAGATACAGCGAGCTCCTTTTCAATCATTTAATATGAAATCATACGTACCCACTGCCAGAGCAGTTGGAATAGTACCTGGTGTCTTTAAACAACACACATTCTCCCAATTATTCCAAAGCTTTGCAACTGCTCCAGACCCTACCTCAGGACTTGCCTTACGCTTATTAGGCAGTACTTTGTACGTCTGAGTCATTTTTGTGTGCTTTGCTGGGAAGTGACTTGTGACAGCAGGCTGGAGTCAGCACTGCCAGGGACGGGGCTGCTGGGTTACGCGCTGCCTCACTGCGAAAACAACCAGTTACAAACCAAACTGTGGGGCCTGTGGTGGCCTCTCCTGCGACTGCCATAACAAAAAAAAAAAATAAAATGGCCAGCCACCCCCTCACGCAGGGGATCGCTTTATGCTCCTACGGGGTTCACGCACGTTTCACTTCAAACTCCGCAAGCTGTTGGTCTGCCCTGGCCTGCCTCGCTCAAACCTCCTCCCTGCCAGCCAACGTCCACCTTCCCCTTCTCCCCTCAGGCTGCCCGCCGGGGTGGGGGAAACACCTCTGTGGGGAAAACACTCGTGGGGGCGGCGGGGAGGGAAGATGGGCGCCGAGGGAGCGGGAAAGGGGGGCCGACGGGCGCCGAGGGAGCGGGGGACAGGCGGCCGCTGAGGGAGGACGAAGCCCCGGGGTGGCGGCGCGAAGGAGGCGGCGAGGAGCAGCGACGGCCAGGGAGAGAGGACAGCTTCGTGGCGGCGGGGAGGGGACAGCCCTTGACAAGGAAGACGCCGCGGCGGGACCCGGAGAGGAAACCTCGGGGAGGGTGGCGGGGCGCCGGGCAGGTAGTGC